>Ga0169931_10006478_pt1 | contig 17630 bp, 12 predicted proteins | sample Kivu_15m_20L_FD_129675 | JGI IMG/M metagenome (GOLD analysis project Ga0169931, IMG submission 129675) | Freshwater microbial communities from Lake Kivu, Western Province, Rwanda to study Microbial Dark Matter (Phase II) - Kivu_15m_20L... | ecosystem: Environmental > Aquatic > Freshwater > Lake...
AGTGTTGGCAAAGTGAGTGTGCAAAGTCGGTGGCCAAAAATCAAGACTCCCGAAATCGTCATGTCGTGCGCGGCCGAGACGACCGGAGAAGGCAAAATAGTTCTTCCAGACCAGGCGATCGGTTACATGTCGTTGTGCATTCACCCGAAAGACACCGAGTTCATCAAGATCAGTTTTGCGGCAAAAGACCCGTCATATGCGCGATTCGAATCGGGGCCAGTCTCACTGGTCGTCGAAAAGACCAACAATTTCTCGACCCAATTGTTCGAGCGATTCACCAAATACCTCGCAGACAACAGTTTCGACTTTCAAATGGCACCCGACGGCGTTCTCGTGGTGAATGTCGAAAAGACTCCGATTCGGGTGCAGTTGTTCGACGGCAACCCGAGCGTCGCACGGTTCACGAAGGTGATCTTGAGCGATGTCGAGAGTTCACCTGAACTTCTTGCAGAGATCAACGCAATGAACGTCAACCGCACCTGCAACCGTCTTTGGTACGACAACGGAATGGTCGTGATCGGGTCAGACTTGATGGTTTACGGCGACCTGAATAGCGTTCAACACATGATCGAAAAACTCAAGCGCGACTCAGATGGACTCGAGGCAACTTTCTCTGCAATGCTTGACGAGAATTAGCCGCAGATATCTCATTTGATGTCAAGTAATCCAAGCCCAAAAGAAATCGGCCTGAGTTATTCAAAGAAAGTTGTTGAACAAGCACGCGTAAATGACCTTTATTTGATTCTGAAAAGCCTAAATTCATCAGAATTAGAATCACTCTCTCGATTAGTGGATATCCGTCTAGGAAAGCCAAAATTCATAAACAAACAACTCACTGAGTTGTGCCTAAATCATGTCAAAAAGTTCAACTTATTCGTCGAGTACGAATTGTTTGCGCACTCTCTTTCACTCGAACTGTTTTACTTTTGTGAAACATATCTTCAGGACTCTTATTCAAATCCTTCACGGGAGCAAATTCACGAACTAATCCCAGTCCTCAAAGAAAAATTTGGTACTCTTCGAACTCAATTTTTATTTGCGGTCTGCATTGACCGTGAACAAAATGTATCTGAAATTGCTAGAGATCTTTTCAAGACAAATGGTCTGCTTGCTTTTGCAACTATTGAGAAGCTGAATGATCCTTCGATGAAAATCGCCCCACAGAGATCCATTGCTCCCGAGATTAAGCAAAGTCGAAAAGCCAAGAAATTGATCGAGCGCAAGGAGCGCGCTCGAATGAGAGAGCAAAGAGAGAGGAGCAAAGATGCAGTCAAAGAACTAAATGAACGACAACGGATTCTGCGGAAAATTAAGCAAAACACGATTGAGATAGTCGACCCAGCAAATGCTGATAGTTCCGCAAACTCACCGCCTGAGATAGTAAAACGTCAGCACCCACACATTTCTAGATTTCAAGACGCTGACCGAGCGGATGCGGATATTGGGAAAATAGGGATGGCATTTATCTGGTTTACTGGGCCAACGAGGGGTTCGGGGAAAACTCGGCCAGTAGTAATAATTGCCAGGACCAAAAAACATTACATTGTGCGTCCAATCTACTCCAATGCCCGAAGACCAGCTGGTAGTTGGCGTGCCGTTGTTGTCAATGAGTGGGAAGCAGCAAATCTCTCAAATCCATCTGTGGTCGGAGATGAAATACATAAGGTCAAGCTGGACAGATTAAGACTGATTGGCGAGCTGACACTCCCGGATTGGAACCGAGTCTGTCTCGGAGAGGTAAATTCCCATTCGTGACCTGCTGCATATCTCCAGTAACTCAAATGATTATCAGCACAAAAACCAGGTTAAGTTTCGTTTATGAAGTGTGAGTCAGCTAGCGCTTGGAGAAATACGTGACAGATCAACAGAAACCAAATTGGCAGCCGACCGGCCTAATTCAAGAGGCCTTCAACATAGCCAGTCACGAACATCTAGGACATGTCAGAAAAGGCACGCAGATACCGTACTTAAGCCATCTGCTCGCTGTCAGCGCCCTCGTAATGGAGCACGGTGGGACCGAAGTTCAAGCATCGGCAGGGCTATTGCACGATCTGCTTGAAGACACAGAATTCGACGAGTTTATGCTGATCGCCATGGTCGACCGACCAATCACAGAAATAGTTGTTGCTTGCAGCGACACACAAAAATTTCCAAAGCCTCCATGGCGTGAACGCAAAGAAAACTATCTACAACATTTGCGAGAGATGATCGCTGAGACCGAAGTTAACCCAGCAATTCTTGTCGCACTAGCCGACAAAGTGCACAACGCAGAAACAACAGCCGATATGGTCTTACATAAAGGCAAAACTGCTACCAAGATTTATGACGACCAAAACTTCAACGCCAAAGTTGATGAACAAAAGTGGTGGTACGAAAGTTTGGTTGCCGAGTTTGGAAAGTCGAGTGTCGCACCTGATCTAGTCAATCGACTCGATCGCGCAGTCAAAGCAATTTTTGATTAGTTAAAAGAGATGAAGTCAACCAAAAGAATTAAATGGCTACTGGCTAGCCGGCAATTTTGTGAGAGACATGTGCATCACATACCATCCATCAGACAACTCAGGGGAGGTCGAATTTTATGGCAAAAACTAGACGCAGTCATCGAGTTTCAGGTCTGATTATCGGAGCTGCTGTCGGTGATGCTTTGGGAGCACCATTTGAATTTAAAAATGCCGATCTGTACTCTTCGACTTTTCCGAAACCCGTATTTGGCGGCATCGGCGAAATGGTTGGTGGAGGCAGTCTTAACTGGCGAGAAGGCGAATTTACTGACGACACTCAAATGGCGTTGTCACTTGCACTTAGCATCTTGGACAAAGGGGACTTTGATCAAGATCATGTTTGGTCGTATTGGCGCAGTTGGGCCAAAAGCGCAAGAGACATCGGCAACACAACGCGCCACTCTTTAAGCTTTGCTAACAGGCTCGATGTAAAGCACGCACATCCGGAGATGACGGCGGCTAACGGTGCACTAATGCGTTCATTCCTGCTTGCTCTGCTCGACAAACCACGATTTGAAATTTGCGAAATAGTTCTCGCGCAAGGTCAATTAACTCACCCGCATCCCGCTGCGAGTTGGGGTGCGTGGCTCGGTGTTTCAATGATGATCAGTGCACTTGAAGGCGACGACCCATTTGAAACCTTGGCTAATGAACTTAAAGCTATGCCAGACGATGTTGTTCAACCTTTTAAAGAAAATCTACGGGCAGATTGGCAGCCGACTAAAGGTCGAATAAATAATGGCAGTGTCTGGGGATGTTTGGCAGATGCAGTTTGGGCTGTGAGAAACTCAACGACATTTGAAGAGACGGTCACTCGCGCAATTAATTTAGGTGACGATACCGATACGGTCGCATGCGTTGCTGGCGCAATTGCTGGCGCAATGTACGGAATACAAGCGATCCCCTCGCGGTGGACCACATATCTAAAAGGCACCGTCGCCACACCAAAAGGTGAAGTCAACTTTGATAATGCATCTCTAGGGCGATTGAGTCGAAAACTAGCGAATCTGCCACCGGCACCCAACAATGATGATGAGCCGCCTGCTGGTCCAGTCGAAATTGAAGACAAAATTTTTGCAGCCAACCGTTCAGGGGCTGCTAACGCTCCTAGTGACTGGGCAATTGTCTCACTCTGTCTCGTCGGCGATCGATTCAAAAAACACAAACTGCGCCGTGAAATTTACTTAATTGATGAATCAGGTGACGCCAACCCAAATCTTGATATGGCAGTCGCTGATGCCGTGGCGGCAATAGATGCGTTTCTCGATGAGGGCAAAACCGTACTTGTCCATTGCCACGGCGGCCGCTCAAGAACCGGTCTAATCCTCAAAGCATGGAAAATGAAGAAAGAGGGCTGGACGGGCGCAGCCGGCGAACAAAAAGCCCACGACTGGCTTGCAAAAAAATGGCATATGTACACCAACACCCACTTTAAGCAATTTCTTGTCGAACACCTCTAAGTTCAATATGCCAACAAAATCACTCAAGATATTTCATTCCGCGGCGTTGACGCCGCTGCTTGATCAACTTGGCAAAGATCTTTCAACTCCCCTTGCAGACCCGTTTACCCCAGAACTTGTTGTCGTGCCAAATTCAGATATGGCGCGATACTTAAAACGAGAGCTTTCAAGAACGCTTGGGGCTTCGGGTTTCGACGACGGCATTGTCTCAAACATTTCCTTCATCTACCCAAGACAGCTAATTAACGCCAATTTACAATCACCCCTGGACAGTTTCTCGAGCAGATGGGATGCCGAACAGTTGACATGGATGATCGTCGACACCCTGATGGCGAATAAAGAAACTATTCAAGCACCCGGCTTTGAATCTTCGCCTCTCTCGACAGCACGTCGTGTCGCATCTCTATACGACCGCTATGCATCACACCGGCCTGAAATGTTGAATCGTTGGGCTCGAGGTGGCATCGATGACGGCACATCGACTAACGACCGCCAAAATGATGTCAAAAAAGATCAACTATGGCAACAAAAATTATTTGCTGAACTATCGAAGACGTTAAATACCAGTGAACCAGATTTGGCTAGAGCCATCGACAATCTTGATGACTTCAAAAGAGCTCTCAATTCAAAATCTGCCGCTGAATTACCCGCACGAATCAGTGTGTTTGGCATCAGCTCACTTAGCCGTGGTGCTCGTCAAGTGCTAGAGGCAATATCCGATGTCAGCGATGTGACGCTCTATTTTGTATATTTCGCTGGCAAAAAGTGGCCCGAGCAAACAGGTTCATCGACAGAGTTACGCGAGAGTTTTGATATAGGAGGTCCCAAGCACTATTTATCTAAGCGGTGGGGGGCACAAATAGTAGAGAGTGCTGCAGTGCTTGGTAATGCGCATCCAACAGACTTGGGCAGTTATCCACTCAAAAATACCCTCCTTGGTTTGATTCAAAGCGATATCACTAACGATCATCTTCCGCCATTGACCGATCTATCGGGGGAAGATCTCGCAACAATCAAACATTCAGGCGACGGGACAATACAGATTCATGCGTGTTACGGACTTGCCCGTCAGGCCGAGGCGCTTCGTGACTCGATACTGAACTTGATGAATGAAGATCCGACACTTCGCCTCCGTGACATAGCGATTTTGTGTGGCGATGTTCAGAAATCTGCCCCGATACTCAGCGCAGTGCTTGCACCAAATAAAACAGGCGCCAAAAATCTGCCCGAGCTTGCCATCAATGTTGTTAACGACAGCAGCAATACACAAGATCCGCTTGTCGAGGCTTTTTTGGCTTTGCTGCATTTGTTTACCAGTCGTTGTTCACCCGCTGATGTACTCGATGTAGCACAACTCGAACCTATTCGTCGCACTTTTAACTTCGACGACGAAGCACTGGCATTGATCAGTACGTGGTCTGAGCAGATCAATATTCGATATGGCCTTGACGCCGATCATCGGCAGAAACACGGCATGAAAGATGAGCTGTCTCTAGGTACATGGGCCCAAGCACTTGATCGACTGTTTACTGGCGTGGCTGTGCCAGGTGAAGTTGATCGACTTGGACCTAGAGGAGTGATCCCTTATGACGGAATAAGCGGCAGCGATCTCGCAACCTTAGGAGCAGTTGCTGAATTTATTGCGCGCACTGAAAAATTCGTCGAAGAATTTGTTCCAATGAGCATCGGAGACTGGTGCGCGACACTACTAAAAGTTATCGAACACTTCATCACAGTAAGTAAACGCGACAGCGAGCAAATCATCAAACTTAAGGCAACAGTCAATCAGGTGCGCCAAAATGCTGGGGGTATAAGCGAAGCTTCAGCAGATGAAAAATTCAGTGTGACTGAATTGACTCATATGTTCAAAGAATCTTTGGCTGATGGATTTGGGATGCTAAGTTCAAAATTTGAGGCGATAACTGTTTCGGGCCTCAAGAATTCAGCGCATATTCCTTATCGAATTCTTTGCATCTTTGGTGCTGATGAATCAGCATTTGCCGGTTCCCACAGCGATGGTGACGATGTCCTGTCAATCAATCCATGTGTTGGAGAGCCGATTTACTCGTTAGATGGTCGACAGAATCTTCTCAATGCTTTAATGAGCACTCTAGATAATTTAATTATCACCTGCACTGGATCGGATATCTCGAATAATAAAGAGACCCCACTTGCAGTACCAGTGCAAGAACTCGTAGAGCTTGCGAATCAGTATCTTTTTAATTTTTCCCGCACCGATAAAAGTCTCGGCGAACAAACTATCTTGGCACGACACCCCCGACAAAACTTTGACGTGGAGGTTTTAATCCCAAATTTAGTTTTCAAGAGTAAAGCGTTCACATTTGATGAGCAATCTAAAGTTGCTTATGAGGCCCTAAATGCCAAAAAATATCCAGATACAAGCAAAAAGCAAACGAAAACCAGGGTAGAGCCTGAAATAAAACATGAACAAACCAACCTAAAGGGTCTTGTTGATGTGGTTACAAATCCAACCAAGTACTTCGTAAATTCAATAATGAAAGTACGAATTCCCGAGATGCCGTCGGATTCAGAAATTCGAGACAACACAATTCAAGGTGATGGTGTTCTGAATTTAACGATTGATGCTCTCAGCAGATCAAGCGAGGGGCGTCAGCTTTTAGATCAAATCGTCAAATCTGATCAAGACTTCACCATCATTTCCGAGGCTTGGGCGTCACTTAGACCATTTTCGGGCCAATTACCACCGGGAAAACTTGGTGAACTGATTATCGGTGAGATCAAGGCTGACTTAGCAGAAATGATTTCCAAGTTACCCACCCACTTGCAATCATTGAGTGGTGGAACAGATACTGATTGTGAAATCCCGTTCATTGGAATCGATATGACATTCCGAGTCACAAACGTCCAAAAGAATGACTTTGCTCGTGTTCTTTATAAACGATTCAACGAATCTCTGATCTTTGAACCCTGGATTGAACTTGCAATTTTAACACTCCACGAAAAAGGCAAGCACTTTGAAGCATGGCTCGTTACTCGTGGCGAGAGTGGAGAGAGTAAAGAAAAAAAGAAACCCGTCTTCAAGCGCTTTGAGCTAAAGGGAGAGACAGATGAAGTCCGTGAATTAAGCGCTAAAAGAGTGCTCACATGTGTTTCTAGCATGTTCTTGGCAGCTTCGGGCGGTCCAGTACCTCTTTTTGAACACGCCTCAAAAAATGTTTTCAAAAGTGAAGATAAAAAAGCACGGAACTCCATCAAGACAGACCTTGAATACTCAACGGAGCTCAATTACATATTCGGCGACAAGGAGCCTGACGAAATCCTTGAGGAAAAAGCCGAAAAAGAAGATTACGAGCGACTGGGTAAAGTTCCTCCCGAAGAAATCGAAGACACCAAAGCCAAATTGTTCGCAGACTTTGTCTATAGCACCCTTGAAGAGACAATAAATATCCTGCAAGAAAGTTCACCACAAAAGAGTGGGGGCTCAGATGACGAGTAAGACCACAAAACTAGACCTCGACAGCAGATCTCTTGTTTCAGGACGAGTTGTAATCGAGGCAAGTGCTGGTACTGGAAAAACATATGCACTCACAGTCCTAGCTGTCCGACACATTGCAGAAACCGAACTAACAGCGAATCAATTATTGATGGTTACATTTACCAAGGCCGCAACTGCAGAATTGCGTCATAAAACTCGCGAGAGAGCACAAGAGGCGATCGATTGCTTGCGCGTTCGTAAACAAACTAAGCCTTGGATGAATTCAATGTTCGCCTCACCAGAAACTATGACTAAGGCCGAAAAAAAATTGAATGCTTTCATTTCGCAATTCGATGAGACGACTATCACCACTATTCATGGATTCTGCCAAATAGTTCTAAGTCGCCTTGGCCTTAACAGTCCAGCGCCAGCAAACTACACCGTTCAAAACCAAATTGAAAACATTATTGATCAATCAATAACTGATTCTCTAGCAAGTCGTTTGTCAGAAAACCCGACACTGCTCTACGGTCGGAGAAAGAAAGAAACGCCTCCGGGCGAACATCAGCTATACCATGACCTTCTGTCAAGTGATTTGAGCAGTTCATTAAAGGCGTTAAAAGAAGCAGTTAAAAAAATTATCGGCAATTCTGGAGCTTTGGTGCTGCCTCAAACACAGCCGAGTGATTTTGCAACAAACCGAGCCTCGCTTGATGAAGCCGAGATCGAAACTCTAGAGCTTGCAGAAAAAATCGCTGACGCGGCAATGCTAATTGTTACTGATATTCGAAATCGATGCAGAGATCTTGAAATTATCACTTATGATGATATGGTCAGACTTGTTGCACAAACACTGAATCCTCCAGAAGGTTCAGGCGAGCAACTTCATACTGCAGCAAAAGTAATTGCGTCACTAATTGCGAATCAGTATCAAATGATTATGGTTGACGAGTTCCAGGACACTGATTTGTCACAATGGTCGATTTTCAAGAGAATCTACGAGTCTGATTCAGATAATTTGACGCTGGTCACTGTTGGCGACCCAAAACAGTCGATTTATCGTTTTCGAGGAGCCGATGTTCAGGTTTATCTGGACGCTGTAAGACCTGTAAGTCCTTCTTACGAACTCACGACAAACCACCGTAGCGATGAAGTTCTTCTTTCAGCTCTAGATTCTCTATTTTTGGACGATACACAATTCGATGTTGCGGGAGACGTCAAGTTCAAACCTGTTGAACCAGCAGCACAAAACAAAGATACCGGAGTCGATTCAAATTCGGCACCGCCCGTTTACGATCATGTACCCGGTGCACCCCTTGAGTTGCGCTATTTAAGCAACGACCCATCTTTGGGTGCTGGAGAAACTCCTGGCAAGCCCAACAAAGACGGCAACCCTGGCAAGCCCGTTAAAAATAACAATGACAGTTACCATGTGCGCCAAATCTTTTGGCGTGATGCCTGTAATCATATTGTTGAGTTATTGTCTGATGGTTTAATCCCCGACAAAAAATCGGAGTTGCCAGACAAATCTCGCGCGATTAAGCCGAGCGATATTGCAATTCTTGTGAATTCTCACCGCGACGCAGAGACAGCAGTCAATTATTTACGTGATTCAGGCGTGCCTGCAGTCCGACTAAAAACAAACAGCGTTTTTGGGTCGATGGCGGCAATGCACTGGTTAATGTTTCTTGGGGCAATTGCAAACCCTGGCAAGCCTCAATTTGTTCGTGCTTTCGCACTTTCATGGTTCGGCAGTTCATCAAACAAAGATTTGTTAACGGCCAAGCCTGAGGATATAGCAGTTTGGCAACGCGAATGTGCAGAGAGTTCTGAACTGCTACGAAAACGAGGCTTTGCTGCTCTATATTTGTCATTCCGAAACAGCACTAATTTTCTAAATCGAATTCTCCGAGAACCAGATGGCGAGAGGCATATAACTGATCTTGACCATTTGGCAGAGATACTCACATCAATGCCAAGATTCGCCCAAAAAGCAGGCGCGACAGAGTGCTTCAAAATTTTGCAAGATTTAGTTGAAGATCACGATGACCAAAATGAAGAATACCTGCGGCGAATTGAAGGTGACGATGATGCCGTAAAAGTAATGACAATTCACACAAGCAAAGGCTTGCAATTCCCAATTGTTTTTTTACCTACCCTGCATAAAAAGCCAAATAAAATGGGCAACAATCCAGGAATGTTTTCTTATAAGTTTGATGGCGAGAGCACATCTCGACGAGTGATTGACGTTGCATCTGGCTTTGAAAATGCAAAAAAATGGACTTTTAATTTATCAAAAGAAAAAAACCAAACAGCAATTTGGAAAGATAAGTTCTCTGTAAAAAAAGTAGGTTATGGTCGCAATTTAGAGGCAAAAAAAGATCTCTTCAGCGAATCAATGCGACTACTTTATGTTGCTCTAACGCGCGCTGAGCATAAAGTAGTGGCTTATTGGAGTGCTGAAGGCGAAGATAATAATAAGGGCAATATCGTCGTCGCCTTTGCAAAAGTCTTATTTGACCATGACAAAACGCTTTCGAGGATTCCTACAGAAAAAGAAGCCCTTGATAATTTAATGACAAGCATTTCGAAGAAATCTGGAGACACTATTGCGGCAATAGCTCTTCGATCTGAAAAAGTCGATCCACTAGTTTGGGCTCCCGACCGAAATGAGAAGTTATCGGCGAAAGTTGATGTTGCTAAGTTCAGGCGAGACCATGAAAGTGTTCGTCTCTACGGTTTTGCAAGATGGTCTTATTCTGATCTTTCTAAGGCGCTGAAAGGTGAGAAAGTTAATGAGGGCGGTGATGGTGCGCCGGGCACCGACGAGTCAAGCCCCGTCGTTGAAGAGGAACAGACGAGCGAGTCAGATGATGTGATTGAGGCTGCAAAACAAAGTAAAAATGTCGATGTTCACATAAAAACAGAAGACGCAAAGGCGGCTATGCCATTATTTGGTGGCGCTGCCGGCGCAAGCTTTGGTGTTGCAGTTCACAAGATTTACAAAGAAATTGACCCTTCAGAGATTGACATCGAAAATTTGATTGTAGATGAAGTTGTTGCTCAATTTGAGAGTTGGTCTGATGAAGTTGATAAGTCAAAAATTTCTGATGGCATCATAAAGAGTATTGACTCGCCTCTTGGCATCGAATTCGGCGGAGAAACTCTGCGGTCGCTCGGGGCGGCGCACAGGCTTGCCGAGCTCAGCTTTGACTTTCGACTTACACAAGATAAGGCATTCAAATTGAGCGAGGTCGGCAATTTGATGTTGAAACACGGTGACCTTAATGAGGAACTATCGGTATTCGCTCAACGTTTGGTAGGCCTAGGTTCTGATAATCAACAGATAGCTGGCTACATGACCGGTTCAATTGATGCGGTGTTTCGCATTATTGACAGTTACGACAATGTTCGCTATATCCTCTCTGACTACAAGTCCGATCAACTTCACGATCCGAAGGCCGAAAATGAAAATCCACTCACTGGCTACCATCCAGAATGTCTCACGGATCCGATGGTTAAAAAAGGTTATATTCTCCAGATTTTGGTTTATTCAGTCGCCTTACATAGATATCTGAAATGGAGACAACCTGAATACGACCCAGAGAAACATCTCGGAGGGGCGGCATATCTGTTCATCCGAGGAATGATCGGCTTTGAAACCAGCGAATCGCCAGCACGACCATATGGCGTTTATTTTTGGCGCCCGCCAACAAAATTGATTCTCTCACTTGATGCACTCTTTGCTGGAAAGCCATTTTGATATGAAAGTTCTTCAAGCAACATCTACAAAAAGAGATATTAAGCCATTTATTGATGCTGGTGTCTTTTCGCCCGCAGAGATTCATGCCGCGGAAAGATTAGTTAAGGAAAGCACTGGCGATAAGCAAGCAGAGTTTCTTGACTATTTATCTATCGCAATTGCTGTTTGGGCGCCCGTAAATGGACATGTGTGTATTGACCTTGACAATGTCGCAATTCAAGTCCGAGATGAGTTAGGGCTGGCGAGAGATCTCGACAGCCCTGTACATCAGAAAGATTTATCGTGGCCTGAAGCCGATGCTTGGGTCCAACATCTGACAGATAGTCATCTCGTGGATTCTTCCCCATCATCAGATACCTCGCAAATCGATTACACAAGGCCGCTAGTACTATCCGACCGCCACTTATATCTCACAAGGCAGTGGGTTGATGAGGGGTATGTAGCTCAAGCGATGAAGAGTCGCCTCACCGAGAACACGCGGGTATTGCCAACAATTGCGACGGCTTCAATAATCGAAGTGCTCGGCAAAAATGCTGATATTCGGCAAAAACAAGCTGTCGAGTTTGCGCTGATGCATCAAACAATGGTTCTGCTTGGTGGCCCTGGCACTGGGAAAACACACACAATTGCCGCAATTTTGCACGCTTTGTTCAGTGATCATGCCACTATCCACTCGAGTAAGCCACTGCGAGTCGCTATTGCTGCACCAACAGCGAAAGCAGCGCGGCAAGTAACCGAGTCAGTGAAAAAGTCAATTGATAATGAAGTAAATCCGTTTCCAACAACACACCGTAAACAAATTGAAGATGCAACCAAAGTTTCAAGCACTATTCATCGGCTACTTGGATGGGCACCGATTAGTCGAGGTCGATTTAAACACAACAAAACTAATTGTTTACCCTACGACGTGGTGATTGTAGACGAAGTTTCAATGGTTTCTTTACCGCTGATGGCTCGATTGCTCGAAGCATTAGATTCGAAGACGAAATTAATTTTAGTGGGTGACCCTCAGCAACTTAAAAGTATCGAAGCAGGTTCGGTTTTGCCCGATATCGCAAAACTTTTAATTGATGGCAAATACCCAATTGTTCAACTCACCAAGAATTGGCGACAGCTAGATCCTATGAATCCCGACAAAGTTAATCCGATCGCCACACTCGCTTCACTGGTACGTAATCCAGAGACTGGCAAAGAAGCAGAAATTCTCGAATACATAAAGAAGCAACACGACAATATCACGTTTGTTGATTTGAATAAAGATAAACCAGATCCAACTAACAAAAAAAGTGTGATAGACAAAATTCGGCCGCATCTAAATGGCTTTGTTGATGCGAAAAACTATGCGTTTTCTGGTCAAGCCGCCCAAGCTCTCCGAGCGCTTGCATCAGTTCGAATACTCTGCGGTCATCGTCGTGGCAAATTTGGGGTTTCAACATGGAACCGTCTAGTCAGCGAAGAAGTCGGCGTCGAACAAGAACGTGGTGCAATTGGACAACCACTTCTTAACACCCGAAATGAGATCCGCACCGGTCTTGCAAACGGTGATACTGGAATTGTTGTGAAGACAGTCAATGGGCGACGTGCATTTTTTGAAGTAAGGACTCGGGTTATAGACGAGGATGGCCAGGATGAAAGTTCAAGCACAGTACTTGAACCCTTTGAACCAACATCGCTCGACTCAGTCGAGACCGCTTTTGCCACAACGATTCACAAAGCACAAGGCTCTGAATATGAGACGGTAGTTGTGATCTTGCCTCCACTCGGTTCACCACTTTTAAAGCGTGAACTCTTATACACCGCTATTACTCGGGCGATGAAGAACCTAGTGATTGTTGCTTCTGAGGATGCTGTTATATCGGCCTTGTCGAGTTCAATCAATCGTAAATCTGGTCTAGCGCAACGTATCCGACAGTAAAATCTAAAATTTATTTTTTTGACAAGGTCAATCGTGTCGAACAAAATCAGTAAAGATCTCCCTAAATATCTTGCGGTTCGTCCAGACCATTGCGGACACCGAAACCCAGTCGAAATTGTTACTGACTACTTAAAAAATGATGGTGGACATTTTGAAACTTATGGACAAAATAAGCTCGGCCGAATAACAAGCGACGACATCATTGCGGTCACTTTCTTAAGTATGGAGATTAAACGAACCACAGGAAGTGGGCTGACGCCTCGATTCGCTATCGAAATTCAAGAACCCACAACTGAAGTTCAGAATCTTCTTATGGAGCTCAGTTCAATGCTTCCAAGTACAGACCCAAAATCATTGTGTAATACATCTGTATCTAGGCCGCAGTTCTATTTTTTTTTGCTGAAACAATTTCCAAGATGCGGCCCGCAACAGCTTCGACTACCGGAGGCGTAACCGAATTTCCAAATTGCCTATACGCCTGAGTCCGCGATACCCAGTCTGGAATCGAAAAATCTTTTGGAAAGCCCATGATATCTCTACACTCGTTACGTGTAAGCAGTCGCAGCCCAGTCGGTCCATCTTCAACGAATGTTCCTGTGAGTCTTTGAATCTTATGATAAGTCGAGACCAAAGTTTTAACTGCACCGACCGAATCTGTGTTTACTCTTTGCGGTCGGCCATCATCTTTTTTGTAAATATATACTTCTTGGAGGTGTTTTGAAATCGAATAACCATCGACATCGGTCTCTAGGAGTTGGCCAATATCTAGAGGTGGCTCTATTGGGAACTTCCAATCGAACTCGAGTTTTGATTCAGTAAATTTCTTCTTGATACCAACGATATACACTCTCGTTCGATGTTGCGGAACCCCAAAATCTGCAGCGTCGAGTAAGTCGTAGCTGACTGCGTAGCCAACATTTTCTAATTCTTTTACAACAGACGTAATAACTCTTTCGCCATCATGCTTAAGGGTCGTTAGGCCCCCAACATTTTCCAGCAAAACAGCGTCAGGACCTTTTGACGGTCGGCTTTTGAGGTGGTCAAGAATTTCGATGATCTTAAAAAACAAGTTTCCCTGAGTCTCGTGCGTAAAACCCTGTCGCCGGCCAATTGAACTAAAAGGCTGACAAGGAAAACCCCCCGCCAGAATGTTTGCATCGGGAATCTCGCTGAGTGAAACCTGATGAATATCGCCATGCGGTACTTCACCATAGTTATAGCGGTATGTCTCTTTACAGTGTTCGTCCCACTCTGATGAAAAGACACATTTTCCACCAAGATTTTCTAGCGCCAGTCGAATGCCACCAATACCTGCAAATAGATCTAGAAAATTGAACTTATCGTTTTTAATCACTTGTCGATTAACAAAAAACTCCGAATGGAATTCATTGAACTTTTTGTACCGTCGATAAACTTCAGTTCGGTCGCTCATAGCTATGACTTTAAATGATAGGTGTCACTCGATTAGCACTCTTCAACAGCCAAAACTAACGGATATAAATAGGCCCCAATCCCTTATCCCGTGGACCTCGATCAATAATCGAGTTTCGCTCGATATACCGAAAACTTTTTAATTCAATAATTAGTTGATCGAGATCCGTAGAGCATGCTTGTACACAGGAGTCGATATATGCGGCATCGTTTGTCTCGATTAGTCTCCTAAGATTCGCCGCCTCCTGTTTATTATGCACGACAACAAATGTTTTACTCAATTCATATTCGCGTTTTAATCCCCATGCCGCAAGGTTTTCAACTTTCCACCGCTCTTTGAGAGTCACATTGGAGGAAATTGCGGTTACAGCCCCGCTCTCATGAGGCAAAACTAAGTCCCATGTGTGAGTTGGGATTCCCCGAACCCCACAACTGACATAGAAGGGTCCAATACTTTCTCTGACAAAAAGGGCGACTAGACCTAACAAGAGGTTCTGGCCACGAGTACCAGCTGCGCTATTCTCGGCTTTTGTTTTTTCCCAAACATCGGCAATGAAACTTGATGGACTGTTTGCATGCACGGTCAAAATGTTAGGAATCAAGCTCTCTAACTTCAACGCTCCGGGCAACCGATGAAGATCAAAATCTGCGAACTTGGCTTTGCTAGTCACTTTACTGCTGCTCGCGATTTAGCAACAAGAGCTACGGTCGGACCCTCAATTATTTCAACTTGACCAAGACACTGACACAGTTCATCAAACTCGAATGTATCTGCTTTAATCACTGCTGTTAGAGCAGGAAGATCTCCTGCCATCACCTTACGATTTGCATTTTCGGCTTCAATATGGTCGAGTGTCAGCACATAAGAGGATGCTCTACGGTGAACCATCTTTAATGCAACCGCCTCAAGCGCTGCTTGTTTTATACGCTCACGAAGACTTGTTTTAGCGGAGATCACTACCGGGCCACTACGAGTCCATATAACAAAGTCATAATCAGTCTCTGGAATCAATGCCAACTTAACTTGATAGTAAAACGGTCGAAGACCAAACTTAACGAGCGCTATCGCAATTATCAGCTCAAAAAGTTCACCCCTGATCGAGTTTTGTCCACCGCCAAGTATCGGAGCAGATCGTGACCACAACTTAGCTACTAGCTCAGAAGGTTGAGCAAATGCTTCTTCAATATCAGGCAATACCTGGTACAAGATTTCACCAGCTTGGGTTGGCACTAATCCATTCTGAAGTTCAAGATCTTTCAGGTATGTCGGCGCTACAGTCACAATTTAAAATTCACTTCCAACTCAAATTTGGCACCTCATCAGCTGAAAACTAAAATTAAACCTTTGAGACTAGTTTTGCACAATCAACGTAAAACTCAAAATACGCATTTATGGGTGACGTTATTCGACAAACAGTTTTTGATTCTGACGGTTCAACACAAATCCATTGACGGTACGCCAGAGAAGCTAAGTTCCGATATCTACTCTCGTAGTTAGACTTTCAACAATATTTAAGAATCTAGGCAAAAAGGACTCTCATGATAGATGCGAGTGACGATTGGCCATACGACGACTATGGAAACCTGAAAGATCGTATTGATCTTGACTTTGCATTGCAGGGAGATGGCTGGGATCAGCCAGACAACCCATTCAACAGAGCCAATGAAAAAGTTCCATTCCAAAAAATTAATGCATGTGACTGCAAACTTGCCGACTTTAAAAGAGCGGTAAGCGATCTCTACTCGTTTCTAACTGCTGCACCTAATAAATTCCCCAAAAATAAAGCTCAACTTGATTCTTTTCGCAGCATAGGAGGCTATGCGGCCGGCACATGGAGTGTTTGGGTTGATATCGATCACTAATTGGCTCTACCGACAACATGCAGTTCATTTTTCTTGGAAAGGGTTGTGAAAAACACCATTATTGCAAGTTGACATATTCTTCCAAAAATAATATTGAGATAGTGTGGCCCAACAAAGACTGGGTCGATCAAAGATCATCAAGCAAGAGAGCATCAGTTAGACATAACCTCTCGACGAAATCAACCGAAGAATTACTCGATGAAATTGCAGTGCCAGTTGAAGACCAATTGCCGGCGGCCGTGCTCGAAGAAATACTGTCTGATGCAACTATTGATGAATTTGAACAAAGCGAGCGTTTAAAGGAGCTTGAAGAGCTAGATGACAAACAGTACGACCGTCGAACCTACGGTCATCTCGATGAGGCGCAAACTCAAGAGACTGGAGATAAATGGCTCGAGGCCGGGTTTTCGGATGAAGTCTCGTTTTTGTTTCGAATCAATAAGTTAATGCCTGAAGACGTTTTTGAACTCGTGAAATTTATGCCTCAGGCAGAGGTACGAAATTGGGTAACTCAATTTGAGCATAATTCCCTAGCGGCGCTCGACTTACTGAAATTGAGTCGAGAAGATACAGATGATATTCCAACAGCCGAGTTCGAACTAAAGAAAAAATACTCTCAGGCTTTGTCCGAATCGATTCGAACTGCAGTTTCTCTGCAACTTCAAAACTGGCTAAGAGGAAGATCTCCATCTAGGAAGCGATAGGCCTAGCGACGATTGTTGAAATAGATTAAGGGCATGGTGAATCCTTTTAAAAATTCATTGTGGCCTGTGGGTGTGTTGATCACGCTGGTCGCCGGGGTGCTGCAATATGTTTTCTGGTTTGTCGCGTGGGCCGATTGGCTGGGTTTAATCGGTGTGATTCTCGGGTTCATCTTGACCCCGGGTGTGGTGATTTTTCCGATTATCTATTGGATCGTCGAGGGAGAATTTCCGACTTTGTATTTCGCGTTGATGTTCGCGGGTTGGTTCGGGTTGCGCCTGAAGCGCGGCTAGCGGGTTAGTTGGCTAGTTCTTTAGCGAGTTCGGTCAGGGGCGACAACACGCTCGAGTCAAGTTTGCCGTCTGGTGTGATCAACGAATTGATTTTCGGAAACAGCAACTCGGGCCCGAAGAGGGTTGCGCCGAGCAACGGCACGATGTTGCGCAGATATTCGACTGCGGCCTTGCCGCCGCGGTCGCCCGGCGAGCAACCAAACACGCCGATGCGGCGACCGATAAGGCAATGCTTGGCGAATGGC
>Ga0169931_10006479_pt1 | contig 17629 bp, 16 predicted proteins | sample Kivu_15m_20L_FD_129675 | JGI IMG/M metagenome (GOLD analysis project Ga0169931, IMG submission 129675) | Freshwater microbial communities from Lake Kivu, Western Province, Rwanda to study Microbial Dark Matter (Phase II) - Kivu_15m_20L... | ecosystem: Environmental > Aquatic > Freshwater > Lake...
CGTTGTGGTCTTGGGCCCGCTGTTGGCGCGTTTTGGTCATGCGAAGGTAAGTTTGCCCGGTGGATGTGCAATCGGAGCGCGACCCATTGATCTTCACCTCAAGGGTTTGGAACGACTGGGCGCGAAGATCGAGTTGGATCAAGGCTACGTGATCGCGTCTTCGCCTAAGCTCCAAGGTAATCGGGTGGGCTTTGATTTCCCCAGCGTCGGGGCTACTGAAAATGTCATGATGGCGGCCGTGTTGGCCAAAGGTGAGAGTATACTGGAAAACTGCGCTCGTGAGCCCGAGATTGTGGATCTAGCGCAGGCGTTGAGAGCCATGGGGGCTGAAATCGAGGGCGAGGGAACCGAGACGATCCGCATTCAAGGCAAAGATAGCCTCCATGGGTGTGACTTCTCGATCATGTCGGATAGAATTGAAGCTGGAACCTTCCTCACGGCGGGCTTCATCACGGGTGGCGATGTTACCGTTGAGGGAATTCGGCCAGCCCATTTGGAAGCTGTTTTGGAGAAGTTTGAAGAGGCAGGAGCGAAGATCACGAGAATGGAAAATGCCATCCGATTGGAGAGTTTCGGGAAGCGCCCCCTGGGGACTGACGCAACGACCAAGCCATTTCCAGGATTTCCAACGGATATGCAGGCGCAGTTCTTGTCCTTGATGTGCATCGCTGAGGGAGCGTCAGTGATGACCGAGACGATTTTTGAGAACCGTTTTATGCATGTCCCGGAGCTGGCTCGGATGGGTGCCGACATCACCATTCGGGGAAACTCCGCTATGGTTCGAGGCGTCCAAGAGTTGAAGGGGGCCCCCGTGATGGCTACAGATTTGCGAGCCAGTGCGAGCCTGATTTTGGCGGCATTGGTTGCAAAAGGAGAGTCGTGGGTCAGTCGGATTTACCATTTGGATCGTGGATATGAGCGCATGGAAGAGAAATTGCAGGCCCTGGGTGCTCAGGTCGAACGCGTGGCGGAATAGTCTATAGCGTAAATAGGTGATAGAAATGGCTGCAAATTGCATCTTTTGTAAAATCATCCAGGGTGAAATCCCATCTCAAAGAGTTATTGAGACCGACTCGGCAATTGTCATTCGCGATATCCAACCTCAGGCTCCAAAACACCTCTTGGTGATTCCGAAACAGCACGTTGTGTCTTTGGATGATTTGTTCTCGAAAGAATCAGGCTCTTCCTCGATCGAGGTTGCAGGATCATTGTTGTCGATTGCTCATCAAGCTGCAAAACAAGAGGGGTTGCTGCCTGACGGCTTTAGGACTGTCATCAATACTGGATCCGGAGGCGGACAAACCGTCTTCCATCTGCACGTTCACGTGCTGGGTGGTGGAGGTCTCTCTGGTTCATTTGGTTGAGACTGAACTCTTCAGCTCGCCTTTTGGTCAACGATGATCCCTTTTTTTGTGCTTCGAGGTTTTCCAAGTCCGAGGGATTTTTCTTTGTACTGAGCCTTTCCTCGATTCGAGAAGAGGTTGTGATGCGAGCTTTGGAGCTTTTCTGATAGTTGTAAGAGGCTCATTCCGTCGGTCACCTCAGTGCTTCGAGATCCAGGGTCGGGAGCGGGTCCATTCCAGAGCGGGGGTCCGTTGTTTTCCTCAGGAGAGGCACTTTCGGATGGAGCTGCAGAGACATCGGGCTTCGATTCCGACTGTGTGGATCGTCGAGTGGTGCGCTCCTGTTGGGGCTGCGAATTTTCCTCAGAGGTTCGAATTTCGGAAGGCATTCTCGGGTCAGAGGATGGACCGGAGGAGGACTCCGATGTGGCCGAGCGAGAGGACGAAGCAGGAGAAACCGGTCTAACTCTTAAGATCGGCTTGAGAAAGTTTCTAAAAGCAGACTGGATCTGCTCTGAAAGCACTGGAGGCCTCTTCTTTGAAAGAACCTGCGCCCAGATTCCCTCGGTTCGACCTTAGCCCTTTTTTTGGAGCATACACCTTTTGAGCTGGCCACTTAAGGTTTTTCTTGCGAAGGGGCCGGCGGGAGAAATGAGAGTGATGTGGCAGAAGCGACGCAGTCTAATTGCATTGCTGGGATTGGCTTTGTGGGGTGTCCTGCACACGACTGAAGGGTTTTCCTCGGTGCGAGATCGGGTCGATGGATGCTTGGGTTTGGGGCATGGTCGAGCCGAGAGTTCTTCAACCTGGCTTGGACTGGTTGGAGGAGGAGGGCGTCCAGTTGAGTTATTAGAGGCTTTTTTGCGTCACGCTTCCAGGCAACAACAACTGAGTCCTCGGGTTTTGGTCGTTGCTTGGGCGAGTGGAGAGCCCGAGGAGAGTTTCGGGGCGATTCAGAGTGAGTTTTCCAAGGTAGCCGATCGCATCGGGATGACGCCCGTGTTTATTCCTAGTCTCACCGTACCTCGATCAAAAGGAGATTGGGAAAACTGGAGTTCTGATCTCCGAACAGCGCATGGAGTCTGGTTTACGGGGGGAGATCAGAACAGGGTTTTGGATGCCCTTGATTCTCAAGTAGGTGAGCGAGCCAAGTGGCTGAAGAGTTATTGTCAAGGCGTGGCGTGGGGGGGGACCAGTGCGGGAACCGCCATCCACGGGAGGTGGGCTCTGACGGGAGAAGCTGATCTTTCTCGCGTTGCACCCGATGCCGTGGAGCTTCGAGAAGGCACTGGTTTTTTACCGAATATCATTCTTGATCAGCACTTCTTGAAACGTACTCGGATCAATCGTCTACTGAGCGCTTTATTGAAACAGTGGGGAGCGACGGGACTTGGTATCGACGAGGGCACTGGTTGGGTTCTCGAGAATGGTTATCTTTCTCGAGTCATGGGTGAGTCTGCCGTTATGCTGGTTCAACCTTGTGGAAGCTTTCAAAGTGTTAGCTGGAATGTGGAGCTTCTGAATCCGAAAAGCCACGCAGAGTCTAATGCGGTCTCACATTGATCCAGGATCTTGGGATCATCTGCGTGAAATGGATTGATCGCTTTCCGTGTTCGGAAGCGTCGAATCCTGAGTAGTCCTTTGGAGTCGTCAATTTATGATGCCCGAAGGCTATAGCTTTTAGGGCAGTGTGCTGTTTTTCACTTCATGTTTTGAGGTCTGTGACAAATTTGACCCTTGGAAAGCTCAGGCGCACTTTCTCTTGAATAGAGAGGTGACGGATGAGTGCCCAAGATCTGTTTTCCAAGTGTAACTAGTTTCACGAAGCAGATGTGATCAAGCAGTTGGGGGTCTACCCATACTTTCGGGCAATCTCTGCGAGTGAGGGCCGCGAAGTGGTCTCACATGGTCGAGCGCGTGTGATGATCGGTTCGAATAATTACCTGGGATTAACACATCACCCACGGGTTCAAGCTGCAGCAATTCGAGCGAGCGAGAGATACGGAACAGGCTGCACGGGCTCACACTTCTTGAATGGAAACCTGGAAATTCATGAGGAGCTCGAGCAGAAAATGGCAGCCTTTCTTAAAAAGGAAAGCTGCCTCGTGTTTTCGACGGGCTTCCTTGCAAATCTGGGTACGATCTCCTGCTTGGTGGGGCGAAATGATGTGATTTTCTCAGATCGTGAAAATCATGCTTCAATTGTCGAAGGCACTCGAGCCACACAAGCGGATGTATTTCGATTTCGAAGTGGAGACATGGATGCACTTGAGAACCAATTGAGATCGGAGCGTCACAAGTATCTAGGAGCGATGATTGTCACAGATGGTGTATTTTCGATGTCCGGACGAATTGCAGATTTACCCGGTATTCGACGCTTAGCAGATGAGTATCATTGTCGAATTTACTTGGACGATGCTCATTCAACCGGTGTCCTGGGAGAAGGAGCGAGGGGTACCGAGGAGTATTATGAGAACCTAGGAAATGCCGCAGAAGCGGATATTGTGATGGGTACTTTCTCCAAATCGTTTGCAACTTTGGGTTGCTTTGTTGCCGGGGAATCAAAGGTGATTGATTTCATTCGACACAAAGCTCGTTCATTTATCTTTAGTGCCGCAATGTCACCTCCGGCAGTGGCAACTGTTCTAGAGTGTTTGGAGTTGATTCAGGAAGATCGGAGCTTCTTGGACCGACTATGGACCAATACGAGAAGAATGCAGCGAGAGTTGTTCGCTATGGGGTTTGATACTGTGGGATCTCAAACGCCAATAGTTCCATTACTGATTGGCTCGAGTATGAGCGCGTTTAGTTTTTCGCCGCGGCTCTACGAGCATGGAGTTTTTTCGACGCCTGTTGTGAGTCCAGCAGTCCCAGAAGGACGGGCCCTGATTCGGACGAGCTATATGGCGACTCATACCGACGAAGATTTAGATTATTGCCTTCGTACTTTGGGATCACTAGGGGAGGAGTTTGGATTGATTCGGTCCCAACGGGTGGGGTTAAATGGGGGTCATAGGCACTCTGAAAAGTTTCAATCAGTAATCAGTCCGGGGGCGGTGGCAAATGGCGATGGTGAAGCGATTGAGGAATTTGTCTGAATGGAGGAGGCTACTGGATCGTACTCAGGGCTTTTACCTACCCTTCGAGCCGAGCTTTCGTTCGATTCAAAACTATGAATTTTTTGAGTCCTTCTTTGATTTTGATCACCAGCCTTTTTTCCGAAGGGGATTCGCTACAGCTTTTGTACGGCAAAGAGCCGATACGGAGAGTTCCTCTGAAGGGTGGATTTTCTTAAGTATCGACGAGGGGCATTTTCAGAAGACAGGAGAGAGGATTGGGCACTGTTCTTGGCTCGCTCTTCACCCTGAGCTTGCCAACAATGACGGACGTCGTTCTGAGGTGTTACGTACTTTGTTTCGGGCGGCCCAAGACTGGGGAGAATTACGGGGCGTGAGGCGTTGGGTAGGACCGATTCTTTTTACTCCGGAATGGGGATTCACCGGCACGGTCACGCAGGATCAGTCCGTGCCCGGAATACTCCGAAAAAACATTGGCTACCAGTTGAGCTTTGATGTCCAGAAAGCGATCCAAACATGGACGAGTGATCCGTCATTACTTGGAGCAATCGAGCGATCCCGTAGTTCCGGGTATTTGCAGGTGAAGTCGTTGGCAGAGATGGGAGAAATTCCTCAGGAACTTTGGTCAATTCTTTACAGAGAGCGCTTCTCATCAGGGATGTCGGCTACCGAGTTCGACTTCCTCATGCAGAACTGGAAGGGCTCGCTAGATCCTCAGCTGACTTTACTGCTAGAGGTCTCTGGAGAGAGCGCTGGTGCTGTTCTAGTTGGGAGAAGGACTGAAAAAGTCTTTATCGAAGGAAAGCGATCACTCGGGCGGCAACTCCGGGGTCGACTCCCTTTCGCCAGGAAGATGAGAGATCTCGAGATTTATGATTGGGTGGAGACCGATGCTTCACGTGCATTCGGAGGGCGCGCGTTTTTGCTTTATTCATTGTGCGAGAAAGCAGCCCGACTGAGGGGGTACCGAGTATTTTTGCGCCAGGGATTGGAATGGACCCAGGAACGCCTGTCTGACTATGCCGACGAGACCAATTGGGGCCAATTCTTAAATCCTATTGGTCCGCATGTTGAACCGATCCAGCTCTGGTCTTTTTGATGCAGACTCAGTAACCTGAACGGAGTGAACGGGAATCGTAAACTCCGTATTCTTGGTATTGACCCTGGATCTCGGCTCACCGGCTACGGGGTAATTGATGTGTGTGGGGGCAAGATGCGCCACGTCACGCACGGAACCTTACGTCTTTCGAATACGGGTGGGAGGGTTGTGATTCCTTTGGAGGATCGACTCCTTCGGGCTCATCATGGGCTCTCCAAGATTGTGGAACTCTACAGTCCGGATGTAGTGGCCGTCGAACGTGTGTTTTTTGCTAAGAACGCAGTCTCTGCCTTGAAGTTGGGACAGGCTCGAGGAGCGATCATTCTCTCAGCGGCAATTCACGGTCTTTCGGTAGTGGAGTATAGTCCTTCCGAAGTAAAATCCTATGTGGTGGGGCACGGTCAGGCGGATAAGGAGCAAGTCGCTCGAATGGTCGAATTCTGGTTGGGAAAACAAAACTTCGCCACGTCTGATGCTTCTGATGGTCTCGCGCTCGCGATTTGTCATGCTCAAGTCGTTACGAGTTTCTCCGGAAAAAACATTCAAAACACTCTGGATTCTGAAAAATGGTCCGCCGAGAAGGTCCAGCAGCGCAAGCGGGGCGGTTCGATTGCTCAATCGATCGGCGTCTCTGAAGGAGAAGTCGGCCAGGCGCGTCGTTGGCGGCGAAAAGAAATCGATAGATAGACCTGTCGCAATGAGCTAGCGATTAAAGAACTTATGATCGGATACCTCAAAGGCAAGCTTCTAGCAGTGGAAGATGATGGAACCTGGATCGTACTCCCGATGGGGAGTGGAGTCGGTTACTCGGTGACTGTTCCTGGTGCACCTGAATATGCCGCTTTTCAGGCAGGGGCTGAAGTTGAACTTCAGGTGTATACGCACGTTCGCGAGGACGCCCTTGACCTATTTGGTTTTAGATCGAGAGAAGAGAAAGATCTCTTTCTTGCTCTGACCAGCGTAAATGGAATTGGTCCGAAGTTGGCCTCGGGAATTCTGGCTGGGATAACCGCTGAAGATTTAATTGATGCGATTTTGAATGAAGATAAAGGCGCCCTGGTTCGCGTGCCTGGCATCGGAAAAAAGACGGCTGAAAGAGTTGTGCTCGAGCTGTCTGAGAAGATTCGCAAAAAAGTCGAGCGTGGAGAACTCAAGGGGAGTTCACGCCAACGAGTGGGATCCCCCGCAGGAACTAAGAGTGCTCAAGGCTCTCTGGCCTTGGGCCGTGCGATGTCATTACTGAATGATGCAAAGTCGGCGCTTGTTTCTTTGGGTTACCGAGAGAGTGAGAGTGAATCTGTCTTGAGGGGGGTGATCAAGGAACACGGAGCGGATGCATCCGGTCTGCGCGTAGAGGATCTGATTCGTGAATCGCTCAAACAGCTCAGATAAACCTGGGAAAATAGACATGAATACGCCCGAGTCTCGAACAGGACAGAAAGATTTTCGGAATCGAAAGAGTTCTCAAACAGCAGAGGGAAGAGTGTCCTCCATCTTGAGTCCTGAAGATGTCGAAGGGGGAGATGCTCTTTTTGATTACGCATCGGAAGCTGACGACTCACGCCGATCTGAAAAAAGTCTCCGACCTAAAGATCTCTCGGAGTATGTCGGGCAGAAAAAAGCTAAAGAGAATCTCTCGCTTTTTATCGATGCAGCGAAACAACGTGGCGACGCTTTAGATCATGTGCTTTTGGCGGGTCCTCCTGGACTGGGAAAGACAACTTTGGCCCATATTGTTGCTGAGGAAATGGGATCTCAGCTCCACACTGTGACGGGTCCGAATATCGAGAAAAAAGGGGATCTTGCTGCGGTACTGACAAATCTCCAAGCCCGAGATGTCCTGTTCATTGACGAGATCCATCGACTTCAAAAGTCAATTGAGGAGGTCCTTTATAGTGCGATGGAGGATTACAAACTCGATATCATCTTAGGACAGGGGCCAGCGGCGCGGACGTTGAGGATTGATCTCCCTCCATTTACCTTGGTGGGGGCAACCACACGAACGGGACTTCTGACGAGTCCATTGAGAGATCGCTTTGGGGTACAGCTGCGATTGGACCTTTATCCGGTCGAAGAGCTACAAAAGATTGTGAGTCGTTCGGCTGGGTTATTGGATATCCAGCTCGATCAAGAGGCTTGCATGGAAATCGCACGTCGCTCCCGAGGCACCCCTCGGATAGCAAACCGGCTCCTGAAGCGAGTGAGGGACTTTGCTCAGGTCCGAACCGAATCCAGTCAAGTGAACCGTTCTATCGCTCAACAAGCGCTGGCATTATTTGAGGTTGATGAGCGAGGGCTCGATCCGATGGATCGGAAGTTCTTGTCGACATTGATCCAAAAGTTTGACGGTGGGCCGGTTGGGATTGAAACTCTGGCTTCCGCCATCGGAGAAGAGCGAGAGACGCTCGAAGATGTCTACGAACCCTTTCTGATTCAAGAGGGGTTCATTCAGCGTACCCCTCGCGGGAGAGTGGCCTCTCGACAAGCATATGAGCATTTGGGCGAGACCTGGGTGTCTGATAAAAGTCACAGCAGTGAACTCTAGTGTGTCTACAAAATCATACAGTGTGTTTTTTTCGGTCTCTCAGCGCCGTTTAAATCGTATTTGAGGGCAAAAGTATGATGGCACGCTGCTTGCTTCGTGTTGAGTGTCGGTCTATTTCGGCAGGAAGCGTAAAACCCAATGTCAGCACGAGATCATCAACGTACCCTCAAAACTAAGGTCGAAATCAGTGGAGTCGGACTACATAGCGGACTTGAGATCCGCCTCGTCTTGTACCCAGCTGGTGAAAACTCGGGTATCCGTTTTAGACGAAGTGATCTTCCCTCTTCACCGGAGATTCCTGCTCATTTTGAGAATGTAGTTTCCACCCAAATGGCGACGGTTCTTGGAATCGGGGAAATTCGCATCAGCACCGTTGAGCACCTTTTGGCGGCGTTATCTGGTCTTGGGATCGACAATCTCTTGATTGAGGTTTCAGGCCCAGAGATTCCGATTTTGGATGGTAGTGCACTTCCGTTTGTCGAAGCGATTCAAAAGGCCGGAGTCCTCCGTCAGCGGGCTCGTCGTCGGAAGTTAGTTCTTCGCAAGAAGGTCCAGGTGAAGATTCAGGAAAAGTGGGCCACCGTTGAGCCTTCGTCTCGATTGGAGATTTTTGGGTCAATCGAGTGGGACCATCCTTCGATCGGGTACCAGGAGTACCACTACGTGGAAGGGCAAGACTCGTTCGAAAAGTTAGCGCTCGCTCGTACCTTTGGATTTATGAAGGATGTAGAGGCTCTCCAGAAGAAAGGGCTCGTCAAGGGCGGCTCTCTTGAGAGTGCTGTGGTGCTCGATCACGCGTTGGTTCTCAATCCTGAAGGCCTCAGAACTCCAGACGAGTTTGCACGTCATAAGGTCTTAGATGCACTTGGGGACTTTGTGCTCTCAGGTTTTGCTATTCAGGGGTATTTCCGCTTGCACCGAGCTGGACATGATGTGCACCGTTTAATCTTGGCTGAGATATTCAAGAATCCAGACAACTACGAGATTGTATCTGATTCGGCCGCTGAGTCTCCTACTTTGGGAGAACGTGCTTCGTCGTTGTTGGGTATGACGTCGGGGCCGTCGACTTTGGCGCCCGATGCAGCGTAATCCCTTTGAAATCCTTCTTGAAAATCCCGTCTACCTCGCATAGCTGTTTGGCATCCGTCGGGATGTGGCGCAGCCTGGCTAGCGCACTTGCATGGGGTGCAAGGGGTCGTGGGTTCAAATCCCGCCATCCCGACCATTAAGAAGTCTGCTCAAGTCGTCGTACTTGAGCAGACTTTTTTGTTGCTATCGGTCTTGAGGATGACAGGAGCAGTCGCCACTCGTTTCAATCGCTGCAATTGAATTTACTTTATTGGCACATTTCTCCGTTGACCCTAATTGAATCGTGGCGTACGACTCGCCGCATTATGGCGGGTGTATACTCCACTTTGGCTCTTGTTTGGTCCGTTTTCAACTCAGGGTTTGAGGAAGCCGCGTCCAGTGGTTTTCTCCCCTTGCTCGGGCTTGCTCTTCTGCTCGCCTGCGTTTTTGAGTTTGTGAATGGTTTTCACGACACCGCGAACGCTGTTGCGACCGTGATCTACACGCGATCCCTTCGTCCGTGGGTTGCAGTCGTTTGGTCGGGTTTTTGCAATTTCATTGGTGTTTTCATCGGTGGCATTGCTGTTGCGATGGGGATCATTAAGCTTTTGCCAGCAGAGATCTTAAGTAGCGGAAATGCCGCACTTAATCTTGCGATGATTTTTTCTATGTTACTGTCCGCAATCGCGTGGAACCTAGGGACTTGGTACTATGGAATCCCGGCTTCTAGCTCGCACACTATGATTGGGGCGATTCTCGGAATTGGTTTGGGAAACGCTCATCTTCGTGGCGTTCCCCTTGTTGAGGGTATCAATTGGAGTAAAGCCGGTGACGTTGGTGCGGCTCTTTTGGTTTCTCCAGCAATCGGTTTTGGTTTTTCCGCCATGGGCGTTTACCTTCTTAGACGCTTTAGGAGTCGCTCCCGGATTCATCATGCACCTCGGCCCCATGAAAGAGCGCCTTGGCATGTGAGGATGGCGTTGATTGCGACAAGCACCGGTGTCAGCTTAGCGCACGGATCGAACGATGGCCAAAAGGGCGTTGGCTTGATCATGTTGATTTTAATTGCAGTACTTCCGACCCAGTTTGCACTGAATCCAGTTTTGGTAGGAACACCTGAAAAGTTATCTGAATTTCGTGCATCCATTCATAGGGTGCAGTTGGCTCTGAACGACGAGTCCCTTCAAGATTTACCTAAAGTTGCATCGATTCATTCTAGGCATGAGGTGGTGACTAAGGCTCCCGTATCGGACTCTGGAATGGTTTCGGGTCAACCCTCTATTGATCGCCTGAGCGCAGAAGTAGATGCGACCTTGGCGTCGTCGATTCAAAATGGCTCAGTACCTTTGAGCGAGCGGGCACGCTTGAGAAACTCCCTCTATAGTTTGGACAAAGAGCTTAAAGCGCTTGAAAAAAAGTTTCCTCAGAGTGCTTCGGTGATTCGCGAAGAGCGAAAGAACCTGATGAAGATGACGGAATATGCGCCGATTTGGGTACTCGTAATGATCGCGATGTCCCTTGGGGTTGGAACGATGATTGGCTGGAAGCGGATCGTGATCACTATCGGTGAAAAAATCGGCAAAACCCATTTAACCTACGCTCAGGGTGCTGTTTCCGAATTGGTTGCGATGAGTACCATTGGATTATCTGCGCTCGCGGGAGTTCCCGTGAGCACAACTCACTGTCTTTCTTCTGGGATTGCCGGGGGAATGGTGGCCTCGCGTTCTGGGATTCATTTTGGGATGGTCCGCTCGATGCTGATTGCCTGGTTTTTGACCCTACCGGTGACGATTCTCCTTTCGGCTGGCCTATTTGTTTCGATTTCTAGGTTTTATTCGCTCTAAGGACCTAAGTATCGGAGGTCGAACGTGAAGTTTGCGTTAAGACTAATAGGAGTCGCCGGATTTTGTTTGTTTACTGATGCGCACGCCAATGATGCGCATTTTGGTCCGGGTTCGATGATCGATCTGAGTCTTCAATCTGCAGAGTCGTCCCTTCGTTATCGATACGAAAAAGACAGCGAAGGGGAGGTGTCATGGAACGGTATTCAGAATCTGATCAAATTTGATTTTGCGATTCAGTTCTTCGACTCAAAAGTGAGCTTGGATATTGGTGTTGCAAACGGAAGAAATTTTACCGGTGCCTGGGATCCGATTTTAGACGCTTCTCGCGATCGCGAAAGCACTCTTTTTGTTCGTCGGCTGTCTCTTACAGCGAGGCCGAATGAGGCAATTGAACTTAAGGTTGGCTCTTTTGATCCAGTTTATGGAAATGGCTCACAGCACTCCTCACTAGATGAGGACGGATACATAGTTGGGTATCGAGGTTCTATTACCTTGGAACAAACAGGGTTTGTGATCACCGGTGGATTTTTGGGAGACCTCGATCGTCCCGATGTCATTGGACGTCTTCACCGATTGAACGAGTTGAACTACCTTCAGGTCCAAATTAATCAGGCCATTGCAGCGTTTCTAAAAGCGAGCTTGGAGTACCAGCAGTTCGATGGAACTCCTTATGGTCGATTAGCCTTGGTGCTTGATCTCACAAAACTCACACACTTCATGGATTCAATAGCAGTTGAGGGGCTCTCTCAACTTCGGGATCCAAGTGGAGCGAATGTAGTGACCGTTCAGTTACGCAAGCGATTGCAGCGCTTCGTTGCGGGGCAGGATATGGATATCTCTTTGATTGCAGTTCGTAAGAACCCAAACTTTGGACGAGAAACTCAGTATCCGCTCTATGGCCGACTCGAAGATGGTCATTCGATCCGCCTCCGCCTACGTTTTCCCTCCATTTATCAGACACGTTCTGGTGTTCGCTTCAATGTGGGATTTGATTTTCAAGAGGCTTTTAGTGCGATTGACGTCAGCCGTTTAGACGTGCTCGTTGGGATTCGTTACTGAGTCTTCCGGTTGCTGTGATCTGGATGCACTTCATGACGACGCAGACGAGTAAGCCCGTGTTCCTTGTTTCCAGAAGAACAGTAAGACTCCCCAAAACAGCACAGCCACTCCAGTGAGTGGAAGCCAGCGGTCCAATGGCCAACCCAAGAGAAATGACTCAGAAGGCAGAGCAAATGCCGTGAGAACCGGAACGATATAAGTGAAAACAAACCGTACTCGATCAGGATAAACCCCGCTTGGACGCTCCCCGATATTTTGGATCGACCAGGAAAGGTCTCGCAAAGCGTCGACCTGAGTGAACCAAAATGCGGGGACTAAGAAGAGGAGTCGAGTGGCAAGCATGATACTTGTCCCCACGAGTAGAAACAGAATGTAGAGAGAAACGCTCAGCCAGGACCCGACTTCACTCGGGGCGTAGGACGAGGTGCTGATCTGATAAGTGAGGATTGCACAAGCGATGAGGAAGTTGAAAAAACTTCCAACTGAAAAGTCCCTAAAGACAGTTAGGAAGAAGGAAGAAACCGGCCGAACGAGCGTGTAGTCGAAGTTCCCTTTACGAATCAGATCTGGAAAAAGCCAAAGCGATGAACTGAAGAAAGTCATATACAGACCATCCATGAAAAGGAAACCCGCAACAAATATTCTAGTTTGTTCCGTGTTTAGGGATCCCAGTTCACTGGTGTGGTGGAGAAGTACCTCGAAGAAGCCTAAGTTTACTGCGTAATAGAAACAGTCCATTAGGATCCGGAAGAAAAAATCTGATCGAAACTGTAAGCCCCTGGCGAAACTGGCCCTGAGAAATGCGATCCAGATGACGGCGTAGTGTAGGATCTCTTGAAAAAGAATATTCACATTCCACTCCCACTGAATACTTTTAGTCCTCGCCTCCAAAGGATCCAAACGACACCTCCTGAGACGAGTGACCACGCCATCAATAGTGAAAGCTGATGATAGAGTGTTTCTGCTGCTGGGAGGGTGCCTTTGGCCAGGACAAGAGTTTGAAACCCGAGCATCGAGTGGGCTGGGAGGAGTTCCACCCAGTAGCGCAGCCCTTCGGGAAACAGTTCGGTCGGGACGTAGCCTCCCCCAAGAAAAAGTGCTGTAAACCGGAGGATGGATCTTAGACTCCAAGTTTGCTCAAACCAAAAAGCAAGGAGATCGAGGATTGAGCTCAGTAGAAAAAAACAGGGGAAGGCAATCAGTGACCATATGAGGTAAAAAAACAGAACCTCAATTGGGGTCTGTGCGAGTGCGGAGTGAGGTAGAAGTAACACAAAACCAAACCAAACTACCAAATAGGGAGCAATGCTGATCCAGGATGATGCAATCTTTCGGACAAAAGTCATCCAGAGGTAAGACCTCGGATAAAGTAAGTACTTACTGAGGGATCCGTCATAGATGTCGGTTGAGAGGGAGTCGTAGTCGAGGTTCATGACGAGCATGAGTGTGAGAGGGAGAAACAAGTAATAGACCCCCATTTGCTCGAGAGTGATGCCGCCAATCTCCTGTGTTTGGTTGGCAGCGAATATGGATTTCCACAAGAACCACGAGATCAAAGAAACGCTGAGTGCCTTCGCGAGGATACGCATAATGAAGTCGAGGCGATAAGTGAGTGCTCTTTCTAGCTCGATTCTGAAGAGCTGGCGGGGAAGACTCATTGTGCAAACTTTCCGTCGTTTGCGATCCATCGGCCCAGAGTGTCCCCAATATCTTCGTCCTCAAGTGTAAAATCAACAGTTGGAAATCGATCTAAAAACAACAAAGAGTAATCTCTTGCCTTCTCTCTGGGGAGCACGATTTCGATATTTTTTTCGCCTTTATTACGGATTTCAATGTCTCCGTATACTTGCTCAAGCTGAGTGAGTTCGGAGGGTGAAGTTGTTCTTTCGAGTTCAAGCTTGAGGGTTCGCTGTGCATGGAGTTGATGAAGCGCCTTGTTCAATGATCCATCATAAATAAATCGTCCCTGATGAATCAGAAGGATTCGCTCGCACAATGTCTCGATGTCTTTCATGTAGTGCGAAGTGAGAAGGATAATGGGTTTTCTCTCTTTTCGATAAACCAGGAGGAATTCACGAATTGCGGCCTGTGCGTTAACGTCGAGCCCGATGGTAGGCTCATCCAGAAAAATAACTTGTGGGTCATGTAAGAGCGCTGCGATGAGTTCCATCTTCATCCGCTCGCCTAAACTGAGCTTCCGCACGGGAGTGAAGACTTGATCGCCAACACTGAGCCACTCTCGTAGATCCTGGAGGTTCTTTTTGTATCGTTTTTGGGGAACTCTGTAAATTTCCCGCAGCAGCTCAAAGCTATCCATAGGTGTGAGATCCCACCAGAGCTGAGCTTTTTGCCCCATGACCAGAGAAATTTGAGATCGGAAGTGACGACTCCGCATCCAGGGCGCTTCTCCGAGAACACTGACTTTACCTGAGGTCGGATGAACGATTCCTGAGAGGATCTTGACGAGCGTGGTCTTGCCGGCACCGTTTGCTCCCAAGAGGCCCACCATTTCTCCGGGATGGATCTCAGTAGAAACCTCAGAGAGCGCTTTTTTTGTAATCCACTCGCGATTAAAAAAAGCCTGTAGCGTGCCCCGAAATCCAGGATCTTTTTTGAAAGTTTTAAACTCTTTGGTGAGGTGCTGGATCTCAATCATAATGAGGGAGTGAATCCTAAAATGACTGATTTGAAAAGGATACCGATGTCTCTTCGTGGGAGTCTGACTGCACAGCTCGTGCTAGCCGTTGTGACTGGGGTTGCTGTTGGATTGACTGTGGAGCTTCAAGCCTGGTCTGGTTTATTGGCATCGCTTGGGGCGGCTATCATTCAGCTCATTAAGACTTTCGCGACCCCACTCCTGTTTTTTGTGATCGCTTATGCTCTGATGACGAGTGAGGTTCGAGGGCGGGACGCCTTGCGAATGGTTCGTGTCGCTCTTACAAATGCAACTATCGCTCTTCTGATAGGTCTGGGGGTTTCAAACCTCATTCAACCGGGAGCTTACCTGACGGTTGGGATCCCGACAGGAAGTGGGTTTGGGTTGGTATCAGGTGGTGCGCCGACTCCACCAAAACTGAACGCAAGCGAAGTGATCTTGGGTTTGATTCCAAAGAGTGTGCTTCAGCCTTTTGTTTCGAACTCCGTCCTGGGTGTTGTGTTGCTTGCCGTTTTGGTAGGTATTGCTTTGCGGAGGCATCGAAATACCAGCATCAACGAGTTGATGATGAGTGGCCTCAAGGTCTCTGAGGAAATTCTCAGTTGGGTGGTCCGACTAGTTCCCTTTGCCGTTTTCGCAGTGACAGCTCAGTTAGTTTCCGAGCGCGGATTGAGCATGATTCGGGGTCTTTCGATATACTTGGGGGCGGGACTCTTGGGTTTTGGTATTCATGTCGCGTTGACCTATCAGTTTTGGGTGAAGGTGGTAGCTAAGATTCCACTTCGTATTTTTTGGAAGGAAGCAATGGGGCCGGTCACCTATGCATTTGGAGCAAACTCAAGCCTGGCTACTTTGCCGCTGACCCTCAAGGCTCTGCGCAGATTGGGCGTGCGCGACGAAGCAGCTGCCTTGGGAGCGTGTGTAGGGACCAACCTCAACAACGACGGAATTCTACTCTATGAGGCGATGAGTGTGCTTTTGGTGGCTCAGTCCATAGGGATGGATTGGGATCTGATGACACAGGTGGGGGCGGCATTGGTTTGCCTGATTGCGGGTATGGGGGTAGCAGGAGTCCCCGAAGCAGGTTTCATTTCGCTCACAGTAGTCGTCGCCACACTGGGCCTTCCAGCCGAGATTCTTCCTCTCCTCCTCACTGTGGATTGGATCCTGGCCCGAGCCCGCTCGTCAGTAAACGTTTTGAGTGATATGATTGTGTCGATAGCGATTCATCACCAGTCAAAATATGAGTCGAGAGGTAATGTATAATGACGGTCCAAGACGCTTGCAGGCCCAGCATGATGCAGCTGAGAAGCTATTTCGAGCAGGCATTGAGCTCCGCTGAGGCTTATCGTGGATCGACGGCTCCGAACCCGCCGGTTGGCGCCATCGCATGGGATCGAGAAGGACAAGTCCTCGGGTTAGCTGCTCATGTGCGCGCAGGCGAAGAACACGCTGAAGCGGCTTTGATTCGCAGAGTTCAGGAACTCGGGGCACTGGATAGGGTGCATGGGGTATTGGTCACACTGGAGCCCTGCAATCACCACGGGAAAACTCCTCCCTGCTCCGAAGCGCTTTTGAGGAATTTACCTCAGCTCCAGTGGTTATTTTACGGAGCAACGGATTTAAACCCCAGAGTTGCAGGAGGGGGGGCTGAGCGCCTGAGAGCTGCGGGCATATCAGTACTGAGCTTGCAGGACGAGCTCGGTCATAGCGATTCACTCTGTCTTCGCGGACAACGATTGCTGGCAGCATTCTTCAAGAAAATGAATCAGGGTCGACCTTGGGTGACACTCAAGACAGCTCATTTGTTTCCCCCACTTAATGACTGTGAGTTCCAGTCTCTAGATTATCTGCGGAGTTCGATGGTTCCACCGGAAGGTCAAAAGACCTTCACCTCTGAGGAAGCGTTGGTTTTGGCGCACTCCCTACGCAAGCGTGCGGATTCGATCATTACGGGTGCGGGCACTGCGGTCATTGATCGACCCCTGTTTACGGTTCGACGAGTGACTGATTTTGAAGGGAAGCTTCGACGGGTTTATGTAGTTGGGAGAGAGGATGACCGGCTTGCCGATTGGATGGCCTCTTTGGATCGTCGTTTTTTTGACGGTGTTCCTCAGGTTTTCCCCACTGTTGCTGAGCTTTTTGCAGGCTTACGCGATTCGATTGAACTTGAGGTACTAGTAGAGGCAGGTCCCAAATTGACCAAGGTGATTTTGGATTTTGAGTTGTGGGATGAGCACCACGTTTTTGTGAATGCTTCCACAGGAGAGGGAACGGAGCACCGAATTCGGTTTCGAGAGCCTCAGAGTTAATTGATTCACCCAAAATTCCGATAGAACTGTCATGAATGATTCGAAGTCGGCACCTCCATCGGAGTCACTCTCACAGTTTGCGAACTACGCTGATCTCTTTGAACGACTGGTGGACTCGGGGTTCCTGATTGATCCAGATACTCATGAGGTCCTGGATACTAACTCGGCGGCCGAGCGGATCACGGGCTTGGAGCGCGATGCGTTGATAGGTAAAGTCTTTACCTCCTGGGTCATCGAGGAGCAGCAGGAAATCATGGAGCAAGCACTGCGTATTGCTCGCCGAAAGTATTATCCACGCGAAGTGAAAACTTGGATGGTCTTTCAAGAGGATAAGCGTTTCTTGATGGAGGTAATCCTCTGTTCGCTCATGTTGAGCACCGGTAGACAGGTCGTTCAAGTGGTGGCCAAAGATGCGACTCGATTCTTTGAATCTGAACAGCGAGCAGCTCAATACCTTCAAGATCTTCATGCGGCCAATTTGAAGCTCGAGGAACTCTCAATTACCGACGAGATGACGAAGTTAAATAATTTTCGACATTTCAAAAAGACTCTTCAGCAAGAACATGAGCGTGCGTCTCGGTACAGTAGCCGCTACTCCGTGATCTTTTGTGACATGGATAATTTTA
>Ga0169931_10006480_pt1 | contig 17629 bp, 16 predicted proteins | sample Kivu_15m_20L_FD_129675 | JGI IMG/M metagenome (GOLD analysis project Ga0169931, IMG submission 129675) | Freshwater microbial communities from Lake Kivu, Western Province, Rwanda to study Microbial Dark Matter (Phase II) - Kivu_15m_20L... | ecosystem: Environmental > Aquatic > Freshwater > Lake...
ACAATATATTTATTTACACCATCAAAAATAATATATTCATTCGTTTCAATTATTTTTTCTATAATGTTAAATGAGTGTCTATTGTATATTTGTTCTATTTCACCTTTTGGAGTTTTAACACTTAAATTATTTTCTGTGTTTAATATTGGAATGTTAATATCAATAATATTTTCATTAAATTGTTTATTGTATTCTTTCAACATCAATTTATTATATTTATCAACTGTATCATTATAAAATGCAATTATTTTATTGGCTTGTTTTATTGGTGAATTATATACATTCACAATTTTATTAATATTTTTAATATCTTTTTCATTTATCAATTCATCATAAAATTCTTTTGTAAATGTATTTCTTTTATTAATCCATTTTGTATTATAATCATAAGCAATTTGTTTTAAAAAATTTTCATTCACTTTATTACTTTTGACAGGTGTTAATTGTGATAAATCACCAAATAAATGAAAATTTTTATATTGATGTCTAAACATATATAATATTTCATTTATTGAACAAATACCAAATTCATCAACATATATATTTTTTCTTTTATTGTTTTATTGTGATAAATATAATGTGCTATTGTATAAGCATTTAAACCATCTTTTCTATATTCAGTAATAAAATCATTAAAAGATGATAAAATAATATAAGAATATTTATTATTTTTTTTAATTTCATTTTTAATTTGTTTTTTAATTCTATAAGTTTTACCACCACCCACATATTCTAAATTAAAATTATATTGGTTTTCATGTAGGTCATAAAAGTATTTAGTTTTATCTGGTTTATTTTCATTCAATTTTAAATTAAAATTTTGTAATTGTTCTTTTTTATAACCTTTTGTTGTCTTCCAATCCTTAAAATCATTAGGATTATTATTTATTTTTGTTAAATCATAATTATTAGAATCTTTAATATAAAAACAATCTGTATTTATTTCTATTATGTCATCTTTTTTTAATTCCAATGTATTATTTTTAATCTTATTTTTAAAAATATATTCTATGCTTTTTTTTAATTCTTTATAATTATCAAGATTTTTATTTTTAATATGGTTCTTAAATTGACTAAATAGATTTTCTATTGGATTTAATGATGCATTATAAGAAAGGCTATATATTATTTTATTCTCTAATTTTTCAATATTATCAATTATATCTTTTGATTTATGAAATTTAGGATTATCCAAAATAATTAAGTGGTTTTTATATTTATCTTTAATAAATTTATTATAAAAACCACTAAACTTATTACTATTAAATCCTCCTGTATTTTTTTCATATAATCCATATTATTAGAATATTTATTAATTAGTATTTTGTTATAATTATAATTAAATTTTTTGTTAATATAATTTAATAATTACACCTTTGGGGAAATTTAAAACGCCGATTATTATTATAATTTATATGTAAATATTATAATTAATTAAAAATTGAATTAAAAAATATTAAATTATTAATTAATATTAAAATATAGATGAGCTATAGTAATAAAAATAATTTAGAGGAAATAATAGGGAAAAGAGTATTATTTATTGATTTAGAAACAACAGGAATTGTAAAAAATCATTGGGAAGTAAAACATGAAGATAAATATCCAGACTATAAAAAATTAAAAATATATGATAAAGCTAGAATAGTATCTATAGGATGGTTATGTGTAAAAGAATATGATTATTTTTATCAAATTACTCTTGATGATATTAATGAAAAAATAATAAAACCTGAGGGTTTTCAAATACCAATAGAATCAATAAATATTCATGGAATATCAAATGAAGAAGCAAATATTAAAGGTACAAAAATAAAAAAAATATTAAAAAAAGTTGGTAAAAAAATAAAAAAATGTGATTATATTATAGGTTATAATATATATTATGATATAAATGTATTATTGAGTGAATTATACAGAAAAAAAAGAAAAAAAATAATTAAAAAAATATTAAAAATGAAAGAAGAAAAAAAAATTATATGTTTGGGTGAAATATCATCAAAAGAAGCACAACCAGATGGATGGATTAAATATAATAATTATCAAATGCCAAAACAAACTGAAGTTTATAAAAAATGTTTTAACAAAGAATTACCCAATGCTCATAATGCAAAATCAGATGTTCTTGCTATGATACAAATTATGGAATGGATTTATGAAAATAAAATAAAAAATACATATATTAAATAAATTTGTAAATGATAAAATAATGTAAGTAACCTATTTAAAAAATATTTTTGTTTAAGATTATAATTAATAAATAATTAACATAATATTTATTAAATAATAATTTAATAAATATTAAAAATAATTTATTTTATATAATTTATAATTATAATTTATAATTATATAAAATAATATGGGTAAATCAAGTTCTAGTTCTAATCAAACTATAAGTAATAATGTTGTTGATCAAAATTATATGAATACATTAAATAAAACAATTATGAATTCTGCTGTAAATACTATTGTAAATAATGCTTCTTCTTGTTCTTCTTCTATTAATCAAAATAATTCATGTGATATGTCTGGTGCAACAATTGGTGGAGATTTTAATTTTTCGGGAGATCAAACTAATACTGCAAAAGTTGATTTTAGTTGTATACAGGCTGATAAAACTTCTGCAGATATGGCTACAACTATGATGACTTCAATGATTGCAGAAATGAAAGCATTAAATGGTACTGATGCAGCAGCTCAATTAAATACCGCATCTCAATCTTCTAATACATCTGGATTTGCTTCTACAGGAGGATCATCAAGCTCCAATTCAAATACAAATGTAGATAATAATATTACAAATGAAACAATTGTTAAAATAGAAAATATTTTTGAACAAAATCTTTCAAATAATTTTACTTCAAATACTGTTAATGAATGTATTGGAAAAACTACACAATCCAATTCACAAGATTTATCTAATATTAATGTTAGTGGTGATGCTACTGTACAATGTTTTCAAGCAAATAGTTTAGAACAAGTTCAAGAATGTAAACAATTATCTGAAGCAATTGCTTCTACAACTCAAGAAACATTTCAAGAACTCGGTTTAACAACTCAAGTTGCGAATTCTACAAGTATGCAAACTGAATCAACTGTAAGTTCAACATCTGAAAATGTATCAACTGGTCCAATTCAAGAATTAGGTAATATTATTTCTGGAATTTTTGGTTGTGCATCATTATCTTTTTTAGGTCCTATTCTTGCACCAATTTGTGGTATTATTTGTTGTATTATTTGTTGTATTATTATTTTTTTATTAATATCAAGATTATTTGTTGGCAGTAATAGTACAGATAATAATATAAATTTAGGTAAAAATAATATTGATACTAATATGAGTAATAATATGAGTAATAATATGAGTAATAATATGAGTAATAATATTGATACCAATATGAGTAATAATATGAGTAATAATATAAGTAATAATATAGGTATGGATTATGGTACAGGATTAAATAATCCAGATATAATAATGAATCCATATAATTCAATTCCACCAGTTAATAATAATATATTATCAAGTTTTGGTACTACAGATTCTAATTAAAAATTTTATAAAAATAATTTTTATAATTTATATATATAGAAAAAAAGAATATGGATAATAATTTATATATAATTATATTAGTTGGTTTAACTATATTTATAATTTCTTATGGTGGTCATAATCAACAAAACAATATAGAATATAATACAAGTTATTTTAATAATTTAAATATAATTAATATATATGAAAATAAAATAAATAAAATTTCAAAAAATATTTTATCAGATAAAATAAATTTTGTTAATATTAATAAATATATTATTACATGTGATATAACATTGCCAAATTTTATAAATAGTTTTTTTATTTTAATTAAGGCATATAATTATTTTAACATTTATAATATTATTGATATTACAAAAATCAAAACACATATGATGATAATATTTAATTATAATATGAATAGTGATTTAGAATTATTAATTAAAAAAGATGAAAATATTGGATATTTTTATGATTTAGAAAAAAAAATATCAATTACGGGAATTTATCATTTATATAATAATTCAAGCAATGATATTATTATAACATGTTTTATTATTAAAAAACCATTTTGGTATAATTAAATTTTTATTTTTCTAATAATTCTACTATTTTAGTAGAAATTTGTGGATTATCAAATATTATCATTTCCATTAATTTTGGATAAGATTTTATTATATTTGAAACTTCTATTTTTATATTTTCATAATATTTTATTTCAGTATTATTTATTATATCATTTAGTAGTTTTTTTATATCATCAAAATCACTTATTTTACAATCAAATAGTGAATATATAATAGCATATGAAAAATCTGTTAATAAAATTTTCATATTTGTAATAAAATAAATTAAATCTTCAAAAGCACTGATTTTATCATTTGAATTTAGATATAAACTAATATTTTTTACTATTAAATTATTTGGTTCTGGAAATTCAATTTCAATTTCAGTTTTAATTTCAGTTTTAATTTCAGTTTTAATTTCATTATTATTTAAATTATAATCTTTTTTGATATTATTTAAATTATTTGATTCAATTAATAAATTAAATGATCCTGTATTTATAAATAATTCAATATTAAATTTTCGTATATTATTTATATTAGTAAATTTAGAAAGTATTGTTTCAATATTTAATTTATCCATAATAAATTTAGAATAATAATTTGATTTTATAAATTCTTTTATCATTAAATATTCATTCGGAACAAGATTTTTATAATCAATTTTACTTGTTTCAAGAAAAATACCAAAAGGTTTAATAAAATTTTTATTTAAAAATAAAATTTTATTTATTTTTTCAATTATTTCATTTTTATAATATCCATGAGAATAACTAATACCAAAAATCATAAAAATTACACTCATATTATTAAATTTAAATTCATTTTCATTAACCATTGGATTTGATTTTTTTTGTAAACATATACAATCACTAATCCATATTTCATAATTTTCTATAATATTAAAAACAAATTTTTCTTTAATTTTATTAATATCAATTAATAAAAAATATTGTGAATATTCACTATTATTTAATGGTTCTGATAATAAAGTAGAGAAAATTATTCTTTCAATAATATTTGTTGATTCTCTTATTAAAAGAAGTTTAAATATTTCATAACTCATAATATCAACATTTTTTGATAAAATAAATAATAAATTATCTTTAAATATAACAATATTATTTTCTGAAATTTTATTAAATATTAGTCTTAAACAAGTTACAAATTGTGATAAATTAAAATATTCTCTTGTAAAATATATATATAATTTATTTTTTAATTCTGTATTAATTTTATTATTAGGATTAATTAAAGCTCCAATAAAACTTTCTGCATTTTCTAATTTTGATGAAAGATATATTTCACTTTCAAAAAATTTATTTATAATTATTTGAGTATTTACCATTATATCAGGATTTTTTAATCCTAATATAAATTCTTCTGGAGTTTTTAATTTTAATGTATATGTATAATACTTAAATATTTGATTTTGCAAATGTTCTGGTATTCTTTTATCTTTGTTAATTACTGACATATAAAACATTTTTGGAATTTTTAACATTGGTATAACATCTAATTTTGTTCCATAATTAGATATTGTAGATAATTCTATAAAATTAAATCCATGTTTTATTAATATTTCAAAAGTATTTATTATTGCTTCATATTCATTTATTTGAACATCTTTTCCAATCCAAACATTTTCATTATGTAATTTAAATTTTTTAGATTCATATTCACCCTTATAATTATTTAAAATAATATCTAAAACTTTAAATTTATGTTTTCTGGTGAGTTCTTTTAATATATTGCTTAAATCAATCCATTGTTTTTTACTTTCATAAAAATCCATATATTCATATGGATCTCTAGAATTATCTATTGAGTTTACCCAATTTTTCATATCACCAAAAGATAATACATTTAAATTTTTGTTTTTATAATATGTCTTTTGACTCAATTTATTAAAATGTTGTTTTGAATTGTGACTTGATATGTAATTCATTTTTAAATTTAATTATATATTTAAATAATTATTCAACATAATCTTTTTTCAATTTTTTGATATTATTATAAATAATTAAAAATTAATATACACTCAAATAACAAAAAATATATGCCTAAAATTTATAAAAAAATCTTTAAAAAATAAATAAATTATGATTATAAAAATACAGAAAAAGAATAAAAAATAATTATATTTTAAATAAACTTTACAAACAGTTCTAAATATTCTAAAATTAAAATTATATTTATTAAACCAGTAAATAATGAATTTTATTTATATTGATAAAAATTCAATGTTTTCAAATGACACTAAATTTTTTATGAATGTGTTGTTAAATAATAATAAAATTACTATTTGATTTATTATATCAATCTAAACTTCTTGAAAATAAACATCATAATATTATTAAAAAATTAAATCAAAAGCAGCTAATAAAAATAAAGTTATTTTTCTGTTTTATTTTGTTATAATTGTTTTTTATATTTTATTCATCAATTATATTAATAAGTTTTGATAAATATTTTTGTTTCATTAATATTGTTCCATGAGTCATATCATTTGAATCAAAATAATGACATTTAATATTATCTTTAATTTTTTGATAAAGTAATTCAGCAGGAATTACATAATCTTCTTTTTCTAAAATAATTGTAATATTTTTATTTTTCAATTCATTAATATCATATATCCAAAAATCTGGTCCAAACATAACTCTAAAACATACATATTTTAAATATAAACATTGATAAATCATAAAACATAAAAGATTATCTATTAAATATGTTGTAATAGGATATTTTTTTATAAATGGATTTTCTATATGTAATGACATTTTAAAATAACCTATCCAAAAAATAATTGGATCAACTAGAATTATTTTTTCAAATATATTACTTCTAAAATCTCTTCTAATAAATTCAGTTATATATGTTCCAAAACTATGAGCAAGTATTATTATTTTATTAATTTTTTTTGATTCTAAAAAATTATATAAAGTATTTGATATTTGTGTCAATGGTGGAAAATATGAATAATTTATATCATCGTAATAATTATAACTTGATATGTTGGGCAAAACAATAATTATTAAATTATATTTTTTATCAAGTTCCATTAACATTCTAAAATAAGGTACATATCCAAAACCTAATCCATGAATAAATATTATATTTTTTTTATTTATATCAATATTTTTACTTAAAAATCCTATTTTATTAATTTTTTCCCATTTAAATCCTAAATAATATGTAAATAATATATGTATTGATAATATAAATATTTTGAGTGGTAATTGTAATATTAATGGTCTAAAACTAAATTTTATAAAATTACTTCCCCATTTTCTATATAAATATCTATCAGTATCAGATGATTTAAAAGTACATTCTAAAATTAATTCTATTTTTTTAACTAATTTTAATATTATATTATATTTTTCACTTAAATTTATATCATTAATATTTAATCCAAATAATGAAAATCCTATTAAATTTATAATTTCTATTTTTGTTAAATTTTCTATTTGTAATTTTTCAATATTAACTTCACTATGAGTAATTTTATTATATATAATACAACCTCCAATTATATGTTTTAATTCTTCTTTTTTTAATTTATCAACTCTATTTATTATATTTTGTGTATCAATTTCTTTAAATTCCATATATTTTGGATTTACAATATTAATATAAATTATTAAATATGATATCCAATTTACTAATTCTAATATTAACCATATTTTTAAATAAACCAATAAATTAATTATAAACATTATTTTAATTATAATTACTATTTATTTAAATTAAAAGATAAAAAGTATAATTAAATTAATATTATATAATTTATCCACCTATTTATATTTTTTATATAAATTTAATATAAAATGTCTATTTATTATAATAAAAATACAATTAATATAAAAATAATTGATACTAAACTTGATAATTATTATCTAAATCCATATAATTTTACTAATAATTATTCTATAAATTTTGATAATAATCTAAATTTAATTATTAAAAATTTAACTTCAATTATTATCACATCAAACTATAAATTAAATAATATTTAGACATTTTATATACAAACTTATTCTAATAATAAAATATTATTAAAAAAATTAATAATAATAAATTATTTATTATTAACTGTTATCATTATTAAAATTATAAAACTAATAATAATAACACTTATAAATATCCATGTATTTATATCATTTCTTGATAATTCATTAAAAATTTTATTTATATTTTGAAAATTATTTGTATTTTCTATATTTTCAAAATTTTCTGTATTTTTTATATTTTCCATATTTTTTATATTTTCATTTTTTTTTAAATTTTCTGTTTTTTCTAAATTTTCTGTTTTTTCTAAATTTTCTGTTTTTTCTAAATTTATTTTTAAATCATTTAAAAACATTATTGTTTCTTGTTGATCAAGTTTATTATCAAATATAAATTTTTTTATTAAATTATTAAATAAAATATTATTATTTAATTCTAATAAATCAATATTATTTGTTTTCAAATTATTTATAAATAATTTAAAATAATTATTAATATTATTATTTTCTTCTTTATTAAAATTATTTTTTTCTTTATTAAAATTATTTTCTTCTTTATTAGAATTATCATCAATAATATTTTTGTCATTATTAATTTCTTTTAAAATTTTATTTCTTAGAATTTCATTATTATTATTTTCATAATAGTTGTATTCATTATCACTATTATTTGTATAAACAGAATCATCTAAATTATTATTTGATAAGGTATTATTATCATATTCAGTAGGTTTTTTATAAACAATATTATAATTATTCATTTTAATTTATATAAAATAAGGATAAAAAAAAATATAATATTTTAACTAATAAAAATATTTATTTTTATAATTTTATATAATAATTCAACAAAATTTTTGTACTAAATTATATAAAATAAAAAATGAATTACTTTAATCTATTATATAAATATTTAATACAAAAAATTGTTGGATTACTATAAAAATAAAAAGTAAATAAAATTAATAAAATAATTAGTTAATTAAAAAAGTAATAATACTTTGTTCCAATTCTACAAATGAAATAAATAATGATAAAAAAATATTTTTCTTTAACTATTAATAGTTAAATATATAATTATTTTAAATATGAAATTGAACTAATATAACTTAAATTTAATAAAAAACTTTTTAATAATTTTTTTTTGAATTATTAAAAAGTTTAAAATAAATAATTTATAACACTCAAAATAATATTATTAAAATTAATTATTATAATATTATTAATTTAATTATTTTTAGAAAATGTAAATTAAGTATTTTTATATAATAAATAATTTTATCAACAATATTATTTTTATATTAAATAAAAATAATATATTTTATTATAAATAAAATATATAATATATTTTATATAAAATAGATGGAACATTTTTTGTTATTTTTAATAATTCTTATAATAATTTTGGGAATATATTATATTTATATTGATAAATTTAAAAAAGAAAATTTTAATACAAATGATTGCGTGAGTAAAGATTTACTTACTTTAAATCCTTATACAAGATGTGAAATTTTAGGTAAAAAAAAATTTATGATAAGAGATTTAAGAACAAAACTATGGTTAATATCTGGACAAGAAGAAGGATTTAATAAATTTTTGCCTGGAAGATTTGGAATATCATTATTAATGTCTGAGAAACCTGATGATTATCTTCCTTTAAGAACAGTTGCAAATCCGAATGATTATTTATTATCTACATATACTGGTAATGGAATTAGAACAGTATCAAATCCAAATGATATATATTTTATAATTCAAGTATTTATTTTTAATGGTTATAATATTTTGGGTTATGTATATGAAAATAATAAACAAAAATATTTATATATTGATAATAATGGAAATATATCAAGTAAAAATGAACCATCAGAGGCATCAATAGTAGAAATTATTGAAATATAAAATATTTTAAACATTATTTAGATGATTTTGATATTTTATGTAATTTAACAGATTTAATTTCTGGAAATTTTAATACAATAGATTTATAAGTTGTTGAATTTTCATTTATAGAATCTTTAAGTAAATCTTCAAAAGTTGAATATTTATTAATTAATGTATTTCTTAATTTTTTTCCTTTTTCTGATAAATTTATTGTTGTAAAAAACATTCCTTGTGCTTGAGTTTCTATAACATAATCATTATTAATTAAATGTCTATTTAATTCTTTCCACCATATTTCATTTCCATATAATGAACCTGAATTAAATTCATTCCATTCTAACATCCAATTTTTAATTTTTGATTTTTTTCCTGTTAAAATACTTATACACATACCAAAACCAAATTTACCATTAGTTTTAAATAATGTATTTAATAACAAATAAATTGGACAAGTATAATCAACCATATTTATATTATTATTATGTAATTTTTGTTGAATACAATTATCACATGAAACACATGATTCAATAGTTTGTCCAAAACTTTCTAATATTATTTTTCTTCTACAATTTGTAGAATAAACATATTTTTCCATTTGTCTAATCTGTTCTTCCTGATAAGATTTTTGAATAGAATTTGTCATATCTTTTAATAAATATCTATTTATTTGAAAATCTTTTGAAGAGAAAAATAATACACATTCAGATTGTAAACCGTCTCTTCCAGCTCTTCCAATTTCTTGATAATATGATTCTAAATTTTTAGGACAATTATAATGAATTACAAGTCTTACATTTGGAATATTAATACCCATACCAAATGCAATTGTTGCACACATACATTTAACCTCACCATTAATAAATTTTTGTTGAACTTTTTTTTTATCTGTATCAGACATACCTGCATGATAAGAATATGCATTTATACCTAAATTTCTTATTTTTTCTGCAACTAAATCAGTATCTGCACGTGTTTTACAATAAATAATAATATATTCTCCAGAATATTTTTCAAGTAATTCTTGTATATCATCAATAATATTTGTTTTTCTTGGCAATACTCTAATTAATAAGTTTGGTCTATCAAAATCACCTATAATTAATTCAGGATCTGATAATTTTAATATTTTACAAATATCATTTTTTACTTTTGTACTAGCAGTGGCAGTTAGAGTTAATATTGGTATTTCTGGTATCCAATCTTTAATAATTTCTAATTTTGTATATCCTGGTCTAAAATCAAGTCCCCATGTTGATATTGCATGAGCTTCATCTATACATACCATTGATAATTCTTCTCTAATAGATTTAATAAATTCTTCTGATTTAGTAAAAAATTCTGGTGTCATAAAAATTAATTTATTTTTACCATTTAAAATTTCCATTTTTTCATTATTTTTTGTTTTTAAATTTGTTTCTGAATTAAAAACTGCAGTTTTAATTTTTTTATTATTCATTTCTTGTCCTTGTTCATACATTAATGCTATTAAAGGTGATATAACTATTACATTTTTTTTTGTAATTAAATATGGCAATTGATAACATAATGATTTTCCAAATCCTGTTGCTAAAATTGCACAAACATCTTTATTTTCCTCAATTACTTTTTTTATAATAATAAATTGTGTTAGTTTTAGTTCATTATAACCCCAATATTTTTTTAATAATTTATTATAATCTAATAATAACTCTTCATCTGTTTTTTTACATATTTTATTATTTTTTTTAATATTAATATTTAAAGCATTTTTTTTTTTTTTATCAATAGAAATTTCTTCTAATAAATTATTTATTTCATATTCATTATCTGAATCTATATTTATATTTGAATCTTTGTCTGAATTTATATATTTTTTTCTTAAAAATGACATTGCTATTTATAATATCTTATATAAATATTGTATATTAATAATATTTATCAATTTTTATCAATTTTTATGATATATCTAAATTATATATATCATAAAATATAAAAATTGATTTATTTTAAACAAATAACAACTATATTAATTAAAAATTTAAAATGGAAAATTTACCATTTACAGAAAAATATAGACCAAAAAAATTAGAAGATTTAGTACTTGATAATATTATTTATACAAAAATTAATAATATTATTAAAAATAAAGATATTCCTAATATAATTTTTACTGGAAATTCAGGTGTTGGTAAAACATCAACTATACATTCTATTGCAAGATTAATTTATCCTAAAGAATATCATGATTTTATTATTGAATTAAATGCTTCAGATGATAGAGGTATTAAATCTGTTCATGACACTATTATTAATTTTTGCAAAAGAAAAGTTTATTTTAAAGAAGGTTTTGCTCAACATAAATTATTAATTTTAGATGAGGCAGATAATATTACTGCAAAAGCACAAAGATTAATTAATTCAATTATGGAGAAATATCCTTTAACAAGATTTGCTTTTACTTGTAATAATTCATCTGCAGTTATTGAATCAATTCAATCAAGATGTATTATTATTAAATTTACTAAACCACCTATTGAAAAATTTATATCTAGAATTACTTTTATTTGTAAAAATGAAAATATTGATTATGATGATGATGCATTATTATATTTATTCAATTTATGTCAAAAAGATTTAAGAAAAACTTTTAATATGTTAGAATTAGTTCATAGAGCAGAATCTAAAATAACAATTGAAAACATTTTAAAAATATCAGATATACCTTCTATGGAAATATTAAATAATTTATTAAATTCAATTATAAATAAAGATGCAGTAACAATTTGCAAAATTGTGAATAATTTTAAAATACAAGGATATTATTCATTAGATGTTATATTACATTTTATTCAATTTATTAAAAATTTTAAAAATATTTCTGAAGAGCTTAGAATTAATTTAATTAATATTTTGGCAAATAAATCTTATATTATGAGTAAATGTACTACTAATTATTTACAATTAACAGCAGCTTTATTATTTTGTATTTAATAAATTATTTTGTATTTGATAAATTATTTATAATTCTTAATAAATTAATATCAATGTTAAAATCTAGTCATTTTATATAATAATATTATTAAAAATTGAAATAATAATTGAAATAATAATTAAAATAATAATAAAAGTAATAGAATATGTTTAAAATATAAATAATAATTATTTAGTATAATAAATGAAAAATATATGTTTAATATCAGGAAAAAAAACGTTTATTAAAGATATAATTCATGATTCAATTGAACTTACTCCAATTGCAAAAACTATTATTGATAATCCAATTTTTCAAAGATTAAGAAATTTACATCAATTAGGTGTATGTTATTTAATTTTTCCAAATGCAAATAATAATAGATTTGAACATTCTATAGGTACATATCATCTTACAGGATTATTATTAGAAAAAATAATTAAAAAATCAAATCATAGTGAAATTAATAAAAGTTTAATTGAAATAAATTTTATTCGTAATTATTTATTAAAAAATTTTGAACTTGATGAAACTGAAGAAAATATATTATTTTTAGAAAAAATTAATACAGTTTTGTTAGATGATTATCTAATAGAACTTATTAAAATAGCAGGTTTAGTACATGATATTGGACATGGTCCATTCTCTCATCTTTTTGATGATTGGCTTCATTCTATTCCTAATTTAAAATCTTCAAGTTTATTTTATCATGAGTCAAGATCAGTTGTGTTATTTAAAAATATAATTTCAAATAGAAAAATAAAATTTAATAATGATGAATATTTTTTGCATGATTTTATTGATGGTGATGCATTTGAATTTATTTCTGAACTAATAAATCCTAATAATAAAACTCCAAAAAATTTTATTTTTCAAATAATTTCAAATTCTATAAATGGTTTAGATGTTGATAAACTTGATTATCTTTGTAGAGATTCATTTTATCTTGGTTCAGGTACACCATATGATTTATCAAGAATAATATCTCATGTTCAAGTAATTAATAAAAATATTTGTTTTCCAGAAAAAATTTCTTATGAAATTTATAAAATTTTTAGATCAAGATATGATTTACATAAACAATATTATTCACATAAAACAACTATTTGTATTGAATATATGATTCGTGATATTCTTAAAAATTTAGACCCAATTTTAAAAATATCAGAGAGTATTAAAAATGAAAATATATTAAAATTTATTGATTTAGTTGATTCCACTATATTAAATAGTTGTGTTTTACTAAGAAATTTTGAACCAGTTTATTCTAAATGGAAAAAAGAAATTGATACAATACAAAAAATTATTAATAAAATAAATAATCGTAATATTTATAAATGTATTTATGGAGAAACATTTTATACAAATGAAGAAATAAGTAAAGAAGAATTATATAATAAATTTAAAATAAAATATAATAATAATTTATTTGATTTTGATTCTCCTAATATTATAATTGTTAAATTAAAAATTGGATTATTAGGAGGAAATAAATCACATCCTCTTGATTCAATTTATTTTTATGATAATAAAAATAATTCTATATTACTTGATAAAACAAAAATTTCACATTTAATGTCTGCTCTACATCAAGAAATTATTTATTATGTAATTTATAAAAAATAATTTTTATTTTTTTAATATTGAAAAAATTTTATAATATTTTAAATATAAAGTTTATACAACTTATTATAAAATAAAACTTATGAATTCTAATTTAGATTATAATTTATGTATAGATTTTGGAACTTCTAATACAGTAATTTCTTATATTGATAATTCAAATCTTAAACAAATTCAAGATGATATAACAGGGGATATATTAATTCCAACTACAATATATTTTATTTCAGAAAATATAAAAATTAATAAAGAATTTAATAATTTAGAACCTGAAATAGATTATATTATTGGTAATGGAGCTAATGAATTAATTAATTCAAATAAAGATTGGGAATATTATTTTTTTCAATTTAAACGTTTTTTAGGAATAACATCAAAATCTGTTAATTCTTATAAGGATTTTTTGTCAAGATATAATTTTGAATATGATACAGATATTGATACAATATATTTTTATATTCATTCATCTGATGATATTGATTATAAAATAAAATTTTCAATTTGTGATTTGATAAAATTATTTTTTAAAGCTCTAAAAAAAATAATTATTAATAAATTAAATTTAAAAATACAACCTTTAGATAATATACGTATTATTTTAACATGTCCTGCTTATTTTCATGATTTACAAAGATCACAATTAAAAAGAGCAGCAGAACAAGCAGGATTTGAAATATTTAAATTAATAAATGAACCAACAGCAGCAGCAATTTATTATATTTATGGATATATAAAAACAGAATTTGATGATAAATATATTATTTATGATTTAGGTGGTGGAACTATTGATACTACAGTTGTAGAATATTATTCTAATTCAAATACATGTGAAATTATTGATATTGATGGTGATAATAATTTAGGTGGTATTGATATAGATAATATTTTAACTTTTGATATTATATCAAAATATAAAATTGATAAATCAAATAATAAATGGTTTAATAAAATTAAAAAATATGCAGAAGAAATTAAAATTAAATTATCTACTCAAAATAATTGTATAATATATTTAGAAAATGTTCCAATATTAACTAAAAATTCTTTAAATTTTATTGATAATTTAAAAATTACTTATTCACGACAGCAATTTAATAATTTAATTAATGATACAATTGATCAAATGATATTGCCAATTAAAAAAATGTATAAAAAATATAATACAACTAATATTATATTTATTGGTGGACCAACACAAATTCCATTATTACAATCAAAAGTTAATTCATTTTTAAATACTAATATTAGTTGTTCTAATTCTGTTAAAATTAATAATATTATAATAAATTCTATAAAATCAAATAATTCAATATTATATAAAACAATTGTATCACAAGGTGGATCAATGTTGTATAATATAATTATTAAAAAAGAAAATTTTTGTTTATTAGATATTATACCTATGAATATTGGTATTAGTGATCCTGATAATAATTTAATTATTATGATTCAAAAAAATTCAAAAATTCCAATAAATATAGAAAGATATTTTTCTACATCTCATGATTGCCAAAGAACTATTGATATTGAAATTTATGAAGGATTGGAAGTTAATTGCTTATTAAATAATTTTATTGGTTCATATAAAATTATTGGTATACCTCCTTTACCAAAAGGAATGATATTAATTAAATTATTATTTAAAATAAGTTATAATGGAATATTAAATATTTCAATTAATGGTTTTAAAAATTCATCTGATGATTCTGCAAAATTTTATGATTTTAAATTATATGAAAATATAAAAATAATTCCAAATATTGTTTCTAAAGAAATTCTTAAAAAAATATCTTTACTGTTAAAAAAAAAATAATTATTTTTTTATAAACTAATATTAAATGACTGAAAAAAATAATTTGGAATTATTAGAATCTGATTTTATTGAAGATATTATTAATGATCTTTTTAAAATTTTTGGTTCTAACTCTAATGATTTTTTAACAAAAAATGAATGTAGAACTATTTTAAATATTGTATTTGAATCTTTATTTGATGAAAAATTAAAAACCAAAAATTTTAATTATATTTTTAAATTAATTTCTAAATCTAATGATAAAGTTATTTTGAGAAAAGATTTTGAACCGATTGTTCGTTCTTTTATAGTTTGTTTTGATGTTAATTTTATTACTAATTCTAATAATTTTAATGATAAAGTTTGTATTAAAATTGGTAAACATCTTCTTCCAATTAGTTATTATATTAAAAAATCTAATGAATAATAATTTTTAATATCCTAAAATAAATTTACCCAATCTTTAAATATGGTAATTTAATGATTTTTTCGTGCTAAATATTTATATAATAAATAATTTAAGTAATGCATTTTTTATTATATATAAAGAAATTCAACAAAAATTTTGTTGAATTGCTACACATTTAAAAAAATTGATTTTTAAAATATATGAAGTTAATTATAGTGATAATAATAATAATAATAATATAATAATAATATAACAATGGTTCAAATTTATGTTAAAACTCTTACTGGAAAAACAATTACTTTAGAAGTAGAACCTTCTGATAGTATTGAAAATGTTAAAGCAAAAATTCAAGATAAAGAAGGCATTCCACCAGATCAACAACGACTTATTTTTGCAGGTAAACAACTTGAGGATGGTAGAACACTAAGTGATTATAATATTCAAAAAGAATCAACATTGCATTTAGTATTACGTTTAAGAGGTGGAGGATCAAAACAAATTTTTATTAAAACTCTTCAAGGTAAATCTATTACATTAGAAGTTTCAGATAATGATACTATATTATCTATTAAAGATAAAATTAATGAAATTGAAGGAATTCCATCTGATCAACAACGACTTATTTTTGCAGGTAAACAACTTGAAGATAATAATACTATTAGTGATTATGGTATTCAAGCAGATAGTAGTATTCATTTAGTTCTACGTTTAAGAGGTGGAAATATGAATTTATTCTATTATTATTTATAATCTTTTAATAAATTTTCTGAGTAAATACTTTAAATATAATTTAAGAATTTTTATAATAGGACATATAAATTATGATTATTTTTTTAATTAAAAATAATTAAAAA
>Ga0169931_10006481_pt1 | contig 17628 bp, 16 predicted proteins | sample Kivu_15m_20L_FD_129675 | JGI IMG/M metagenome (GOLD analysis project Ga0169931, IMG submission 129675) | Freshwater microbial communities from Lake Kivu, Western Province, Rwanda to study Microbial Dark Matter (Phase II) - Kivu_15m_20L... | ecosystem: Environmental > Aquatic > Freshwater > Lake...
CACAAGTTGCTGATTTGAAAGCAGAAAACAAAGAGCTTAAAGAAGAAGTTAAAAAACTTGAAAAAGGTGTTTCTAAAAAAATAAAACAAGATTAAGGTAAGCTTTTAAAGAAAATAAAAATCCGTAGATTAAATTCTGCGGATTTTTTATGCAATTTTTTTAGTTTGAACTAATAAAATAAATGAGTTGCACCTTCTGCGATGCTTTAAAGTCCTTTTTTAAAGGACGAATAGAGATAGCACAAAAGCGATCTGGTTTAACAAACGTATATAAACATTCAGCTGATTGAAGACCAATCATTTGCCGCCACCCAAATTGCTCCATTTGATTAGTTAAAAATAATATCAATTCAGACAGCTCCATAGTCACATGATACACCATGTGAACAGCTCCAGATTGCTCACAATTAACTTGTACTGCAACTGCTATAATGGGAACGGCAACATCTTCAAAAAGCACTTGACACTGCTTGAACGAATCTTCTTTTGAAAGTTGATTGTGCAATGTTGCTGGTAAAGAATTTACCACATGTGAAACAGAATTTTGAGATTTTGATGCAAAAGCATGCTCAGTTGGAGTGATTAAAGTAGCACGTTCAACGTTACCTACTTCACATTGCATCCCAGAATGCTCTTTTTGCTGACGCAAACATCCTGCTAAAAAAAATAAAAGAAAAAGGGATAATGACAGTTTAATACCATTAACCCATTTTATAGACTTGCTCAATCTTTGTTGATTGATCAATGCACTATTTTTCACTCTGCTTTTCTGCTTGCAGTGCGCGTTCTTCTTTAGTAAGTACCAACTCTTTAATACGAGCTTTTTTACCTACTCTATCACGAACATAAAAAAGTTTTGCGCGTCTTACATCACCTTTTTTAAGCACCTTGATTGAATCAATCACTGGTGAATAATAAGGAAAAATACGCTCAACAGCAACACCATTTGCTCCGATTTTTCTTAAAATAAAGGTAGTCGATGCGCCGTTGTTACTAAAAGCAATAACATCGCCTTCAAACACTTGAAGACGTTTTTTATCACCTTCGGTAATCCATTGAGAAAGAGCAATTGAATCACCAACTGCAAATTCTGGAAATGCGCGAGGAGTTACACCTAACGCTGAAATTGTTTCTTTTGTAAGCTTTTGTGCCTTCATTGTTTTCCTTAAGTCAAGCCTATTAATGAGCTTTGTAAAGAAGTTTTTAGAGTGATCATTATATCGTAAAAAAAACTGTTTGCCTAGTCTAAATTGATTCCCAACCATCGATCCAAAATAATAGCAATTGCAGAACGAACCGAAAGATGATTAAAGTCAGAAAATCCTTGAATCGGCAATAAAAGATAATCAGACCTTTCTAACACTTGCGGAGCGAGCCCTTTTGCTGTTCCAAAAATAAACAAAACTGGCCGTTCGTGAGCCCATACTTTGGCTTGCTCATTAAATTTAATAAGCTCAGCATGGCCAACAGATCGAGCTGAAGTCCCTACTATTAAAGGCTTTTTGCCTTCTTTTTGTTCAATACTGTCAAGTACGTCTTGTAGCGAATCTTTTAATGTAACTATTTTTACTGCTTCATGCCGCTGTTTATTGTAATCAATGCCTGCGTTGGCCCAAAAATCTAAAACAGTAGCTACAATCTTTTTTTGATCTTGTAACGGTGTAACTAAAAAATATTCCTTAATACCATACGTTCTTCCTGAACGAGCAATATCATGAATATCTAACGAAGTAACAGACGATGTCCCTACTTGATCCTGTTGTATAATCACTTCATCATGTAACAGTGCAATATAATGGTTAGGTATAAATTCAGCGGCAAGCTTTTTGTCTTCTTGTTTGGTGCAATGAGCACGTAGCCAACCAAAATGCTTTTTTACCGTTTGCTGCGCTGCACAACGTTTTCTAAAGAGATCAACCTGGCCATGATTTCCTGACAATAAAATCTCTGGAATAGCCTTACCATTCCATTCACGTGGAGGAACAGTAAATGTCGGAAAATCAACAAAAGATCCTGAAAAAGAATCTTGTTCAACTGATTCAACTTTACCCACAATACCTGGCACATAACGCAACACTGCTTCTAACAGTACCATTGCAGGTAAATCACCACCCATCAAAATATAGTCCCCAATTGAAATCTCAAGGTCAGCATAGGTTTCTTGTGCTCGAGCATCGATACCTTCGTATCTGCCAGCCACTAACATGACATGTGATTCTTCTTGAAAAATCTGAGCAAGTTCCATTACTTTTTTTTGATTAAGCTTTTGCCCCTGGGGGGTCAAAAAAATTCGATATGCTTTGCCATGCTTTGCTTCAAGCCCATCAACCGCTCGTTGCATTACTTCAGGACGAATTGCCATTCCTGAACCGTGCCCAGCTGTTTGACCATCAAGTCGCTCTTTTGGTTGACAATAATCAGAAAAACCAGCGACATCAAACATTACAAACTCTTGTTCTTGAGCTCGTCCGATGAGACTGGTTTTTAAAAAATCTTGATAAAGCTTTGGAAATACCGTTACAACAGAAATCTTCATTAAGCTTTTGTTGCAACTTCTTGTGATTCAGCTTCAACTTTTGCAGCTTTAACCACTTTTTTTGCAGGAGCAGGAGCAACAGGCGTTCTTAAGCTTGTAGCATGCTGTTTTTGCAATCTTTTAACCGTATCACTTGGCAACGCACCTTTTGAAAGCCACGCTTCTATTTTTTCAACGTGAAATTGAATCAATTCACCAGTCAAAGGATTGTAAGTACCAAGATTTTCAAGATACTGACCATCACGCTTACTGCGCTTATCAATTGCTACAATTCTAAAAAATGGAGCTTTTTTCTTACCTATACGAGCAAGTCGTATCATTACTGCCATGCAGGGAACCTTTCGTAAACTATACGTCGTAAAAATCAATATTATGAATAAAGCAGCATATCACAGTTGTTATTTTATGCAAATGACAATAGCTTACACTTGCTCCAATTGAGCTATAATTTTGGTTAACAAAAGATCAAGCGGAAATAAATGCATTGTCTGGCCAAAAGCGTCTTGTAAATCTTTAAGCTCCTGGCTTAATCCAAGCCACTCAACCACTAATGGGCACTCTTGTTGAACTTGCTGTATAATTATTTTTGCTTGTTCTTCTGTCAAATCAAGGTTATTAAGCTTTTCCATGAGCGTATTTAATGTTTGAAATTGAGCTTGAAATTCAGGTTGATAAGCTTTTTCATTGATTGCAGCTATCTTTTTAGATTGTTCAAGCAATAATGCTTGTTCTTCCGGATTAAGCGTAGTAATAAAAGCACTGACTAATTCTTGCAAACGGCCTTCATCAGAAAAAAATTGAGCTGCTTTATGCATTAAATTTAACAGTTGAGCTTTTTCATCCATTTGCTCAACAAGATTTTTAAGGCCATCAACAGCAGGAATCATCTTTGCGTCTTGAGCATTGAGTAAGGAAAAAGTTAACACCAAACCGCCTAAAAAAAGTTTTTTCATAGTAATCCTTTAGTTTGATTGAACCGAATATAAGAGTGAATCAGTATACTCTTTTTTACAAGTCTGCACAAATTGCTATACTGTCTATAAAGATCTTCTGATTCTTTTTTATTTACTTGTAAAGGAACAACCATGACCAAACCAAAAAAATATGATACTAAAGTCGCCCCTAAAACCCTTCTGTTAATGGTTGAAACCCCTTACAACCCAACTAAGTCAATCGATTCTTACTGTGATGAATTTGTTCATTTAGTAAAATCAAATGAAATTGAATTTCATGAAGCTATCAGAATTAAATTACGAGATATCGATTCTGGTTACTTTTTGACCAGCGGAAAATTAGAAGAAATTAGAAAAATTTGTCATGAGCAAAATATTGAAGAAGTGATTATTTCAGAGCCTTTGACCCCTCGGCAAGAACGTAATTTAGCAGAACTTTTTAATTGTCGTGTTTTTGATAGAACTCAGTTGATTCTTGAAATCTTTGAAAAATCTGCTCATTCAGCAGAAGGTAAATTCCAAGTCCAAATTGCCATGCTCAATTATAAAAAATCTCGTATTGCAGGAAAAGGTGCCCAGATGTCACAACAAGGTGGTGGTATCGGGACGCGCGGACCTGGTGAAACAGCTAAAGAAAAAGAGTTACGTCATATTGAAGAACATATCTTAAAAAATAAAAAACATTTAAAAACGCTTGCCAATACTCGTGACATTCAAAGAAAACAAAGAATCGAATCTAATATTGCTCAAATCTGTTTGATTGGATACACCAATACCGGCAAATCAACATTATTCAATCTTTTGGCAAAAGCTGATGTACTTGCTCAAGATCGTTTATTTGCAACCCTTGATACCACCACACGTGAGCTGTTTATTGATGGCAAGAAAAAAGGCGTTATTTCTGACACTGTCGGTTTTATTCAACAATTGCCTCACACCTTGATTAATGCTTTTAAATCAACCCTTGATGAACTTAAATATGCCGATCTTTTATTGCATATTATTGATATTGCTGACCCTAATTGGAAAGAGCATATTGCAGTAGTGCATCAAATTTTGCATGAACTGAATGTAAAAAAAGAAATGCTTTATGTTTTTAATAAAGCTGACAAACCAGAAGAACTACATGCCCCTGCTTTAGAACGCGAAATTTTTCAACCTCATGTTGTAATTTCTGCCCATTCAAAAGAAGGAATCAAGCCACTGATTGAATTTTTAAGTATCTGGCAAAAAAAAGATTCTGAAACTGTTACAAAAAATAGTTGATTTTAATTACTAGAAAAATTCATACTATTGCCGGAAGTTAAAATTAATTTTTTAAAAAAAGGTAATAGTATGAACAAAAAAATCGTTTTCTCGGTTATACTTTTGTTATCAGCCGCTCCAGCCGTTTTTTATGCAGCAGAAGCCAGTAAAACTCAAGCTCTTACAGGTAAAGAACTTGATGATAGACTCGAGGAACTTGCTAAAATAAGAAATGGTCAAGCAAGTAATCTTGCCGAATTACAAAAAATTTTCGCAGCTGAAATAACTGCACTTACAGCTACTATAAAAGATTTAGATACAAAAATAAGTGATAAGTTAGTTACTACAGAATTACATAAAAAATCTACAGCTGAACTGAGTAAATTAGAAAAAGAGCGTGATGCAAGACTCAAAGAACTTACGCAGCAAATAAACGACTTAAAAAAACTAAAAGACGAAGAAGCAAAAAAATTCAGTACACGCACAAAAGCAAAAAGAGAAGAAATTATAGGTTTGGAAACCAAAATAGAAGAAACAAAGCAAGCAATAAGCTACCTAGAAGCACTTTGTAAAAATCAGGAAGAAAAAAGTGAACAAGCGCGATTAGCTGGTTTAAACGTTCTACAAGAGCTCAATAGAACAAAAACTACACGAGCATCTTTGAAACCTACAACCTTCAATAGACTAGTAGTTAAAGCAAGAGAATTTGTTACAGGTGGAGCTCTTCCTGATGCTGATACTTTATCACTTGAAACCCCAGAACTTAAAACCCCTGTTACAGACCAATATCAATTAGCTACTTTATACAAACGCGCTAATAAATAAGTAATTTTTAAAATAAAAAGAGGCCTTGAAATTCAGGGCCTCTTTTTATTTTCTAGACTATTTGCATAAAATTTTTTTAAAAAACTCTATCAACCAATAAACCTTTTATGCTACATCATTATCACAGTGAAAAGTTTTTGATGTCTTCCAAATCAAGGGGATAGGAGAATTGTCATGAAAAGAGCTTTTTTTTTAATGATTTTATTACACTGCACTCAAAATTATGCAGCAGCAAGCGCTCCAACATGGCCACCTAGCAAAGAAGACATTGAAGAAGTGAATGCTATCCCATCCCCAGAAGCACTTGCTCAATTACAATGGCAAGCTGATCAATATCAAAGATCTTTACGTCAAACAGCTGCTGCCCAAGATGGACAAAAACATCGCGGTGCATGGGTCGCGCCAGTTCCTGAACAAACAGTTGTCCCTACAGCCCCAGCTAAACCGCCTCGTCAAAAACATCAAACCCATAAAAGAGAACGCTCAATTAGTGAACCAACTGATCTAGTTAACCCAATGAGCCCACCGCCTTTTGAGCATTTTACCACAGAAGTAACTGATGCAAGTCTTTTAATAGCTTTAAAAGCACTTGAAGACATGGAAAAAAATGCGCAGCAGCTTTTTCAACTTGCTAAACAAGCATTACAAGAAGGGCAACAAAGACACAAAGAATTATTAGCAACTGAAATACAAACAGAGCTTCCAAAAAGAACTGGGGTAGCAAGAGTTCTTAATTTAGTTCAAAGTCAAAGAAGGCGATTAGAGCATCATCTTGATGAACAAACTAAACAACATGCTCAGCTGCAGGCAGACTCAGGCAGAGCTCTTAATATATTAATTGCAACAGTTTTAAACGCAAAGACTGTCCTTGGGGATCTACAAAGTAAAGTAGAAAGTAAATCTGGAAAAACTGCTGCCAAGCAAGAGCAATTACGCCAGCGGGCAAATTCAACCAGTGGGTCTCCTCGGTTATCAACAGTAAAAAGAACTTAGCACTAATTTTGTAACTGAATAAAAGCATGCTAGACTAACTACGCTGTATTAATTCACTTTTACTTTAGTAGCTGGGACAACGTGTCAGATTTTGAAAAATTTATTCAACAAGATTTAAACAAAGCACAACGCGCTGCCGTTGAAAAAACAACAGGTCCTTTGCTGGTCATAGCGGGAGCTGGTTCTGGTAAAACTCGAGTTATTACTGCGCGAATTGCTTATTTGTTACAAAAAGAACAGATCCATCCGGCTCAGATTGTAGCGCTGACTTTTACCAATAAAGCTGCCAATGAAATGAAAGAACGTATTGCTCATTTTCTTGGAAAACATGCTGGCATGCCTTTTGTTGGAACATTCCATTCATATTGCCTTTATTTACTTAAAACGAATGTCCATTTGTTGCCATTTTCTGAATTTTCTATTCTAGATGAAGATGACAAACGGTCTATGATTACCAAACTGTTAAAACACAGCCCCTTATATAAAAAGCACACAGCACAACAACTTTCTTATTCTATTTCTTTAATTAAAAATCAACTGGCTCACCCTAACCAATCAATTGAAGATGCGGTTCAAAACCAAGCTTTATTTGAATTATATTGTGGTTATGAGAAAGAAAAAAAGGCAAGCAACTGTTTTGATTTTGATGATTTATTACTTGAAGCAGTTAAACTTTTTGACAATCAACAATTTCAACGTGACCATCAGAATAAAGTGCGCCATGTTTTAATCGATGAGTACCAAGATACCAACGTAATACAGCACACATTGCTTAAAAAAATGGCACTTGAAGATTCACAACTTGCTATTGATTCAGTCTGCGCAGTTGGTGATGAAGACCAGTCAATTTATTCTTGGCGTGGTGCAACAGTTGACAATATTGTCCATTTTCAAAAAGATTTTAAAGGGACGCAGCACATCAAGATTGAACAAAACTACCGTTCAAAGCAACCAATTTTAACTGTTGCTAATCATGTCATTAGTAATAATAAAAATCGTAATGAAAAAAAATTATGGTCAGAACGGGACGGTAACGATTGCGTCAGAATGATCCGCTGCCTTTCTGGATATCAGGAAGCAGATATTATTGCTCGTTATTGCAAAATTTTACAAAATCACAAACGACTGCATGCAACTGCAATTTTATATCGAACACACTTTCAATCCCGAACACTAGAAGAAGCATTAATCAAACATTCTATTCCCTACCAATTAATTGGCGGAATTCGCTTTTATGAACGAAAAGAAATTAGAGATATTATTGCGTACTTACGGTTAATTATTAACCCCTTTGATCGAATTGCGTTTGAGCGCGCTATCAACTGCCCTCCTCGTGGTCTTGGTGAAAAATTTATCGAACAATTTTTTGAACTGTGGGATGCGCAACCATTTTTAGATGTTAAAGGCGTATTTAAAAAAATTATTGATGATGCAATAATAACTGGTTCAAAACTAGAAAGTCTTACACAATTTTTTAAACTTTTTGTTGATACCAGCGCAACATCATCGGCAACTGAAACGATTGCAAAGATACTTACCACTATTGGCTATCTTGATTATCTTAAAAAAAGTTGCGAGCCAGAAGAAGCACAAAGTCGACAAGAAAACATTAAAGAATTATTAAATGCTGCTCACTTTTTTGCAAATCAAGGGAAAGGAACCATCAGCGCATTACTTGATGAAGTTTCTTTATTGCAAGAAAAAGGCGCAGAAGATGACGCTGAACAAGATGCTGTCTTACTTATGACATTGCATGCAGCAAAAGGTCTTGAATTTGATAATGTTATCATTACTGGACTTGAAGAAAATCTTTTTCCATCATCCCGATCTCTAAACGATACCAATCAACTTGAAGAAGAACGACGCTTATTTTATGTGGGTATTACTCGAGCACGTAATCGACTCGTTTTAACTACCGCACGTTATCGACAAACGTATGGTCAAATGGAACAAGTAGGACCTTCTCGCTTTTTAAAAGAAGTTCCAAGCAATCTATGCAAAGCTGATGACGCAAGTTCATGGCAACAATACGAGGTAACTTCTTATTTTTCACAATGGCTCGGCTATGCAACGGCTAACCCTGAAGTTATGGTATTTCAAAGCTTTAAAGCGCCAGAAACTGTTATTACAAACGATAACCAAAAATCAGAAGGTATTAGCTTTAAAAAGCATCAAACTATTAAACATACCACTTTTGGAATCGGAGTTGTTCAGCATATTGAATACAAACAATCAAAAACCTTTGTAACTGCTCAATTTAAAATTGGGATTAAAAAGCTTGATGCCAAATTTATCAAAACTTTTTAGCATCTATTAATTATAAAAGAGAACATTGCCGCAATGGCTTTTGAATAACTTGTACATTACCAGACCACAACAAAACAATTGGAACGATCAAAAGCACCATAATGACGGTAAATGAAAATAAACTAAATTTCTGATGTATTAATTGATTTAATGTGCTTTTTGTTGTTTTGTATACATGTTTTTTCATACTGCTTTTCCTTTGTTTGCTGTATTTATCAATATATAAAACAGTAACACAAGAAAAAACGCGATTACAAGAGTATTTATAAAAAATACAAAAAAGCTAATAAACTAAATGCATTGCTTGCTTAACCTGTGCTAAAACAGCTTGAGTAATGTGGTTAGCATCACTAGTTCCTTTTAAAAGAATTTCACGTAAATATGCTTTGTCTTTTATGTATTCTTGCCGCCGTGTTCTTATTGGTTCTAAAAAAGCATTCAACTGTTCAAGTAGATATTGTTTTACTTTACTGTCACCTAAGCCACCTTTTTGATAATGATCTTTTAGTTCTTGAATCTTCTGTTTATCAGTTGCAAAAATATCAAGATATTCAAAAACAGTATTGCCCTCTAAATTACCCGGATCTTCAACTTTAATATGATTGGGGTCGGTATACATTGCACGGACTTTTTGAGCTAACTCATCTGCGGTATCTTTTAGAAAAATTGCATTACCTAACGATTTTGACATCTTTGCTTGGCCATCAATACCACTTAAACGAGCTGTTTTTGTAACTAAAGCTTCAGCTTCAACCAATACCTCTGTTTTGTAAATGCGATTAAAAGAACGCACGATTTCATTCGTTTGTTCAATCATAGGAAGTTGGTCTTGTCCAACAGGCACAACAGTTGCTTGAAAGGCAGTAATATCTGCTGCTTGATTAATCGGATAATTAACAAATCCAGCCGTTACCGTTTGACCATATCCTTTTTGTTGAATTTCATTTTTAACTGTTGGATTACGCTGCACTCTAGCTAACGTTACCAAATTCATGTAATACATAGTTAATTCTGGAATTGCAGGAATCATTGATTGAATAAAAATAGTTGTTTTGTGTGGATCAATCCCAACAGCAAGATAATCTGCCAATACTTCATACACATTATTGTGCACTTTTTCAGGATTTTCAAAATTATCAGTCAATGCTTGAATATCGGCAATCATAACATATTGCTGTGTAGTTTCTTGCAAAGCAACTCTGCTTACCAAAGAACCAACATAATGCCCTAGATGTAATGGGCCACTTGGCCTGTCCCCTGTTAAAACAACTGTTTTTTTCATTTTATTTCACTTTATTTTTCTGTTTTGATGCTACTGCAAGTTTTATTAAACCTTCTAAAGATGTATTGTCATAGTTATTTATAGCATATAAAAGATGATGAGGTATATTTTCAAATGATCTACAAATTACTGTTGTCGCTGTTATCTTTATTAATTGATTTGATGGGCTTTTAGATTGCATAGGACGTACATCTTGCATAATATAATCAATTGCTATTTCTAAAATTCTCTTTACCATTTCAGGAGTATTATTTTCTAATAATAGTTTTCCAATTTCAAGTTTTTTACTTTCAAAATATTGCCTACCGCATCTTTGCTCAATAAAGCTTATAGGCTGAAATTTTGGTTTTTTAGCTGCGGGACCACCTTGTGGACCAGCTTTGCGCTTTCTTTCTTCTTGTCCGTTTTCTAATAGTTGATAAAGGAAAAACTGATCGGCTGGAGGAAAAACATTCAATAATAAATGATAGGGGCACAGCTCAAAACGATCTTTACCACCTTTGATAAGTGAGGCTTCTAGTTGAAAAATCATTAAAAAGCTGATGAACCATACAATAATCATATGTATTTCTTTATTATTATAAAATTTTAGTATGTAGATTTTTTATAAAAAACTTTTACAGTATAGACAAGATTATTATTTTTTTACAAAAATATCGAATGCTTTTAAAAAAAGAGTCAATAATAAAAAAAGAAAACAATTGACCTTTTCAATCTGAAAGATTCATACTTAAAACAATAAATTAATCCATAATTAAAAATGTTTTATTTTTTTAACAATATTTTTGATAGGAAATACTATGAAAAAATTCTTAGTTTTTTTTGTAATAATGAGTTTTTTTTTCAGTAGCAGACCTGCCGCATCATATACGGCTCAAAATCAGGACTTAATGCTCAGAGAGTTACGGTCTTTAACCCAACCAGAAAGCAGTTCTGATCTTCCTTCTTCTCCAAGCAATGCCGCTTACTCTGCTGATGGCCAATTACTAGAAATTGACCCTGCAACGACTGTCTTAGCTCAAGAAACTTACTGGACTAGCGATGGCACTCTTATTCCGATTACTGCCCTAAGAAGGGAGCATGGAATAACTCTGATTAATCATACTAACAATCGACAAGCTGAATCTACTGCTACACATTTAAATTGGCCAATCGATCCATCTCAGTTTTCAAACCCTTTTCATCCTGCTTCAGTGTCACTTCATCCTCATCAATTAAAAGTTGCCTTTACTAACAATGAAGGAAATCTTATTTTTATTAATTTCACCCGCAACAATTTTTCTGTTACAGAAAAGCCTCATAGTCATACAACTAGATGCCATGAAGGGGTAGGCCCTCAAATTCTTTTTGGACCAAACGATTTATTTGCAACCGAACTACATGGGCAAGTATGCATTTATAATGAAGATAACCCTGCAGGGAGAATAATTACCCATGCTTTTAGGCCGTTTGATAGGCCATTAGCAGATAGCTCTCAAGAAACTCTTCGATTAGATCATCAATTACATGAAAATAATAAAAATACTTGTGTTATTAAATTTAACCCCGATCCTCGCAATGAACAATTAGCAGTGCACTATAACAACAATCTTTATATTCTTGATGGAAGAACAGGAGAAATTCAAACAAAAATCAGCAATACCCAACCAATCAGTAGCTTTACAAAGCGCGGTGAAGAACTTGTGTTTCTCCGAAATAATAACGACCTTATGACTGTTAATACAAAAAATTTAGATCCTCATAGGTTAATAAGAGGCCATACTAATACTATAAAACAAATAATCTGTTGCCCCTTTAGTAATCCTCTTCTTCTTGTTTTAACGGATAATTCCGATAAAAAAACCATAGCTGTTTATGATATTTATACAGGAAAAATCTTAAAATCAAGTGACCCTGATTTTGAAAAAGTCGGATGGGTGCCTAACACAAAAACTGTTTTTGCATATGCAAACTCAGAAAATAATGTTCCTCAAATCAGACAATGGGATCTTAACCAAACATCTGCAACTTATCAGTATGCTCAACAAGATGATGGTCCATTTAACATCAATAAAATAAATTTTTTTGATAGTTTAATCTGGCAAATCAATAATGGTGAAATTCTTGAACTGCAAGATGGGCAAGATCTATCTGAAACTTTTTCTCAATTTCCACCTGAAGTGCAATCTGAGTTGCTTGCAACAGGAAAAATTATTTTTTCTGAGCCTAATCTAACCTATCAGTACCAAGAAGAGCCTGATTACGGAATGACTCCGCCACCTTCATATGAAACAATTTTCGGGACAAGCGATCAACAACCTTCCAGTGCTAGCCAAACATTACTAGATAATCCTTCTGACCTTACTCATGAGGAATCAACTTCCCAAACAGAAATACAATTATCCGCGGCACAAGAAAGACCTTCACGTTTTCAAAGGTTTTTAGGAGCTCTTGGCATAAGACGATTACAGAATAATCCCTGAGATGATAAGTCGTTATTTTGAGAACTTGCTCTTAAAAAAAAGTTGTTTTAGAGTGAAAAGATATCAATAACGATAAAAAGGAGACTGATATGCTCAGCTGGCCAACATGGTGGTATTTTAACATTTATGACATCAAAGATATTCTTGAAATTACCTTATTTTCTAGCGTCATTTATTATTTTTCAATATGGCTCAAACAAGATAGTCAAAAACAATTACTTATGAGTTTTTATGGCTACTGCACATTATTAACTGTTTGCCAATTTACTCATTTATATACAGCAGGAACTGCATTACTCTTATTTGCTCCCGTTGCCCTTATTATTTTTGTAATGCTTCATCAAGAAATTTTACAAAAAAATTTCATAACATTACACAACATAACTCCTACTGATCAGGTAGAGCAAGAATGGACAGAAATGCTCATACGTAGCTGTCTTATAGCAATAAGTTCAGAAAAGCCAATTTGTTGTATTATTGAAAAAAAACAAAGCCTTTCTGATCTTTTAATTGCCCCTTATAGCATCAATTGCAAATTATCTGAAGGACTTTTAGATTTGCTCATTAATAGTAATACTTTCGAGCCAAATAAAATGATTTGGTTGCAAGATAATGGAATTTTATGCGCTATCAATAGCACTTGGAAACGCAATTCAATCGATACATGGCTTGCTCGAGAAGTCAAAGAACAAGAACCATGGTTACAAGACGCTCTCTTTTTTACTTCAAAAACAGATGCTTTATGTTTTAAAATAAATGAACAGACACGTACCTTCACACTTGTTGCTCAAGGAAAGGTGTTGGAAAAAGTCTCTGCACATGCAGCATTAAAAACGATCAAAAAATATCTTGGCCATTTTGAAGTTTCTAAAAAAGGAGAAATTCATGCAACCGGACACAAAGTCTCATCCACTCAACAATCTATCACTTAAAATTATAGCACTCGTATTTGGTTATACCTTATGGACAACAATGAGCGAACATAACAAAGTACAAATTGCACTACAGGCTCCACTGTCATTTTACAATCAAGCGGGACTAGAATTAGAGGGTCCAGAATCTGTTCTTGTTACTGTTTCAGGTGGGCGTGATTCGCTCTATCAGTTAACGCGTGACCTTGCTGTACATATTGACGCATATAATTTACATGAAGGTTCAAATACTATTGCATTACTGGAAAAAGATTTACTTTTACCTGAGGAAATAAAATTAGTACACTGTAATCCAAAAACAATAACTGTACACGCAAAGAAACATGCCTAATGCAAGAAATTTTTGGAACTGATGGAATTCGCACACGAGTCGGTAAAGAACCACTAACAGCGCTGACATTATTACAACTTGGTAGTGCTATTGGTCAGTGGCTTATAACTCAAAAAAAAAATCCTTCTATTGCCTTAGGGTATGATACTCGTTACTCAAGTGCTTTATGCAAAGCATCTTTAAAAGCTGGACTACTGCAATATCCAATAACGCTTTATGATTGCTCAATTGTACCAACACCGGTTTTACAAAATTATGTCATCGCACACAATTATAATCTTGGAATCATGATAACTGCCTCACATAACAAAGCGTGCGACAATGGTATTAAGATTTTTACCGCAGACGGAAAAATAAGTAAAAATGATCAGATGGTTCTAACACAATTATTATATGATAATACTTTTGAGATCGATTATAACAATCTTGGAAAAGAAATTGAAAACCCAACGCTTGCCGATTGGAATATAAATCGATTGGCTACATTTTTTAAAAAAAACTTCTTACAAGGTATAACTGTTGTTCTTGATTATGGACATGGTGCATATTGGCCATTAGCTTTAAATGCTTTTGAATTTTTTGGAGCTACCGTAGTTTCTTTACATAATAACCCCAACGGCAAAAATATTAATCAAGAGTGCGGTTCATTGCATCCTCAAGATCTACAAAAAGCTGTTATTGCTCATCAAGCCCATATTGGCTTTGCTTTTGATGGTGATGGAGACAGAGTTATTGCTGTCAATCAAGATGGCATCATTAAAGATGGTGATGATATCCTTGCCTTCTTACAAGCCAATCCTTACTATGCGCAAACAACTGCTGTATCAACCGTTATGGCAAATCAAGGACTGCTTGAATATTTTAAAGATCATAATAAAACATTATTACAAACCCCTGTCGGTGACATTTTTGTTATTGAAAGAATGAGAGAAGAAAATCTGTTATTAGGAGCAGAACCATCTGGACACGTTATACTTGGAGACAATAATTACACAGCCGATGGGCTTTTTACCGCTCTCCGTATTTGTCAAACTGCTTTGTTAATTGGAAACTGGAAGCTTGAAACTTTTAAAAAGTTTGCTCAAATTATGATCAACCTCCCTGTTACTTGCAAAAAAGATTTAACACAATCACCCTTTTGCACAATCATTGAAGATCATGAAAAAATGCTTACAAGAGGGAGAGTATTAGTACGTTACTCAGGAACTGAACCATTATTACGTATTATGATAGAAACAGTTGATGTCCAAGAAGCACAAAAAATTGCAAATCTTCTTTCAAAAAATCTTATTAATGCTTTACAAAGCAAGGAAAATCAATGATCCGCTTTTTTATAAAATCTTTTTTAAAGCATACCTGGCATCTCTTTGTTAATGGCCTTTTAACACTGCTGCCGATCGCAATTACCATAAGTGTTTTTTCATTTTCATTTAAGCTTTTAAAAACTTGGCTTGCCCCATTACATTACTTACAAGAAAAAATTCCTTTTCTACAAAGCATCCCTCATGATGAAATCATCATAGCAATCGCACTTATTTTTTTAGCTGGTATTTTTTTAAAATCTTTAATTATACGGTCTTTTATTGAACTGTTTGAAACAGTACTGGAACAGATTCCTTTTGTTCGCCCATTATACACGGGTGTTAAACAGCTGGTTACTGCGTTTTCCCCCAGTGATAAGCTTACTTTTCAACAAGTAGTATTAATTGAATTCCCCCAAAAAGGTATGTTTTCTGTCGGATTTCAAACCAGTGAAATTACTCCTGAGATTGCTCCTGACCAACAGGACACCTACTATAATGTTTTTATTCCCACAACCCCAAACCCTACTACCGGTTTTTTTGTTATGGCAAAACGCAAAGACTTTAAGCCTGTTAATCTAACTACTCAAGAAGCTATGGCCCTGATTATGTCAGGGGGGATTGTGCAACCAAAGCGCTATAAAAGTTAATAAGCTTAACACTCGATTATTATAGATTACGATTACTGATTGACTTTTTCAAGCAATTACCTATACTGAAAAGGTAGTTAGTTGATAATGGAGTTGGTCCTCAATTTTAATCTTATTCTCTGCTTAAAATCTTTGTTGCAGTGTAACTTTTGGACCTACTTATTACACATATAATCATGTGTCGAAATAGTTCAAAAAGAAAGGCATTTTAATGTCAGAAAAACTGTTCAATGATTCTTTAGTAGATTCAGAGACCTCTGTTCAAGATTCAGGTATCACTTTTGATCAATTAGGGCTTTCAAGTACAACTTTGCAAGCACTTAAGGCTAAAGGTTTTGAAAAACCAAGTCCAATTCAAGCATTAACTATTCCAATTTTACTAAAAAATGAAAAAGACGTTATTGGTCAAGCACAGACAGGAACTGGTAAAACAGCTGCTTTTGCGCTTCCTTTAATTGATATTTTAGAAGGACAGAGCAAGACCCCTAAAGCAATTATCTTAACCCCAACTCGTGAGCTTGCATTACAAGTTTCACAAGAAATTGAATCTTTAAAAGGAAGTAAACGAATCACTGTTTTAGCTGTTTATGGCGGGCAATCAATTGTTACTCAATTTAGAGATTTAAAAAGAGGTGCCGATATTGTTGTTGGAACACCTGGTCGTATTTTAGACCATATTCAACGCGAAACTTTATACCTTGATGACATTACCCATGTCATTCTTGATGAAGCTGACGAAATGTTGAATCGTGGTTTTTTACCTGATATTCAAGCAATCTTAAAATGTACACATGCTTCACGCCGTACTATTTTGTTTTCTGCAACAATGTCACCAGAAATTCTTAAAATTGCAAAACAGTATATGGGTGAATACGAAATACTAAAAGTTGCTCAAAATCAACTGACTTGCACCTCTGTTGAACAAATTTATTTTGAAGTTCCATTCCAAGATCGTTTTAGCGCATTATCTCGTATTATTGCAAGCGAAAATCCTTTTTATGGACTTATCTTTTGCCGTACTAAACGACATACAGAACAATTAGCTCGACAACTTGCTGAATGTGGCTACCATGCTGACGCGCTTAACGGCGATATGTCTCAAAGCGCTCGTGAAAAGATTTTAGACAAATTTAAAAGCAAGCTGATTACTATCTTAGTTGCAACTGACGTTGCGGCACGTGGAATTGACATTAAAAATGTTACCCATGTTATAAACTACTGCCTTCCTGAAGAACCTGAAACTTATGTTCACCGTATTGGAAGAACAGGGCGAGCAGGAAAAATAGGAAAGGCGTTTTCATTAGTTCCACCTGCAGATAGACATCGTCTTGCTTTAATTGAAAGAACTACTAAGTTGAAAATTCAAAAAGGCCAACTGCCTTCATCTGAAGACATTATTGCACAAAAAAAAGAAACTATTTTTGCTGAAATTGAAAAGAGTTTAGAAAAAGCTCCTCAAGAATATTACATCAAAATTGCTTCTGAACTGTTAGAAAAACATCCAGCTCAACCATTAATTGCCTTACTCTTAAAACGCGCATTCAAAAGCCAACTAGAACAACAAGATTTTTCTAAAATGAATATTGTAGAAGAACCAGAACGTCGTGGTGGCAGACGTGGTGATTCAGGACGTGGTGACCAAGGTCGTTCAGGCGGACAAAGAGGATTCTTTAATCGTAAAAGTAATACTAAAAATTCACGCGGCGGCTCATCAGATGGTGGATTCAGAAAAAAACGCGATTTCTCAAATGATTCTTCATCAAATTCATCAGAAGGTGGATTTAGAAAGCGTGAATACTCAAATGACCGTTC
>Ga0169931_10006483_pt1 | contig 17625 bp, 6 predicted proteins | sample Kivu_15m_20L_FD_129675 | JGI IMG/M metagenome (GOLD analysis project Ga0169931, IMG submission 129675) | Freshwater microbial communities from Lake Kivu, Western Province, Rwanda to study Microbial Dark Matter (Phase II) - Kivu_15m_20L... | ecosystem: Environmental > Aquatic > Freshwater > Lake ...
AAAACAGCCCCAATGATGAAGCCGGGCAGGAGCGGCCCCCAACACCCCCCCCGACGCAGCAATTATCACCCCCCCCCCCCCCCCCCCCGCAGCCACAAATCAAGAAAGGCTCAAAATTTGGTTTTTGCATAACGAAATGGGTCCGACTTCCCTGGCCAAAACAAGAGCTCCCCGTGGCCTAGTCAGCTTTCCAGAGTGGTCCTCACGAGCAAGTCCAGCAGCAGGCATGGCCCTAGCCTCTAGCCATGCATAGGTGTTCCAAACCCAATTGGCGCAGGCTCGCTCCCCTGGCGAGCGCAGGCCTTTTGGCGACCAGCTGGCTGCCTGCAACGGCCAAACCGGTGACGCCAGTAGCTGTGCCGATCACGGGCGGATCGGCGGTAAAACCCGCCCCTGCAGCGGCCGTAAACGCCAGCCTGCCCCGCAGCCGCGTGATTTACGACAGCTACATCCTGGGCCCGGACGACAGCCTGCAGATCGAGCTGCTCGACATCCCCGAGCTCAGCGGCACCTTCTCGATCGGCCCTGATGGCACCCTCTACCTGCCGCGCCTGCGGGCCCTTTACGTAGAAGGGCTCACCGTGGAGGAGCTGCGCTATTTCCTTACCCAGCAGTTCAAGGCCTACGTCAAGAGCCCCGAGCTCTACATCCGCCCAGTGGGCTACCGCCCCGTGCGCATCTACGTGGGCGGTGAGGTGAGGCGGCCGGGCTACTACACCCTCTCGGGTAGCCAGTTGCTGGGTGGGGTTTCATCAGAAGCAGACACCAGCATTCGCACGGGGACCGGCAGCCAACCCGACAGCCGCCCCAATGGCACAGGCTTGCAAGCCTTGGGTACAGGCACCTCTGGAGCCTCCAGCAGCCCTAGTGGTAGTGGGGGGGGAGGCATCACCACCTTTGGCGCCGTCTTCCCCACCTTGTTTGATGCGATACGTGCAGCCCAGGGGATTACCCCCTACTCCAACCTGTCGGACGTGCAGGTGACCCGCAAACAGCCTGCGGGTGCAGGAGGCGGAAAAATCCGCACCAACCTGACCCTGATCGACCTGATCACCAAAGGCGATGAATCGCAAAACATCCGCCTCTTTGATGGCGATGTGGTGAGCGTGGCGCGCAGCCCGGTGGTGCTGCGCGAACAGTTGTTCAAAGCGGGGCAGACCAACCTCAACCCCCAATTCATCCCCATCTTTGTGAGTGGGCGTGTACCGCAGCCAGGCACCACGATCGTGCCCCAGGGCAGCAGCTTGAACCAAGCCCTGATTGCCTCAGGTGGCCTCAAGCTCCTGCATGGAAACGTGGAATTCGTGCGCTTCACCCGTGAAGGCGAGCTCGATCGGCGGGTGTTCTCCTACAACCCCAATGCCCCGGCCGATACCCCCAGGAATCCCGTTTTGGCCGCGGGCGACATCATTCGGGTCCAAGATTCCGCCCTATCTGCCGGTGTGAGCGTTCTCAATGAGTTCGCAGCGCCCTTGATTGGGCTGTACTCGCTCACCCGAATTTTCAACTGATGAGCGCCACCCCCATCACGCCAGCGCCAGCTGACAGCGACGAAATCGACCTGCGCCAACTCGCTGCAGCCCTCAAGCGCCACAGCAAGCTGATCGCCAAGGTGACCGGCGGCACCCTGCTGCTCACCCTGATCGCCACCCTGCTGCAAAAGCCCACCTGGGAGGGTGATTTCCAAATCGTGCTCGCCAGCAACGAAGGCTCAGGCGGCAAACTGGCCCAATTGGCTGCCAGCAACCCCATGCTGGCCGGGCTCGCGGGCTTCGGGGGCGGTGGCGGCAAAGACAGCCTCGAAACCGAGGTGCAGATCCTGCAGAGCCCCTCAGTGCTCAAGCCGGTGTTTGATTTCGTGCGCACCAGCAAACGCCGCGCTGGCGAGAACGTCGACAAGCTGCGCTACGAGGATTGGCTCAAGGCCAACCTCGAGATCAAGCTCGAGAAGGGCACCTCCGTGCTCAACATCAGTTACCAGGATTCAGATCAGGCGCTGATTATTCCGGTCATTGATCGCATCTCCAAGGCCTATCAGGAGTATTCCGGCCGCGACCGGCGCCGCGACATCTCCAATGCCGTCACCTACCTGCAAGGGCGCATCGCCGATCTCACCCCCAAGGCCGATGCCTCGATGCGCAAAGCCCAGAGCTTTGCCCTCGCCAATGGCCTGGGCCTGCAAGATGGAATCTCCATGGCGGCCGCTGAGGGTGGCAAAGGTGGTTCAGCTGCCGAATTGGGCTCCGGTGGGGGCGGTGGCTCCGTTGAAGCGGCCCGCCTCGCCGCCCAGAGCCAGGTGCTGGATCTGCGCCAGCAGTTGGCCAATGCCCAGGCCGGTGGCGGCAACGTGCTCTTTCAAGCGCCCCAGCTCAAAGCCAACGACGACCTCTACAAGCAATACCAAGCCCTGGAAGCCCAGATCGCCGAAAAACGCAGCCGCCTGCGCGACAACGACGAAATCATCCGGGCCCTCAGGCGCCAGCGGGCTGCCCTGATCGCCACCCTCAACCGCCAAACCATTGGCCTGCTGCAGGGCCTCCTCGCCACCGCCCAGGCCAACCTCGAGGCCAACACCCGGGCCAAAGAGGTGGTGCTGGAGCACCGCCAGTTGGTGCGCCAGGCCCTGCGCGATGAAAAAACCCTCACCGAGCTGGAAAACCAGCTGCAGCTGGCCTCCCTTGAAAAGGCCAAACAAACCGATCCCTGGGAGCTGATCTCCACCCCCACCCTGCTGGATCGGCCGGTATCGCCCAAGAAAGGCCGCAACCTGGCCCTGGGGCTCCTCGCTGGTTTGGTGTTGGGCAGCGGCGCCGCCCTGGTGGTGGATCGCCGCAGCGGCCAGGTGTTTGCCCTTGAGGAGCTCAAGGCGGCCCTGCCCTATCCCCTGCTGGCCGAGCTCGATGCCAGCGATCCCCAGAGCCTGGCCAGCATCCTCAAGCTCTTGGCCCAAGGCAGCCTGGAAGCGCCGGAGCACGTGGCCCTGATCCCCGTGGGCATCGCCCCCGCCCTGGCCGCACCGATCGCCGCGGCCCTGCAGCAGGCCCTGCGCCAAGGCAACCACCTGGCTGAGGTGATCTGCAGCAGCGATCTGCTCGCCACCCGCCGCTGCAGCACCCAGCTGTTGCTCACCGCCCCCGGCGCCACCACCCGCCCCGAGCTGGCTGCGTTGGTGCAGCAGCTGCCGTTGCAAGGCACCCCCGTGGCGGGGTGGTTGTGGCTGCGGCCTGCAGCCGATGCGTAAGGCCCCAGGTGCCCGCCCCCTGGCCCGGCTGGCGCTGCTGTTGGGCAGCGCCCTGATCAGCCCCGCCTGGTGCCAAACCAGCCCCAGCCAACCGGTGTGGCAGGTGGTGCCAGCGAATGGGTCCGGCAGTGGCGCTGCCCCTGGGCCTGCGGCCGTGTCCGGCGCGCCCTCCTGGCAGCAGGCCCCATCCCCCACCAAGGCCCCCGCACCGGTGCAGTGGCAACCACTACCCGCTGGTGCCACGGGCCGTTCAACTCAGCCCGTGCAGTGGCAGCCCGTGCCAGCCGGATCTACCAGCCCCACTCCCGAGCCTGCAAAAGCAAATCAACAGCCGCCCAGAACCCAAAAGGAAGCCGAAGCTGTCCTTCAAGGCCTCACACCCGGCCCGGAGAGCTACACAACCCTGATTCGACTTGGCCAGCTACCCACGGCCAACACGCTGGCTAGCGGAAATGACCAAATCACGTTTCAACAGGTGAGCCCGTTTGGCGGAGGAGATGCCGGAGGATCGGGCAACCAGAACTACATGATCCGCGGAGATTTTGCCATCAATGAAGCCCTCCAGCTCTCGGGCTATTACTCCAACGCGGACGATCCCCTTTTCAACGCCCCCGCCAACAAACCAACAAATCCCGGCAACTTCTGGACCGTCTTCGGCGCTGCCCTAAAGGGCCGTCTCACAGGCGGCAAAGCCTGGCAGTGGTCTGCAGAAGGCGCCCTGGAGTTGTTCAGTGTGGGCAGTGGATGCGGCGGCCAAGGCAAAAGTTGCACCGGACCATCCACCGGCCAAAGCAACATCTTCAACGACGCGCTCCAGCAGGTGTTTACCCGCAATGTGGTGGGATCGATCGCACTGCCCCTCTCCTGGCAGGCCACCAAGCAGCTGCAACTCTCGATGGTGCCGGCGATCAGCTGGCTACCGGCTAGCCAGGGATCAGGCCAGGGCGGAGCTGGCCAGTTTTTTGGCACCAACATCAGCGTAGGCATCGGAGCCAACTACCGCCCGAATGCGCAAGTCCAGCTGTTCGGCTCAGCCATGGTGCCCCTGGGCCCTGGCAACAACAGCTTCGACAGCAACCTGGTGTACTCGCGTACCCCAATCCTGAGCCTGGGCACCAACTTGGCCGTGAACCCACGCATTGGCCTGGAAGCCAGCGTCACCAACGGCTTTGGCCTCAGCCCCAGCACGGCCATCCTGGCCCTGCCGAGCGCACCCAGGCAGCCGCTGCTGAGTGGTCGCTTCACCTGGACTCCCGGTGCCCCCGATTCCAAGAATCCCCACTACACCCCTCGCCAGGCCAGCCTGGCCCTGGGCGGCTTCACCGTGAACACCGCTCTCACCCCTAACAGCGGCAGCCGTCAATTTGCATTCAATGCCGATTCAGGGGGCAATGTGTTTGGGCTTGGCGGGGTATCGGTGAGCAACGATTTCCAGTTTCTGATTGCAGGCGGCCAGTTCAACGGCATCACGCCCCAAAACAGCTTCTCTACCACCTTCGAAGGCGGAGGCAATCTCAATCTCCGCTTTGGTGGTAAAGCCATGGTGATGCGACCCACCGCAAGCCTGCCCTTTTGGAGTGGCGGCCGCCTCTCCGTGGGCCGAAACTTCTCCGCCAACAGCTTCCAGGGCTATCTTTTTTTCGAGACCATGAACACCTGGGAGGCCACTCCCTGGTTAGCCCTTACCCTCAACCCCAAATTGGCCAACAGCGGTTTTGGCACGCCATGGGGGGTGGGGATCAGCGCAAACATTCAACTAGGCAAATATTTTCAGCTGATCCCTGAAATCAATGCGGTGGCAAGCGATCTGGTGGGAGGTAACAATGGCACCAACGGCAGCCTTGTCCTGCGCTGGCTCGTCAATTCCAAAACCACACTCGACCTATACGGGAGTAACGCTGCTGGCCTGTTGGACCTGGGTCAATTGCAACGCACCAACCAGGTGCGGCTGGGCTCCCAATTGACCTTGAGTTTCTGAACAGCCTTCAGGTCTCACCCAACAATTGACGCATCAGCTCATCCTCCTGTAACGCGCTCACCTGCTGCACCTGCTCACTCCAACTCGAATCTGGGGCAACAGCGTGAGCCAAAACCCCTGAAGCAGAAGCCAGTGACACTGCAGCAGGCCTGGCAGCCAAGCCAGCCCCAACCTCCTGCCCAAACAACACCTCCAGGAAGTAACGCACGAGCTCTTCGATCGTGGGGTGTTCGAACACGAGCGATTCAGTGAGCGTGATGCCAAGGCTCTTCTCGAGCAGCACCATCAACTCCAGGGCCATCAGCGAATCCAGCCCCATGTTGAACAGGGGTTCACCGGGATCGATCTGATCCGAGTCGGGCACCCCCATCACCTTGGCCAGCTGCTGTTGCACAAAGGCCTGCAACAGCCGGGGCCGTTCCGCCGCCGGGGTGTTGCGGAGCACCTCCACATAGGCTGGCATTTCTGCTGTTGCTGCAGCAGGCTGATTCACCGCAGCCAGCCGCTGCAGCGGAGCCCCCTGGCGCCCATCCACCTGCCTCGCCAGGCGGGCCCAATCCACATCCAGCACGCCAAGGACGCCGCTGGCGCCGCGCCTGAGCAAGCCATCCAGCGCCTCAAACGCCAACGCCGGATCCAGCAGCCGCACCCCCAGGGCCTCGAACCGCTGACGCTGGCGCTCGTCCAACGCACCGGCCATGCCACCCCCAGCCCAAGGGCCCCACTGCAGGCTCATCCAGCCGGATCGATCCGCCACCGCCATGGCCCCGTCCAAGGCCCCATTAGCAGCGCCGTAACTGGCCTGGCCAGGGGAACCGAGCAGGGCCGCCATCGAAGAAAACTGCACCACCACTTCCGGCGCCCGATCACCCTTCAGGCCCGCCTGATCCAATGCCGCTGCAATCACCTGCCAGCCCCCCCATTTCGGGGCGATCACCGGCGCCAACCGCTCCGGCGAGAGCTGCTCCAAGAGGCCATCATCAAGCACCCCTGCGGCGTGGAACACACCCCGCAGGGGCCGTTCCGGCGGCAGAGCCTCAAGGGCAGCCGCCAAGACCTGCTCCGGGCCAGCCGAGGCTGAAGTTGTGGCCAGATCCAGGGGCAGCAAGGTGCAGGCCACCCCCTGACCCGCCAGCTCCTGCAGCAGCAACTGGGCTTCAGCACTCGGATCCGCCGCCGAGCGGGCAAGCAGCAGCAGCGATTGGGCCCCTTGGGCCACCAGCCAACGCACCAATTGCAAGCCGATGCCGCCGAACGCACCCGTAACCAGATAGGTGCCATCCGAGCGGATCTCCCTCGCTGCTTCAGCGGATCGCGCGGGCTGGTGAATCACCACCTTGCCCACATGCCGCGCCTGGGCCATCAGCCGGAAGGCCTCCACCGTGTGCTCGATGGAAAAACTTTGCAGCGGCAGCAGGGTGTAAACGCCGGCCTGCAGGTCTGCCAGCAGCTGCTCCAACTGCCCGCGAAGCAATTGGGGGTCCGCGGATGCCACCTCCAGCAGATCAAAAGGCAAATAGCGAACATCGGGGCGGCGTTCTTCAGCCTCAGCCCGACTCCAGATCTCGATTTTGCCGAGCTCCACAAAACGGCCGCCCGGGGCCAGCGTTTCAAAACTGGCATCCACCCAATCGCCCTTGAGGCTGTTAAGCACCACATCCACGCCGCGGCTGCCGGTGGCCGCGAGCAGCTGATCGGCAAACTCCAGGCTGCGGGAATCGAACACCGCCGTGCAGCCCTGCTCCAGCAGTCGGGCCTGCTTAGGCCCACTGGCCGTGGCATACACCCGCGCCCCGGCCCGCAGGGCCACCTGCAACGCAGCCTGCCCCACACCGCCTGCGGCCGCATGGATCAGCACGCTCTCCCCCGGCTGCAGCTGCGCCAAAGTGTGGAGGCCGTAAAGCGCCGTCAGAAAGGCAGTGCTGAGGCTGGCCCCCTGCTCCGCTGTGAGCCAGGCCGGCAGCGGCACACACAGCTCCGCCCGGCACACCACGTGGCTGGCGAGGCTGCCCACCGCTAGGGCCGCCACCATCCGCTGCCCCACCAGGGCGGGGTCCACCCCCGCGCCCACCGCCACCACGCGGCCCACGCACTCACCCCCGAAGGGCACCTGGGCCGCTTCATCCAGCCCAAGCTGGCGGCTGTAGCTACGCAGCAGCCCCAGCGCATTGAGCACATCGCGGAAGTTGAGGCCGGTCGCCTCCACCGCTAGCTCCAGCTCGCCAGCCGCCGGCCCCTGGGGCGGTAACGGCGCCGGCTGCAGGCTCTCCAACATCCCGAAGCTGGCCGTAGCGAAACGAAACCGCTCCGGGGGCATGGGGGTCAGCCGCTGCCGCAGCAGCCGCTGACCATCAAACCTCAGGGCCGGCTCCTGCTCCGCCAAGGCCGCAATCCTGCTCCAGGGCACCGGCAGCCGCCGGTGACGGGCACCCTCTGGCAGCCGCAGGGTGAACCAACGGCAGGCAGGCCGTTCCAGGGCCGCCGTTCGAGCAAACGCTGCTAAGGCCTCCTGCAGGGGCCCATGGCCCTCCAGCACGAGCCAGATCGCAGCAGGCCCCTGCTGCGCCAGGGCCAACAGCTCCGCCAGGGCCTTGTCCAAAGACTGCCCAAGATCGGGCCAATGAATGCGTGGCGCATCGGGTCCAGGGGGTGGCTGCTCCGGGCCCATGGCGGGCTCGATGGCGACACTCCCCTCCAGTGGCTCCCAGGCCGTGCGCACCAGCCAGCCACTCTGGGGGGGGAATTCGGAAGCCGAGACGGCCTCGGTTGGGGCCAGCGGGAACAGCCAATCCAGCGCCTGCCGCGGCAACCGCCGCAACCGGAATCCCCGCACCCAACCGATCACTGCTCCACCGCTGAACAGCTCAAGATCTGCCCGCACAAAGGCAGGCTCAACACTGGGCTGCAACGCCACCCGGCACTCCAGGGCATCGGGGAACGGCAGCTGATCGATCCACAGGGCCTCCAGCCCCACCGGCAACAACAGCTGGCCCGCCGCGGCCTGGGGATCCAAGGTGGCCGCCACCGCCTGGAAACAGCCATCCAGCAACGCCCAATCGCTGGCGCCTGCTGGACGGAGTAACTGGGCCCAGGCCTGCGTGCCCTGGCGCCGCAACCCTTGCAATGGCCGGAAGGCAGGGCCATAGCACAACCCAAAACCAGCCAATGCCCCATAGACGCCCTCCACATCCAGGTCTTCGGCGTCTTCTGGCGCTGGATCAAGGAGCGCAGGGCCTTCTCCAGGGCCCAGGGGCCCAGCAGGCTGGTGGGCCCCACCATGGCTGCGCCAGCCGTCGGCCGCCTCACTGTGAAATTCAATGCGTTGGCCAAGCACCAATTGCAGAGCCGTGGGCTGATCACCAAGCCGCAGCGGCTGATCCAGCTCCAGGTTGGTCAGCGCCAGGGGATGGCCCTCCGCGGCCAACGCCTGCAGGGCCAATTGCACAAAGCCAGCCGCAGGAAACACCACCTGGCTGCGCAGGCGGTGGTCCGCCAGGTCGGCGGGGGAGGCCTCGGCCAACCAGGTGGTGTAGCGCTGCTCCTGACCACCAGGCAGCGCCAGAGGCTGCAACACCGCTGCCATAGGGCAGCGGGCGGATGCATCGCTGGCTTGGCTGGCATCAGCCTGGGTAGCGACCGGTGCCAGAGCCTGAGATCCCTTGATGTGATCCAGCCACAGGCTGGCGGGGGCATCGCCCTCCCCGCGCCGTTGCCACCAGTAACGCTGCCGCTGGAAGGGATAGCCCGGTAAAGCCACACGGCGGTGGGGGAAGGGGCGATGAAAAGCCCGCCAATCGATCGCGAAGCCCTGGCGGTGGAGCCCTGCCAGGCTGCCAAGCATTACGGCCCAATCGTCCTGGCCGGGACGCAGGCTCGGCCACCACTGGAGCTGGGGATCACTGAGGCACTGGCGGCCCATGCCGATCAACGTGGGCCGTGCCCCCAGCTCAACAAACGTGCCCACCCCCTGGGCCGCCGCTGCTGCCATGGCCTCGGAGAAGCGCACCGGCGCCATCACCTGGTCACACCAGTAATCGGGCTGGGCAATCTCCGGTCCCGCCAGCCGACCGGTGAGATTGCTGAGCAGCGGCACCGTGGGCGGCGCAAAGGCGATCGTGCCCAACAGCCGCTCAAACTCCGCCAGCATCGGCGTCATCGCAGGCGAGTGGAACGCGTGCGACACCGCCAACCGCCGGCCTTGCACCCCAGCCGCTGCCGCGACCCCCTCCAGCCCCTCCAGGGCTGGCAACGGACCAGACACGACCGTATTGGTGGGCCCATTCAGGGCCGCCAGGGCCAGTTGACTGCCGTGGGGCAAGGAGGCGATCAAGCGCTCCACCTGGGCCTGGGATGCCATCAACGCCACCATGCCGCCACCACTGGGGAGGGCCTGCATCAACCGGCCGCGGGCGGCCACCAGCCGCAGCGCATCGTCGAGGCTGAACACCCCCGCCAAATGGGCTGCCACCACCTCCCCCACGCTGTGGCCCAGCAGCAGATCGGGCCGGAGGCCCCAGCTGAGCCAGAGCTGGCTGAGGCCGTAACCCACCACAAACAGAGCCGGCTGGGTGTAAGCGGTTTGGTTCAGCAACCGGGCGGCGGTCTCTTCCTCCCCTGGATCCGGAAACAACACCTGCGCCAGGGGCTGCTGCAGCAGCGGATCGAGCACGGCGCAACAACGCTCGAACGCCTCCCTGAAGAGAGGGTGCTGCTCCACCAGGGCCTGGGCCATGCCCAGCGCCTGGGACCCCTGGCCCGTGAACAAAAAGGCGAGCTTGCCGGGGCGCCTGGAAGCCTGGCCCCAGGCCAGCCCCTCAGGCCACTGCAGCTCCGGCGAGCCGGCCGCCACCGCCTCCAATTGGGTCATCAGCTGGGCACGATCAGTGGCCAGGGCCGTGAGGCGACGACCCAGCTGGCTACGGCACTGGTTAGCCGTGGCGCACACATCGGCCAAGTCCAACCGCGGCTTTGACCGCAGCTGTTGGCTCAGTTGGGCGGCCTGCTCCCGCAGGGCCGCCTTGGTTCGGGCTGCGAGGGTAAGCAGCTGCAACGGCAGCCTGGCGCCGTAGCGCGGTGCCGGTGCCGGCGGAGGCGGCTCCGCCACCACCACATGGGCATTGGTACCGCCAAAGCCAAACGAACTCACCCCCACCACCGCCGGCGCCTCGGGCTGGGGAAAGGGCTCGAGCTGGGTTTGCACCTGCAGCTTCAAGCCCTGGAAATCGATGGCGGGATTGGGACGGCGAAAATGCAGGCTGGGGGGTAATTGGCGGTGATGCACGCACAGGGCCGCCTTGATCAGGCCCGTGATTCCCGCCGCGGTTTCGCTGTGCCCCAGGTTGGTTTTCACAGAGCCCACCCGGCAGGGCTGCCCCTCCGGACGGCCCTCCCCCAGCACCGTGCCCAGGGCACGCAGCTCGATCGGATCCCCCTGGCGCGTACCAGTGCCATGGGCCTCCACGTATTGGGTGGCAGCTGGAGCGATCCCAGCCCGGGCAAAGGCGCGCCGAACGCAAGCGATCTGGGCCCGCAGATTGGGCGCCACCATGCCGTTGCTGCGGCCGTCGGAATTCACCGCCGTGCCGTGGATCAAGGCATAGATGGGGTCACCATCCGCCTGGGCCGCCGAGAGCGGTTTGAGCAGCACTGCCCCCGCTCCCTCGGAGCGCACGTATCCATCGGCCGCCGCATCGAAGCTCTTGCAGCGTCCATCCGGAGCCAACAGCCCTGCCTTGCAGAAGCTGCTTTGGATACCCGGATGGATCAGGGCCTGCACTCCCCCCGCCAAAGCTGCGCTGGCTTCGCCGCGCCAGAGGCTCTCGCAGGCCAAGTGAACAGCCACCATCGAACTGGAGCAGGCCGTATCCACCGTGAAGCTGGGCCCCTTGAAGTCGAAGAAGTACGACAGCCGGTTGGCCGCGATGCATCCGGTGTTGCCCGGGAGCACGAACGGCTCGTTATCTGGAATGGCGTAATCCTGGCCCGACGCCCACAGCAAAGAGCTGTAGTCGGCGCTGGAGATGCCCATGAACACCCCGGTGGCCGTGCCACGGATCCGCTCGAGCGGAATCCCCGCATCCTCCATGGCCTGCCAGGCCACCTCCAGCAGCAACCTCTGCTGGGGATCCATACACACCGCTTCACGGGGGGAAATCCCGAAAAAAGCGGGATCAAATTGGTCGATCCCATCGATGAAGCCGCCGTGGCGCACGTGCTGGCGCAGCGGTGTCTGCGGATCGGCATCGAAATGGCGACCGAGGTCCCAGCGCTCCGGTGGCACCTCACCAATGGCATCGCGCCCCTCGCGCAGAAGCTCCCAAAACAACAAGGGGCTATTGGCACCGCCTGGCAATCGGCAGCCCATTCCCACAATCGCAATCGGTTCAGACACCTGGGGCTGATCGACTGCCATCACTTCCCCAAATACAACGCTGCGATCCGCTTGCGATTCTCCACCAACACCCGGTCGAAGGGGCCCAACGTACGCGGCGACAGCTCCGGATTGAGATCCGCCAGCTGGGCCAGGGCGCGCACATCCAAATTGAGTTCATGGGCCGTGAGCGCCCTGGCAATCGGGGCCGCCAACCGCTGGTGGAGCAGTCCCGGCAGGAGCCTCGGGGTATAGAGCAAGGTGGTGAGTTGGGTGCGTGTAGAGGTGATCGGCAAGAAAAACATCACCACCCGCATCCGAAATCGCCGCAATCTCCCAGCGCCGCACCCGCTCCGCCAGGTTTGTTCGTACACCGTGAGCGGCGGGTCAAAGGTTGTCACCCAATCGTTGGCAAATTGATCGCGGGGACGGATATCGATGAAGGCATCAAACACCCTTGGAAAGGGTTTCTGGGGGCCGCTGTTCCAGACCCGGGTCGCGGCAGGCTCCAACTCAAGCCGGAGCTGCACCGCCGCAGGATCACGAAAACCAAACACCTGGTGAATGGAGCTGGTGTGCTCGGTTTCGGTGAAGTTGTCGAGGGTGAGCTCGAGGGGCGCAGGCACTTGGTGCAGGGTGATGCCCGCCGGCAGCAAATCCCCTTGAGGCCAAGTGGGAAGCTGTGGTGCTGCATCCTCCCCGGGCTGGGGCTGGCGCAGCCAAATCAGACCATGGGCCTCTTGCACCTGAAACGCCGAGTGCCTCAACCCTGCAGAGGGCATCAGCGGGCAGTGCACCGTTCCATCCTGGTCAAACCGCCAGCCGTGATAGGCGCACACCAGCTGCTCACCCTTCACCTGGCCAGCAGCCAACGACATGCGGCGGTGCGGGCACCCCTCCGCCAGGGCCGCCGCCTGGCCATTCGTGGTGCGAAACAACACCATGGGCTCACCGCACAGCTGGCGCCGCAAGGGCTTCCGCCCGAGCTGGCGGCTGGGCAGCAGCGGATGCCAATGGCGCAAGCCAGGCCGATAGGGACAAGGGTCCTCAGCCATGCGCCAGCAGCTCCGCCAGGAAGGTGCAGGCGTAGGGGTCCACCAAGGAGGCAAAGTTTGGGCAGTGCACCCCCAGGGGCTCAAGCCGCTGCAGCGTTTCGCTGCAGCTTGGACGAGCCTTGTAACCGGGCTGGTTGAGCTCCGGATAGGTGAGCTGCTCGCTGCCCCAGCGGTGGGTGAAGAAGGGCTGTAGTGGATAGAGCGGATTGCGTGGTTGCTGGGCCAGCGCCTCCAACCAGGGGGCAAGTGGAACCGCCCGCAATGGCGCCCCCCGCTCGATCAATCCGGCCAGGAAATCCGCCCAAAGCACGGGCTCGGGATGGTGCAAATGCACCACGTCTGGCCCCACGACACCTGGGGGAAGGGGTGTCCAGGCCAGGGCACCCACAGCGGCAACCACGTAATCCACCGGCACCAGATCCAGTTCCATCGCCAGGTCCGGCGCTTGGCCCAGGGCCAGGCATCCCCGCACCAAACGATGCAAAAAATCCTGCTCATGCCAAGCGCCGCTCTTGGAATGGCCTGCGATCAAGGGAGGGCGATAGATCCGCACGGGCAGGCCCGCCTGAGCCGCAAGCCACACCAACCGTTCGCTCACCCACTTGGTTTGCGAATAGCCGAGATGGATGCCCTGCCAGGCCTCCAGATCACTGGCCTCATCAAGCCGCTGGCCGCGATAGGCCTCCGCCTCATAAACCGATGTGCTGGAGATGAATTCCACCGGCAAGCCAGCGCGGGCCGCCAAGCGCAGCACCTCCAGGCTGCCGCCCACATTGGCCGCTTTGAGCTGGCCGTAGGGAGCCACATAGCTGAGTTGGGCCCCGTTGTGCAGGATGCCTCCCAACCGGGGAAGTAGGCCTCCCCAGGTGTCGTCGGCAACGCCCAGCCCCGGCAGTGCCAGATCACCAGGCAAGCCCACAATCCGCGACGCCCAAGGCTCCTGCCAGAGGTCGTAATGCTCCAGGTTGGCTCGCACCCGAGCTTGGGCAGCTCCAGTCCCCTCAGCCCGGACAAGGCCGTACACCGTCAACTCCGGATGGCGTTGCAACTGGTCCGCCAGGAGAAACGCCCCCAGAAAGCCCGTGGCGCCGGTGAAGAGGATCGCCTCTCCGGGCCCCCGAACCGCCGAAATGCTCAACAGCTGCTGCTCGAGCTCGGCGGGTAACCGCGCCTCACCCCCCAAGTCCAAACCTTCAGCACCGTGCCCACCCGCACCGGGGTTCTCGAGCAAACCCAGCACATGGGCCGCCAGGCTCTCCAGGGTGGGCTCACCAGCCAAGGCCCCCAACCCCAGGCTCACCCCCAGGCCCGTTTGCACCGCCGTGGCCAGCTCAACCGCCATCAGGGAATCGAGCCCCAGGGAATCCAGTCGCGTTTCGGCCCACAGCTCATCAACCGCAAATCCCCCGAGCTCCACCAAAAGCTCCGCCAACGCGCTCTGAACGGCTCCAGAGGCCTGTTCAGCTGCCAGCCCAGGCAGCTCCGCCGCCAGCTGCTGCAAACGCAGCACCAATGGATTGTCTGCCGCGGCAGGCTGCAGGCGCGCCAAGGGCACGCGACCCTGATGCATGAACCAGCGCTTCAACAGGGCCAAGGCCTCCTGGGGCTGCAAAGGCTCCAGCCCTCCCTGATGACGGCTGGCCATCCCACCACCGGCCCAGGGGCCCCAATTGATCGCCAATCCCGGCAATCCCCTGGCCTGCCGCTGGAGGATCAGACCATCCAGCCAGCCATTGGCAGCCCCGTAGGCCACTTGGCCAGGGGAACCCAGGCAGGCAGCCAAGGACGAATAGACCACAAAAAAACCGTGGGAGAGCCTGCGGCTACAGCGATCCAAGTGCATGGCTCCCTGAACCTTGGCCGCCGCCACCACCGCACAACGCTCGGCACTCTGGTTACTGAGCAGACCGTCATCCAGCACCCCGGCGGCGTGAATGATTCCTGCCAGGGGGCGCCCGGCCTCCGCCAACCGCACAAACAACGCATCCACTGCGGCACCATCGGCCACGTCCACCTGCTCCAAAGTAAGTCCGACGCCAAGCTGTTGCAATGCCGCCAGGCGCTGCTGCTGCTCCGGGCTGGGGTTGCTTCGCGCCACCAATGTGAGATGGCGTGCGCCCCAGCGTTGCAGTGCTTCCGCCGTGGCCAAGCCCAAAGCCCCCAGACCGCCGCTAATCAGCGTGGTGGCCGTTGGGGCAAACACCGGCGCCGGCATTGGGGCTTGAGGATCACAGGGCTTCAGCACAGCCAGTTCCACTGCCCCCTCAGCCCCGATGCGCCACTCCGCCCCAGCGCAAGGAGGTGGAGTTTGGCTCAAGAGCCGTGCCAGCCCCTGGCCCTCTGCACCACACCACAGGATCCCGCCCGCCTGGGACCCCAGCTCCCGTGCCCAGCCGCGGGCCAAGGCTGCCCAAGCTTCACCTGCAGGGGTATTGGCTGACCGCAACACCCAGTGCACGGCTGCCAGCTGGGGGCTACGGCTGATGAGTGCCTGCAGCAGCGGCAACCAGCGCTGCCAGAAGGACAAATCAAGATCCGCAACATCGCAAGAGGGAGCGACCAGGAGGACAGGCGCTGCACCGCTGTGGGCCGCCAAAGCCTGATCCAAGGCCGCCAGATCCACCAGATGCAACGTTGGCTCCAGCAAGTCTTGGGCAAGCTGACCTTGCAGGGCGTCGTCACCACAAAGAAGCCAGAGAGGCCCCTGGCGGGGGGCTTCCCCAGGCGATAGGGGAGCCCATCCTCGCTGCCACTGCAGCCCTTCCAGGCCGTCGAGCTCAGGGCTATCCGTTTCCTCAACCCAGCAACGGATGCGATCAAACGGGATGGTGGGCAAGACCTGCCGCGGCCACAACCCTTCAGGGGCGAGAGGCTGCCACTGCACCGATACCCCCGCTAACCACAGCTGCACAAGCCGATCCGGCTGGGGCGGCTCCAACGGCAAGGGCTCGCCGTAGCCGTGCTCAGCGAGTTCCGTTGAGGCGGACTCGCCAGCCTCAACCAACCGCAACCGCGGCGGAGTCCCCGCCAGTTGCTGCGCCAAGCCCCGCTGGGCCACGGGCACCAGCAAGGCCGTTGCCTCAATCCCATGGGCGCGCCAAGCTGTCCAGTGGCCTTGCTCAGAGCATGCATTCAGGGCAAACGCCAACCGCGGCGCCTGGGCCGAGGCCTCCACTAGCTCGGGTTGCCCCCGGAGGTACTGCACCGCCTCCGACGCAGACGCTGCCGGCACCGCCAGCCGCCAGCGCAAGCTGGAGCGGGCCAACCGGCTACTGGCGCAGATCGCTGCCCAAGCTTCAGGCGGCTGCAAGGGCAACCAGGCAGCCACCGCCGTCGCCAACTGCCGTAACCCCTCCTCGGAGCCGGCGCTCAGCAACAAGCAATCGCGTTCCCGCAGAGGCGGCAGGGTCTGGGGCACCACCGGGGGTTGCTCCACCAGCACATGGGCATTGGTGCCACTGAAACCAAATGAACTCACAGCGGCGCGCCGCGGCCCCGGGCCCTGAGGCCAGGACTCGACAGCAATCGGAATGCGCAGGGCCCAGTCTTCCCAGTTGAAATAGGGAGTGGGCTGACGCAGATGCAAATGGGGCGGAATCTGGCCGCGCTGCACCATCAACACCGCCTTGATCAACCCGGCGATACCGGCGGCACCCTCTAGGTGTCCGAGGTTGGTCTTCACCGAGCCCAACCTCAGGGGCTCAGGCCGCCCAAGACGGCCATAGATCGGCGCCAAGGCTTTGAGCTCAATCGGGTCCCCCAAAGGTGTGCCTGTGCCATGGGCTTCGAGCACACCAATGTCATCGGGTTGCAGCTGGGCCTGCTCCAGGCAGCGGCGGATCAACGCTGCCTGGGCCTCGCCATTGGGCACCGTGAGACCAGCGCTTGCACCGTCTTGATTCACGGCGCTTCCCCGAAGCACCGCCAACACCGGATCGCCCCCCGCCAGGGCATCCGCAAGGCGCTTGAGCACCACCACACCACAGCCTTCGCCGCGGACATAGCCGTCGGCAGAAGCGTCGAAGGTTTTGCAGTGGCCGTCTCCGGCCATCATGCCGCTGCGAGCAAAGCAGAGGCTGTTCACCGGGGTGAGCAACAGGCTCACCCCCCCCGCCAGGGCCAGATCGGTCGTGCGATCGCGCAGGCTGCGGCAAGCCAGATCAACGGCCACAAGGGAACTCGAACAAGCGGTGTCGATGGCCAGGGCAGGTCCCTGCAACCCCAGGGCATAGGCCAACCGGCCCGCTGCCATCGCGAAACTGGTTCCTGTGGCGAAGTACATGTCCAGGGTGCTGTCGGGGCTCTGGCTCCGCAGCTGCCGCCAGGCGTAATCACCGGTGCATATGCCGAAGTACACCCCTGCCGCCAGGCCCATCAGCTGATCGCCGCTCAGGGCCGCCCGCTCCAGGGCCTCCTGAGCCACCTCCAACAGCAACCGGTGCTGGGGATCGATCGCCTGGGCCTCGCGGGGCGAGATGCCGAATCGCCCAGGATCAAACTGCTCCGGGGCCGCCAAAAACGCCCCATGGCGGCAGTGCATCTTGCCGGGAGTCCCGGGGCTGGGGTTGTAGAAGCGCTCCAGCGGCCAGCGGCTGGCCGGCACCTCCGATACCGCTTCCCCGCCCTCCAGCAGAAACTGCCAAAACGTTTCCGGTGAATCGAGGTCCGGTCTACCGGCGCCAGCCGGGAAACGGCACCCCATCCCCACCACGGCGATGGGCTCCGCCGCCAACAGCCTCCGCTGATCAACGGCCTTCTGAGCCAGTAGGGCCAACTGCAGGCTGGAGAGCGCCTCAACCATGGAGCACGTGCTCCAAGATCAGCGCCGGATCGGCCTGCAACCGGTTGCGTTGGTAACGGCTGCGCAGGGCCTGATAAGCGGCGGGGTCGTCCAGCCAGTTCTGAACAACCGGAGCCAACTGCCGCGGTCGCCGAATCGACACCTCCAACCCTCGGGCAGCGAAATAACGGGGCGCCAGCA
>Ga0169931_10006484_pt1 | contig 17625 bp, 17 predicted proteins | sample Kivu_15m_20L_FD_129675 | JGI IMG/M metagenome (GOLD analysis project Ga0169931, IMG submission 129675) | Freshwater microbial communities from Lake Kivu, Western Province, Rwanda to study Microbial Dark Matter (Phase II) - Kivu_15m_20L... | ecosystem: Environmental > Aquatic > Freshwater > Lake...
CCCGATACCGGATCGCCCGATCGCTCAGGCGGGCAGCACCTCGACGTGCTCCTCGCCCTCGGCGGCCGGTGCCGGCGGCGCCTCGGTGAACGACAGGGTCACCTTGTCCTGATCGTCCAGGTCCACGGTCACCTTGCCGCCGCCCACGAGCTTGCCGAACAGCAGTTCGTCCGCCAGTGCCTTGCGGATGGTGTCCTGGATCAGCCGCTGCATCGGTCGCGCGCCCATCAGCGGATCGAAGCCGGCCTTGGCCAGGTACTTGCGCAGCCGCTCGGTGAAGACCGCGTCCACCTTCTTCTCGTGCAGCTGCTCCTCGAGCGCCATCAGGAACTTGTCGACCACCCGCAGGATGATCTCCTCGTCGAGCGCGCGGAACGAGATGATCGAGTCGAGACGATTGCGGAATTCGGGCGTGAACAGCCGCTTGATCTCCTGCATCTCGTCGCCGGCCTGCTTGGAGTCCGAGAAGCCGATCGAACGCTTCTGCAGGTCCTGCGCGCCCGCGTTCGTGGTCATGATCACGATCACGTTGCGGAAGTCGGCCTTGCGACCGTTGTTGTCCGTCAGCGTGCCGTGGTCCATGACCTGCAGCAGGACGTTGAAGATGTCCGGGTGGGCCTTCTCGATCTCGTCGAGCAGCAGGACCGCGTGGGGCTTCTTGGAGATCGCCTCGGTCAGCAGACCGCCCTGATCGAAGCCCACGTAGCCCGGGGGCGCGCCGATCAGCCGCGAGACCGCGTGGCGCTCCATGTACTCGGACATGTCGAAGCGGATCAGCTCGATGCCCATCAGGAACGCGAGCTGCTTGGCCACCTCGGTCTTGCCCACGCCGGTCGGGCCGGAGAACAGGAACGAACCGATCGGCTTGTCCGGCTTGCCCAGGCCCGAACGGGCCATCTTGATCGCAGCGGCCAGCGCCTCGATCGCCGCATCCTGACCGAACACCACGTTGCGCAGATCGCGCTCCAGGTGCTGCAGCTTGCTGCGATCGTCCGACGAGACCGACGTCGGTGGGATCCGGGCGATCTTGGCGACAATGTCCTCGATCTCGCCCTTGCCGATCACTTTCTTCTGCTTGGACTTCGGCAGGATCCGCTGTGCCGCGCCCGCCTCGTCGATCACGTCGATCGCCTTGTCCGGCAGGTGGCGGTCGTTGATGAACTTCGCCGACAGCTCGGCTGCGGCCGTCAGCGCCGACGACGAGTACTTGATGCCGTGATGCTCCTCGAACCGCGACTTCAGCCCGCGCAGGATCTGCACGGTCTGCTCGACCGTGGGCTCGACCACGTCGATCTTCTGGAAGCGCCGCGACAGCGCGTGGTCCTTCTCGAAGATGCCCCGGTACTCGTTGAACGTGGTCGCGCCGATGCACTTCAGCTGACCGGACGAGAGCGCCGGCTTCAGCAGGTTGGATGCGTCCAGCGTGCCGCCGGACGCCGAGCCCGCACCGATCAGCGTGTGGATCTCGTCGATGAAGAGGATCGCGTGAGGATTGGCCTTGAGCTGCTTGAGCACGGCCTTCAGCCGCTGTTCGAAGTCGCCGCGGTACTTGGTGCCGGCCAGCAGAGCGCCCATGTCGAGCGCGTAGACGGTCGCCTCGGACAGCACCTCGGGCACGTCGCCCTGGGTGATCCGCCACGCGAGCCCCTCGGCGATCGCGGTCTTGCCCACGCCCGCCTCGCCGACCAGCAGCGGATTGTTCTTGCGCCGGCGGCACAGCACCTGGATCACGCGTTCGACCTCGGACTCGCGCCCGATCAGCGGGTCGATCCGGCCGTCCTTGGCGGACACGTTCAGGTTGGTGGTGAACTGCTCGAGTGCGCCCTGCTGCTGCTGGGCCGGTTCCTCGCCCTGCTCCTGCGGCTCCTCCTTCGCCTGCTCCTTGGGCTGCGGCGTCTTGGTGATGCCGTGGGAGATGAAGTTGACCACGTCCAGCCGGGTGATCCCCTGCTGATGCAGGTAGTAGACCGCGTGCGAGTCCTTCTCGCCGAAGATCGCGACCAGCACGTTGGCGCCGGTCACCTCCTTCTTGCCGTTCGAGGTCGACTGCACGTGCATGATCGCGCGCTGGATCACGCGCTGGAACCCGAGCGTGGGCTGGGTGTCGATCTCCTCGTTGCCCGGTACCACCGGGGTGTTCTCCCGGATGAAATTGCCCAGGTTCTTGCGCAGGTCGTCGATGTTGGCCGCGCAGGCCCGCAGCACCTCCGCCGCGGACGGGTTGTCGAGCAGCGCCAGCAGCAGGTGCTCCACGGTGATGAACTCGTGCCGCTGCTGCCTGGCCTCCACGAAGGCCATGTGCAGGCTGACTTCCAACTCTTGCGCGATCATGCTTCCTCCATCACGCACTGCAACGGGTGCTGATGCTGGCGTGAATATCCGCTCACCTGTTCCACCTTGGTCTGCGCGACGTCGCGCGGATACACCCCGCACACGCCCCGGCCCTCCCGGTGGACCTTCAACATCACCTGAGTCGCCTTCTCGCGACCCATTCCGAAGAACTTCTGCAACACGCTTACGACGAACTCCATGGGGGTGTAGTCGTCATTCAGCAAGGCGACCTCGTACATCGGGGGCGGCTTCTGCTGCGCCTCCTTCTTCTCGACGGTGGTCGACGGATCATGCGACGTAGCCATGGCTCTCACCCATTCTATCGGGTCGCCGCACCGCCGCAAGGACGCGCGGGAACTGATTGAAGGGGACTGTGGAAGGTTTCACGGGAGGCCCCCGATGGTGGCCGACGGACCGTCGGGCGCGCGGCGGCCGCGACACGGCCCGGGCGGGCCCGCTTGACGAACACCCGAGCTTGGCGAAGAATCCGCCCGCGCCACGGGCAGGCGGCCCGAGGTTGGAACTTCAAATAAAGCTTCAGGGACGGCAGGGATATGGCAACCGGAACGGTCAAGTGGTTCAACGACGCCAAGGGATACGGCTTCATCACCCCTGATGACGGGGGCGAAGACCTCTTCGCGCACTTCAGCTCGATCCAGATGGCGGGATTCAAGTCGCTGAAGGAAGGCCAGAAAGTGCAGTTCGACGTCGTGCAGGGGCCCAAGGGCAAGCAGGCGTCGAACATCCAGCAATCACAGTAAGGCCCTTCGACCGGACTCACCCTTCGAAAACGCCGGGCGCCGCCCGGCGTTTGCGCTTGTGGCGCGGTCCGACCGCGTGGCGACCCCATTATGGACGAGCCGGGGCCGCCGACGCGGGACGTCCCACGGCCGTGATCGCCCTCGCGAGCGCGCCGCTCGCTCAGGGCGGGCCGCCGAGGGCGGATCACATCCGATCGATCATCACCTGGCCGAAGCCCGAGCAGCTGACCTGGGTCGCCCCGGGCATCAGGCGAGCGAAGTCGTAGGTGACCTGCTTGGAGAGGATCGACTTCTCCATCGACGCGATGATCCGGTCGGCCGCCTCGGTCCAGCCCATGTGGCGCAGCATCATCTCGGCCGACAGGATCTCCGAGCCCGGGTTCACGTAGTCCTTGCCCGCGTACTTCGGGGCGGTGCCGTGGGTCGCCTCGAACATCGCGACCGAGTCGGACAGGTTCGCCCCGGGGGCGATCCCGATGCCCCCGACCTGGGCGGCGAGCGCATCGGAAATGTAGTCGCCGTTCAGGTTCAGCGTGGCGATCACGCTGTACTCGGCCGGACGCAGCAGGATCTGCTGCAGGAACGCGTCGGCAATGGCGTCCTTGATCACGATGTCCCGGCCGGTCCTGGGATTCCTGAAGCTGCACCAGGGCCCGCCATCCAGCAGCTGGGCGCCGAACTCGCGCTGCGCGAGCGCATAGCCCCAGTCGCGGAAGCCGCCCTCGGTGAACTTCATGATGTTGCCCTTGTGCACCAGCGTGACCGACGGCTTGTCGTTGTCGATCGCGTACTGGATCGCCTTGCGCACGAGCCGCTCGGTGCCCTCGCGGGAGACCGGCTTGACGCCGATGCCCGAGGTGTCGGGGAAACGGATCTTCTTGACCCCCATCTCCTCGCGCAGGAACCGGATCACCTTGCGCGCCTGCTCCGATTCGGCCGCCCACTCGATGCCGGCGTAGATGTCCTCGGAATTCTCCCGGAAGATCACCATGTTGGTCTTCTCGGGCTCCTTGAGCGGCGAAGGCACGCCGGTGAAGTACTGGATCGGGCGCAGGCACACGTACAGGTCGAGTTCCTGGCGCAGCGCGACGTTCAGCGACCGGATGCCACCGCCCACCGGCGTGGTGAGCGGCCCCTTGATCGAGACCACGTAGTCCTTGAGGACCTGCAGCGTCTCCTCGGGCAACCACACGTCCGGGCCGTAAATGCGGGTGGACTTCTCGCCCGCGTAGATCTCCATCCAGTGGATCCGGCGCTTGCCGCCGTAGGACTTCTGCACCGCGGCGTCCACCACCTTGATCATCACCGGGGTGATGTCGAAGCCCGTGCCGTCGCCCTCGATGTAGGGAATGATCGGCTGGTCGGGCACGTCGAGCGAGAAGTCGGCGTTGACGCGGATCTTCTCGCCGGCGGCGGGAACCTTGATGTGCTGGTACATGCAGTCTCCTTCGGCAGCCGAGGCCACGCTCGGCGCAGCAGCCGCGAATTATATGCGCGTTCGCGGCGCGGCCCGTCCTGCGCGCGGCCCGCACCGGCCCCGAATTCGCTATCGTGGCGGGTGTCGGCGCGACCGCGCCCGCCACTTGCGAACCCGATGATGCTCCACGTCCAGACCGCATCGCGCCGCCTGCCGGCCTTCGCACGCGCCGCACTGCTGTGCTTCGCGCTCGTCGGCGCCGCGCTCGCGCAGGCGCCCGCCGAGCGGCCGGCGCCCAATCCGAGACTGCCCACGATCGACATCCAGGCCGGCATGCACGTGATCCGCGCCGAGGTCGCGTCCGAACCCGGCACGCGGATGCGCGGGCTGATGATGCGCGAGCGACTCGGCCCGAACGAAGGGATGATCTTCGTCTTCCCGGACAAGGCCGAGCACTGCTTCTGGATGAAGAACACGCTGATCCCGCTGTCGATCGCGTTCTTGGACGACGACGGTACGGTCGTCAACATCGCAGACATGCAGCCGCACAGCGAGGCGAACCACTGCCCGGCGCGTCCGATCCGCTATGCCCTCGAAATGGAACAGGGCTGGTTCGCCAGGCGCGGCATCAAGCCCGGCAGCAGGCTGCAGCAGCCCCAGCTGTTCAAGACCGCCGGCGGCTGAGCGCCGCTGGGCCCGGCGTCGACCGACCGATCCCGGTGCCGACCGGCCGCGGCGCCGGCTGCGCGCAGCACGCGCAGGGTCAGCCCGCGCTGCGCTTCACGAAGCGGCCGTAGACCCAGAGCACCACGATCGCCCCGAGGATCGAGGCGATCCAGCCGGCCCCCTGGCCGGCCGCGTACCAGCCCACGGCCTGCCCCGCGTACGTGGCCACGAGCGCGCCCGCGACGCCGAGCAGGGTGGTGATCACGATGCCCCCACCCTGGCGGCCCGGCATCAGCAGCTTGGCGATCGCGCCGACCACCAGACCGACCAGCAGCGTTCCGATCAGACCCATCGTGACCTCCGTGCATGACGCCGGCTGGCGCGGGAGCGGTACGCGCCGCAGGCGCGCGTGCCCCGCGCCGCGCGGCGACGGATCAGGCGAAGTTCTTCGCCGCGAAATCCCAGTTGACCAGCTGCCACCAGCCGCCCAGGTAGTCCGGCCGGCGATTGCGGTAATCGATGTAGTAGGCGTGCTCCCACAGGTCGCAGGTGAGCAGAGGCCTGTCGGCGCCGGTGATCGGCGTGGCCGCGTTGCTGGTGTTCACGATGTCCAGCGAGCCGTCGGCCTTCTTGACGAGCCAGGTCCAGCTCGAGCCGAAATTGCCGATCGCCGATTTCGTGAACGCCTCCTTGAACGCGTCGAACGAGCCCCACTTCTTCGCGATCGCGTCGGCGAGCGCGCCGCCGGGCTGACCGCCGCCGCCCGGCTTCAGCGAGTTCCAGTAGAACGTGTGGTTCCAGATCTGCGCGGCGTTGTTGAACACGCCGCCGGAGGACTTGCGCACGATGTCCTCGAGGCCCAGGTGCTCGAACTCGGTGCCCTTGACCAGGTTGTTCAGGTTCGTGACGTACGCCTGGTGGTGCTTGCCGTGGTGGAACTCCAGCGTCTCGCGCGAGATGTGCGGCGCGAGTGCGTCCAGAGCGTAGGGCAGCGGCGGCAGCGAGTGTTCCATGGAGCGTCCTCTTCGGCGGTGGTGTGCGTCGTCGGGCAGGCGGCGTGGGCGGCAGCCACCTCGACGTGATCGCGGATTGTAGGCCAGCGTGGCGAGGCGGCTCAATCCGCCCTCGTGCCGGAAGCGGGCTTGCCCGGCACGGGCCCGGCATCGCCGCCGCCGCGGGTGGCGAGCACGCGCGCATCAAACGTGCCCCGGGCGAGCCGCACCGACACCGCGTCGCCCGAGGAGAGTGCACCCGCGTCGCGCAGGATCGCACCGTCGGGCGCAGCGACGATCGCGTAGCCGCGATCCAGCACCGCCTGGGGACTCACCAGCTCCAGCGCCGCCGCCGCGTGCGCGAGGCGCCGCTCGGCCGTGTCCAGCCGCACCCGGGCGCCCGCGGCCAGTGCGCGCCGGGCGGCGTCCACGCGCTGCGCACGCACCGGCAGCGCAGGGGCCCGCAGCCGCGCCGCGAGGGCGAGCAGCCGCCGCGACGCGCCGGCCGCGTCGCGCCCGGCGGCCATCGCGAGGCGCTGCGCGAGCCGCTCGAGCTGGGCACGACGCCGGGCCCACTGCAGCGAGGGCGGGCGCAGCAGCCGCGCGGCCGTGTCCAGCCGCTGCTCGCGCTGCTGAGCGCGACGCTGCCAGGCCTGCACCAGGCGGTGGCGCTCGCGCGCGAGCGCGGCCAGCTGCTCGGCGCGGTCGGGCACCGCGAGCGTCGCCGCGCCGGTCGGCGTGGGGGCGCGCAGATCGGCGGCGAAATCCACCAGCGTCACGTCGGTCTCGTGACCGACGCCGCTGATCACCGGGATCGGACACCCGGCGATCGCCCGCACGAGCGCCTCGTCGTTGAACGCCCAGAGGTCCTCGATCGCACCGCCGCCGCGCACCAGCAGCAGCACGTCGCATTCGGCCCGACGCACCGCGTCGGCGAGCGCGCGCAGCAGCTCGGCCGGGGCGCCCGCACCCTGCACCGCGGCCGGGTACAGCACCACCGGCACCTGCGGGGCCCGACGGGCGAGCGTGCTCAGCACGTCGCGCAGCGCCGCCGCACGAGGCGAGGTGATGACGCCGACCTGCCGCGGCCGGACCGGCGGGATCCGCTTGCGACCGGGATCGAACAGGCCCTCGGCCTCCAGCCGGGCCTTGAGCCGCAGGAACTGCTGGTACAGGTCGCCGGCGCCGGCGCGGCGCATCAGCTCGACGTTGAGCTGGAACTCGCCGCGCGCCTCGTACAGCCCGACCTGCGCGCGCACTTCGACCCGGTCGCCGTTGGCAGGCGCGAAGTCGACGTACTGGTTTCGACCGCGGAACATCACGGCGCGCGCCGACGCCTGCGCGTCCTTCAGGCTGAAGTACCAGTGCCCGCTCGCGGCGCGCGTCAGGTTCGAGACCTCCCCGGCCACCCACAGCATCGGGAAGCTGCGCTCCAGCAGACCGGCGACCGCTCTGTTGAGCTGGCCGACCGACACCACCTCGCGGCCCGCGCCGGGCTCGCCGGCCTCCGAACGCGTGTTCAAGCGCCGCCCCAGGCCGCACCTATCCACACGCGACGCCTTTTCGTCATCGCGCCCCGCTTCGCCCCGAGATCCGCGGAGTCTCGTTGCAAGTCATTGAAATCGCTTGACATTATGAGTGCGCAAATCTTCAGCAAACCCAGCCGAGCCAGTCGGCGTGCGGGATCGCGGGATGCCGCCGCGGGTGATGCACAGAGTTGTCCACAGGCTGTGGGGATAGCCGCACCGCCGAGGCCAGGCCGCTGGGCCGGGCGACTTGCCCGAGGCGACCCGAAACGCGGAGAATCCACCCGCTGCGGCGTGCCGCTCGGACGGGCGCGGCGCGAACAGCGTCGGAGGTGGACTTGTTTTCGATCATCCAGGCCGCGGGCTGGCCCGTCTGGTTCCTGATCATCTCGTCGTTCCTGGCGGTCGCGCTGATCGTCGAGCGGGCGATCTCGCTGCGGCGCCGCAGGGTGATCCCCGAGCATCTGCTCGACGAGGTGCTCACGCTGCACCGCAACCGGCAGACCACCCCGGAGATGGTACAGAAGCTCGAGGCGAACTCGCCGCTCGGGCGGGTGCTGGCCACCGGGCTGCGCCACGCGCTGGAAGGCCGCGACAGCATGAAGGAGGCGATGGAGGAGACCGGGCGGGCGGTCGCCCACGACCTGGAGCGCTACCTGGGCGCGCTCGGCACGCTGGCCACGGTCGCGCCGCTGCTGGGCCTCTTCGGCACGGTGATCGGCATGATCGAGATCTTCGGGGCGCAATCGCCCCAGGGCACGAACCCGGCGGCGCTCGCGCACGGCATCTCGGTGGCGCTCTACAACACGGCGCTCGGCCTGGTGGTCGCGATCCCGGCGCTGATCGCCTATCGCGCCTACCGTTCGCGGGTCGACGGGTTCCTGGTCGAGATGGAGCAGCAGTCGCTGCGGCTGATGGACACGCTCGATCCGCGCCGCCGCCCGCCGGTGACCGCGCCGATCACGCCGACCCCCGCGGCCGCGGCCCCCGCCCGATGAACTTCCGGCGCGGTCTGCGGCGCGAGGAGCCGGAGATCAACTTCATCCCGCTGCTCGACCTGCTGCTGGTGATCCTGATCTTCCTGCTGGTCACCACCAGCTTCGCCAAGTTCAGCGAGCTGCAGGTCAACCTGCCGTCGGCGGCGGCCGAGCAGCAGCTGGAGCGGCCGGTGGAGATCGCGGTTGCGGTGGCCGCCGACGGTCGCTACACGATCGACGGCGCGGCCGCGCCGTGGCGCGACCCCGCGGGCTTTTCGCAGCTTCTCGCGCGTGCGGCGGCCGGCCGCAAGGAGCCGACCGTGGTCGTGTACGCCGACGCCGGCGCGAGCCACCAGTCGGTGGTGAACGTGCTGGAGGCGGCGCGCCTCGCCGGACTCGCCAAGGTCAGCTTCGCGACCCAGGGCGGCGGCACCCGGCGGCCTTGACCCGGGCCGGTGAGGTGCCCGCGAGCCCGGACGGCTGGCGCACCGCGCTCGAGGCGCGGCTGCAGCGCCTGTGGTTCGCGCCGCGCGGCGCGGTCGATGCGCTGCTGATCGCCCTGCTGTGGCCCGCGCACCGGCTGGTGTCGGCGATCGGCGCGGCACGCCGGCGCCGGATCGCCCAGGCGCGCGCGCTGCCGCGCCCCCCGGGTGCACCGCGGGTGGTCGTGGTCGGCAACCTGGTCGTGGGTGGCACCGGCAAGACGCCGCTGGTGGTGGCGCTGGCCGACGCACTGCGCGCCCGCGGCTGGCGATGCGGGGTGATCGCCCGCGGCCACGGCGGGCGCGACGCCGCCCGCGGGGCGCTGCGGGTGGCTGCCGACGACGACGCGGCGCGGGTCGGCGACGAGCCGCTGCTGCTGGCCCACCGCACCGGCGGGCCGGTGGCGGCGGGCTACGACCGGGCCGGCGCCCTCGCGCTGCTCGAGCAGGCGGGCGAATGCGACGTCGTGCTCTCAGACGACGGTCTGCAGCACGTGCCGCTGCGACGCGACGTCGAGCTGGTGGTGTTCGATGCGCGCGGCCCGGGCAACCGCCGCTGCCTGCCCGCCGGCCCACTGCGCGAACCGCTGAGCGGCGCCCTGCTGGTGGACGCGGTCGTGCTCAACGGCGAGCAGGCCCGCCCGCCCCTGCCCCATTCCCGCACCTTCCGCTTCGCCATCGAGCCGACCGCCTTCGTCGCCCTGCGCGGCGAGCGGCGCTGGGCGCCGGCCGAGTTCGTCGCCGAGGTCGGCGATCGGCCGGTCGATGCGCTCGCCGGCCTGGGCGCGCCGCAGCGCTTCTTCGACACGCTCGCGCAGCTCGGTCTGCGGGTGCGCCGCCACCGGCTGCCGGACCACGCGCCGATCGACCCGGCGTGGCTCGCTCGGCTCCCCTCGGCCCGGATCGTCATGACCGAGAAGGACGCCGTAAGATGCAGGGGATTCGACGACATGCTGCTCGCCCGGTGCGTGGCGCTGCGCATCGACGCGGTGCCCGAACCCGGGCTGATCGACTGGCTGGAGGACCGACTGCGTGGATAGCCGTCTGCTCGACATCCTGGTGTGCCCGATCTGCAAGGGGCCGCTGCAGTACGACAAGCCGGCGCAGGAGCTGATCTGCAAGGCCGACCGGCTCGCGTTCCCGATCCGCGACGGCATCCCCGTGATGCTCGAGCAGCAGGCCCGGCCGCTGCCGGAATCCGCCTGAGCCGCGATCCGCGCCCGGCCGCGCCGCTGGGTCGCTGCCGCCCCTGCCCGAGGACCGCATGACCGTCGACTTCGTCGCGCTGATCCCGGCGCGGATGGCCTCGAGCCGGCTGCCCGGCAAGCCGCTCGCCGACCTGGGCGGCGTGCCGATGGTGGTGCGGGCGGCGCGGCGCGCGCTCGCCTCGGGCGCGGCCCGCGTCGCGGTCGCGACCGACGACGCGCGCGTGCTCGAGGCCGTGCGGGCGCACGGCCTCGAGGCGCTGATGACCCGCCCCGACCATCCCTCGGGCACCGACCGGCTCGCCGAAGCCGCCGACCTGCTCGGGCTGCACGACGCGCAACGGGTGGTGAACGTGCAGGGCGACGAGCCTCTGATCCCGCCGGCGCTGGTCGCGGGGGTGGCCGCGCTGCTCGCCGAACGCCCCGATTGCGCGGTCGCCACCGCCGCGCACCCGATCGACGATCCGCACGACTGGATGTCGCCGTCGGTGGTCAAGGTCGCACTGGATGCGCGAGACCGCGCGCTCTACTTCTCGCGCGCGCCGATCCCCTTCGCGCGCGACGCGCTGCCCGGCTTTCCGTCGTCGCTGCCGGCCCGGGTGCCGGAGGCACTGCGGGGCATGCTGCTTCGCCATGTGGGCCTGTACGCGTACCGCGTGTCGTTCCTGCGTGCCTACCGCGGCCTGGAGCCCTCGCCGCTCGAGTCGATCGAGATGCTCGAGCAGCTGCGCGCGCTCTGGCACGGCTACCGGATCGCGGTGCTGCGTGCCGCGCAGGCGCCGCCGGCGGGCGTCGACACGCCGGCCGACCTCGAGCGCGTGCGCCGCGCGATCGACGCCGATCGCGGCCGACCGTCGAATTGACCCCCCCGCCGCTTTGCGGTTAAGGTCGACCGAGCCCGGGCCGGCCCCGCTGCGGCGGCCACGAATCCGACGACCACATACGGAGTCCCCATGCGTCTGATCCTCCTCGGCCCGCCCGGTGCGGGCAAGGGCACGCAGGCCGCGTTCGTCAAGGAGCGTTACGGCATCCCGCAGATCTCCACCGGCGACATGCTGCGCGCCGCGGTGAAGGCGGGGACCCCGCTGGGGCGGGCAGCCAAGCAGGTGATGGACTCGGGCGGCCTGGTGTCCGACGACCTGATCATCGGACTGGTGAAGGACCGGCTGACGCAGCCGGACTGTGCGGCGGGCTACCTGTTCGACGGCTTCCCGCGCACGCTGCCGCAGGCCGATGCGATGAAGGACGCGCAGGTCGCGATCGACGCGGTGCTCGAGATCGACGTGCCCGACGCGGACATCGTCGAGCGGATGAGCGGCCGGTGGGTGCACGCCGCCAGCGGCCGCACTTACCACGTGAAGTTCAATCCGCCGAAGGTCGCCGGTCGGGACGACCTCACCGGCGAGGCGCTGATCCAGCGCGACGACGATCGCGAGGAGACCGTGCGCAAGCGGCTGCAGGTGTACCAGTCGCAGACGCGCCCGCTGGTCGACTATTACTCGCGGTGGGCGGCCACCGGCGACCCGCGGGCGCCGCGCTACGAGCGCATCTCCGGGCTGGGTACGGTCGACGAGATCCGCGAGCGCGCGTTCCAGGCGCTCGGCTGAGGCGCTCCGGGCGCGGGGGCCCGCGGCCCGCGAACGGGCGCGCCGGCCTGTCGCGCGAGGCGTCGCGTCCTTGCCAATCCCGAGGCCGATCGGCGAAGATGCGCCGGCTTCGGGCGAGCGCCCCCCCCAAGAACACACAGGAACCTAGGAGAGCCTACTCATGAGTGGAGCGACATCCACCGCCGTCTGGTTCGCACTCGCGTGCGGCGTGATCGCGGTGCTCTACGGCATCGTATCCAGCCGATGGATCCTCGGCCTGGACGCCGGCAACGCCAAGATGCAGGCGATCGCCGGCGCGATCCAGCAGGGGGCGAAGGCCTACCTGAACCGGCAGTACCGCACGATCGGCCTCGTCGGCGTCATCCTGTTCCTGATCATCCTGTTCGTGCCCGGGCTCGGCGTGTCGACCGCGATCGGCTTCGCGATCGGCGCGATCCTGTCGGGCGCGGCCGGCTACATCGGCATGAACGTATCGGTGAAGGCGAACGTTCGCACCGCGCAGGCGGCCACGCGCGGGCTGAACGACGCGCTGGCGGTCGCCTTCCGCGGCGGCGCGATCACCGGCATGCTGGTGGTCGGCCTGGGGCTGCTCGGTGTGGCCGGCTTCTTCGTGATGCTCGGCGGGCTGAGCGCCAAGCCCGATCAGATCCACGACCTGATCCGCCCGCTGATCGGCCTGGCCTTCGGTTCGTCGCTGATCTCGATCTTCGCGCGACTGGGTGGGGGCATCTTCACCAAGGGCGCCGACGTCGGCGCCGATCTGGTCGGCAAGGTCGAGGCCGGCATCCCCGAGGACGACCCGCGCAACCCGGCGGTGATCGCCGACAACGTCGGCGACAACGTCGGCGACTGCGCCGGCATGGCGGCCGACCTGTTCGAGACCTATGCGGTGACGCTGATCGCGACGATGCTGCTCGGCGCGCTGATGCTGACCAACGCGCCGGTCGCGGCCACGGTCTACCCGATGGCGTTGGGCGGCTTCGCGATCATCGCTTCGATCATCGGCTGCGCGGCGGTCAAGGCGCAACCCGGCAAGAAGATCATGAGCGCGCTGTATCGCGGCCTGATCGTCGCCGGCGTGCTCGCGCTGATCGCCTTCTACCCGATCACCGCCTGGCTGATCCCCGACAACGCGCTCGGCGGCACCGGTGCGGTGATGAAGGTCTATCTGTCCGCGGTGGTCGGCCTCGCGCTGACCGGCCTGCTGGTCTGGATCACCGAGTACTACACCGGCACCGAGTACAAGCCGGTCCGCTATGTCGCGGCGGCCTCCGAGACCGGCCACGGCACCAACATCATCGCGGGCCTCGCGGTGTCGATGAAGTCGACCGCCTGGCCGGTGCTGATGGTGTGCCTGGCGATCATCGTGTCGTACGGGCTCGCCGGCCTGTACGGCATCGCGATCGCGGCGACCTCGATGCTGTCGATGGCCGGCATCATCGTCGCGCTCGACGCCTACGGCCCGATCACCGACAACGCCGGCGGCATCGCCGAGATGGCCGAGCTGCCCGACTCGGTGCGCGCGATCACCGACCCGCTGGATGCGGTCGGCAACACCACGAAGGCGGTGACCAAGGGCTACGCGATCGGCTCGGCGGGCCTGGCCGCGCTGGTGCTGTTCGCCGACTACACGCACGCGCTCGAGGCGGCCGGCAAGGCGGTGAGCTTCGACCTGTCGAACCACATGGTCATCGTCGGTCTGTTCATCGGCGGCCTGGTGCCCTACCTGTTCGGCGCGATGGCGATGGAGGCCGTCGGGCGTGCGGCGGGCTCGGTCGTCGTCGAGGTGCGGCGTCAGTTCCGCGAGATCAAGGGCATCATGGAAGGCACCGCGAAGCCCGAGTACGGCCGCGCGGTCGACATGCTCACCACCTCGGCGATCAAGGAGATGATCGTCCCGTCGCTGCTGCCGGTGGTGGTGCCGGTCCTGGTCGGCGTGTTCCTCGGCCCCGAGGCGCTCGGCGGCCTGCTGATGGGCACGATCGTCACCGGCCTGTTCGTCGCGATCTCGATGTGCACCGGCGGCGGCGCGTGGGACAACGCCAAGAAGTACATCGAGGAAGGCAACCACGGCGGCAAGGGCAGCGAGGCGCACAAGGCCGCGGTCACCGGCGACACGGTCGGCGATCCGTACAAGGACACCGCGGGCCCGGCGGTCAACCCGCTGATCAAGATCATCAACATCGTCGCGCTGCTGCTGGTTCCGGTGATCGGCGGCGCGGGCGGAGCGCCCGCCAAGCCGCACGGCGCGGCCCCGGCCGCGCCGACCGCGGCGGTTGCGCCCGCACCCGTGGCGGCGGCACCCGCGCCGGCGCCTGCGGTCGCGGTCGCCAAGCCCGACCTGGTGAAGCTGTACTTCGAGTCCGGCTCGACCACGCCTCCGGGCGACGCCTCAGCCCTGCTCGCCAAGCTCGCCGAGTGGGCGCGCGCCACGCCGGACGCGAAGCTCGCGATCTCCGGCTTTCACGACAGCACCGGCAACGCCGAGCAGAACGCCGAACTCGCGAAGAACCGGGCGAAGCTCGTGCTGGAGACGCTGAAGTCCGCCGGCGTGTCCGAGGACCGCGTCGCGCTCCAGAAACCCCAGCAGGTGGACGCGGGCGCCGGGGCCGAGGCGCGTCGCGTCGAGGTCTCACCGGCCCAGTAACCCGAGAGGATACGGCGATGCATTTCAGGGACACGGTCGTCCTGGTCACCGGCGGCGCGTCGGGGCTGGGGGGCGCCACCGCGGATGCGGTGGTTGCCGCCGGCGGCAAGGTGCTGATCGCCGACGTGAACGGCGCGCTCGGCGAGGAGAAGGTGCGCGCGCTCGGCGCCTCGGCCCGCTTCGTTCGCTGCGACGTGACCTCCGAGGCCGACGGGCAGGCCGCGGTGGAGGCGGCGTGCGCGATGGGCACGCTGCGCGGGCTGGTCAACTGCGCGGGGATCGGCACCGCGAACAAGACCGTCGGCAAGGACGGCCCGCACAAGCTCGCCGACTTCAGGCGGGTGATCGAGATCAACCTGATCGGCACCTTCAACATGCTCCGGCTGGCGGCGGCGGCGATGTGCCGCAACGCGCCGGACGACGGCGGCGAGCGCGGCGTGATCGTCAACACCGCCTCGGTGGCCGCCTTCGACGGGCAGATCGGCCAGGCCGCCTACTCGGCCTCCAAGGGCGGCGTGGTGGGCATGACCCTGCCGATCGCGCGCGACCTCGCTCGCGACGGCGTTCGGGTGGTCACGATCGCGCCCGGCCTGTTCCTCACGCCGATGATGCTCGGGCTGCCGAAGGAGGCGCAGGATTCGCTCGGGCGCCAGGTGCCGTTCCCGTCGCGACTGGGCCGCCCGCAGGAGTACGCGCAGCTGGTGCAGCAGGTGTTCGAGAACCCGATGCTCAACGGCGAGACGATCCGACTGGACGGCGCGATCCGGATGGCGCCGCGCTGATCGCGGGGCGGCGGCGTCAGGCCGAGCCCGCCTCCAGCCACCGCCCGAGCGCCAGCAGCGACGCGTCCCGGTCGCGGGCACCAACCGCCTGCAGCGCGGCGGGCATGCCGTCGGCGGTGCCGGCCGGCATCGCCAGCGCGGGCAGCCCCACGAAGCTGAACGGCAGCGTCTGGCCCAGCACCGCCTCGCGCACGGTGACCGTGCCGCCCTCCACCGCCTCGTGCGTGCGGCCGCGAGGCGGCGGCGGGATGGCGCTGGCGGGCAGCACCAGCGCGTCGTGACCGCGCAGCACCGCGTCGAGTTCGGCGCGCAGCCGCTCGCGCTCGCGCATCGCGCCCAGGTAGACCTGCGCGTGGATGCACTCGCCGTCGCGCAGCGGCGCGAGCACCGCGTCCGAGAAGCCCTCGCCGCCCGCGGCGAGCGCCGCGCGGTGCACGAACGCCGCCTCCGCGCGCACGAGCGTCGTGTAGTGCCCGATCGCCTGCGGCAGCGAGGGCACCTCGACGTCGAGCACGTCGGCGCGCGTGCGCAGCCCGGCCAGCACGCCCTCCCACCACGCGCGCACGGCGGGGTGCAGCCTGCCGGCGAGCCAGGCCGCGGGCACCGCGAGCCGCGGGCGTCGCGCGACCCGCCCGTGGTCGACGCGGCGCGCCGCCAGCACCTCGTGCATCAGCGCCGCGTCTTCGACGCAGCGCACGATCGGCCCGGCGTGGTCGCAGCTCCAGGACAGGGGCAGCGCACCGTCGAGCGGCACCGCGCCGAAGCTGGGCTTGAAGCCGACCACGCCGCAGAACGCCGCCGGGATGCGCACCGAGCCGCCGGTGTCGCTGCCGAGCGCCGCCAGACCGATGCCGGTGGCCACGGCCACTGCGGCGCCGCCGGAGGAGCCGCCGGCCTGGCGCGCGGGATCGTGCGGGTTCTTCACGTCACCGGTCCACGGGTTCTCGCCGGTGGCACCCAGCGCGACCTCGTGCATGTTCGTCTTCGCGAACGGCAGCGCACCCGCTGCCCGCAGCCGGCCGACCGCGGCCGCCTCGACGCCGACCTCGGGCAGCGCCGCCCGCGTGCCGGCGGCCATCGGCATGCCGCGCACCGCGTACAAGTCCTTGATCGACACCGGCACGCCGTGCAGCGGGCCGCGCGGCGCCCCCGAGCGGGCGTGCGCATCGAGCGCGTCCGCCGCGCGCCCGGCAGCCTCCCAGTCGACCCAGGCGATGGCGTTGAGGTCGCGATGGCGTTCGGCCGCCTCACGGGCGCGCTCGAGCAGCGCGCGGCTGCTCAGCGTGCCCTCGGCGATCCGGGCGGCCGCCTCGCGCAGCGTCGCCGGGGTGCGGTCTGCAGAGGTCATCTGCGTATAGTAGCGGCTGCTTCCCCGCACGCGCGCCGATGATCCCGTCCCGTTTCGCCCTGCTGGCTCTGGCGTGCGCACTCGCGGCCGGCGGTGGGGCGACCGCGCAGCCGGCCACCGCCCCATCCCAGCCCGAGGCGGCTACCGGTCGGGCCGCGCCGGGCGAAGCGGTGGTCGGACGGCGCGCGATGGTCGCCACCGCCAACCCGCTCGCGAGCCGCGCCGCGATGGCGATGCTCGATCGCGGCGGCAGCGCGGTCGACGCCGCAATCGCCGCGCAGATGGTGCTCACGCTGGTCGAGCCGCAGTCCTCGGGCATCGGCGGTGGCGCGTTCCTGCTGCACCACGACGCCCGCAGCCGCCGCGCCTCGGCGTGGGACGGGCGCGAGACCGCCCCGGCGGCCGCCGACGAGGCGCTGTTCATCGGCGCCGACGGCAAGCCGCTCGCGTTCTTCGACGCGGTGGTCGGCGGCCGCTCGGTGGGCGTGCCCGGTGTGGTGCGCATGCTCGAGGCGGTCCACGCGCGCCACGGCCGGCTGCCGTGGGCGACGCTGTTCGAGCCGGCGATCCGCCTCGCGGCCGAGGGTTTCGAGGTCAGCCCCCGGCTGCACGCGCTGCTCGCCCGCGAGCGGCACCTGCGGCGCGACCCGGCGGCCGCGGCGCTCTACTACGACCCGCGCGGCGAGCCCTGGCCGGTCGGTCATCGGCTGCGCAACCCCGAGCTGGCCGACACGCTCGCGCACATCGCACGCCGCGGCAGCCTCGCGCTGCACGCGGGACCGATCGCGCGCGACCTGGTCGAGGCGGTGCAGCGCCACCCGGGCAATCCGGGGCGTCTGACCGAGCACGACCTCGCGTTCTACGCGCCGCGCGAGCGCGAGCCG
>Ga0169931_10006485_pt1 | contig 17621 bp, 14 predicted proteins | sample Kivu_15m_20L_FD_129675 | JGI IMG/M metagenome (GOLD analysis project Ga0169931, IMG submission 129675) | Freshwater microbial communities from Lake Kivu, Western Province, Rwanda to study Microbial Dark Matter (Phase II) - Kivu_15m_20L... | ecosystem: Environmental > Aquatic > Freshwater > Lake...
ACGCCGGGGACACATCGCGGACACGGGAGACGAATCCCCTCAAGACCCTTGGCACCACTCGGCTCCACTCGACGCCGATGACCTCGGGAACGAGACGCACGTCAACGCCACAAGAGAACTTGTCAAGCACCAACATCGTCACCATGACACGGTGGAGGTCATCGGTTCGAGCCCGGTATCGCCCACCAGTGAAGTCGTTGGCCGGTGGGCGCGAACGGCCGCGCTGTTCGGACCGGATCGGTACGCCGGCCTCGTCGTCACTCAGCGTCTCGAATGGTCACTGATCGTGGGGTGGATTGGCCTGTTCAGACAACTCGTCGTCGAGTCGCTTGGACGATCAGGATTCCACCCGTGATCAGAGTGACGACGAGAACGGCTCCGGGATCGGTGCCACCCGTTTCGGGGAGGCGATCGGACGAGTCGACCGATGGGAGTGACCCGGGATTGGGTGGGATCGACGTCTCCTCGGGCGAGGAATTGGTCGGGACGGACGTGGTCGAAGTCGTCGTGTTCGTCGGACCGATGGTTGTCGTGCTGGGGATCGAGTAAGCGGAGACGAGGGTGAATGCCTCTCTGTTGGAGGCTGAGTCCTGGAAGGATCCGACGGCCGCGCAGTTGCCGATCATCGGGCAGTCGATCGAGTCGATGAAACCTCCGTACGGGGAGCCGGAGATCGGGTAGGCGGGGAAACTCGCCGCCGTCCAGATGCCGTCGACGAAGAAGGTGGAAAAGGTTCGCGTGTTGCCGTTCGAGTCGTCGAAGGTTCCCGTGACGAGACAGCCCTCGCTCGTCGTGCAGTCGACCAACCGAGCCGTCGAATCCTGCGGGGAGTTCTGGATGTTCGTAGGGATGGAGATGGGGCTGGCGGTGTTCCAGTTACCGTTCGAGAAGGACACGTGGAACGCCTGGCGCTCTCCCGACTGATTCCTGAACTCTCCGACCGCAATGCAGTCGAGTGGCGTCGGACACGACACTCCATTCAACCGAGACATGAGTTGTGCGGTTTGCGAGTTCGGCGGGAACGAGATTGGGTTGGCGGTGCTCCAGACTCCGCCGACCGAGGAAATCGAGAAGGCCTCGAGATCGCCCGAGGTATTGCGGAACCGACCGACGGCAGTGCAGGATCCTGGTGAGGAGCACGCCACTGCGTCGAGGCGATCGTTGTGAGTGAAGGGGTCGTGGATGTTGGGCGGGAAAGACACCGCCTGTGCATCTCCCCAGACGCCGTTGGTCGAGCCAACCACGAAGGCTTCGTCAGCGAACGACGAATTGCGGAATCGCCCGACCAGGGCACAGTTGCCCGCCGTCGCACACGTGATCGCCGAGGGTTCGGCGTTGACATAACTCGATTGCACGCTGGGGACGAAGGCCATGGGCAACGCTTGCTCCCAGACTCCGCCGACGCGCGACGTGGTGAAGATTCGCGCGCGACCGTTCACGTCGTCGAATTTCCCGGTCGCTGAACAGGCCCCGGTGGACGGGCACGAGATCGAAGTGAGATAGGCGTAGGGATTGGAATTCTGAACGTTGCTGGCGAAGAGAACGGGCGCGGCAGTGCTCCAGCTGCCGTTGCTCGATGTCGTGACGAAGGGTTGAATGCGTCCGTTGGTGTTGCGAAAGCCGCCGACGGCGGCACATTCTCCCGGCGACCAGCATGAGACCGATTCGAGGAATGAATCGATTGGGGAGTATTGCGAGCCCGAGGGAAAAGGAATCACGACCGCCGTCGTCCACGTTCCATTGGACGAGGTCGCCGCGAATGCCTCGTATTCTCCGTTCGTACTCCGGAAATTTCCGACGGCTGTGCAGGTGCCGACTGCCGGGCAGGAAACTTGCCGGAGTACGGCGTCGGGAGTGGAGGACTGAATCCCACTCGCGAAGACGACGGGCAAGACGATGCCCCACGAGGGCGATGTCGAGGCTCGCACGAGACTCGGTAACTGGTGCGTCGCCACGACACCTAGGGAAGCCAAAAGCAACGAAATCAGTCGAATCCGCTGACTCATCGACTCGCCCCTCCACTGGTGGTCTCATCGGACCAAAGCTTTATTCCCGAATCTAGTGTTCGCATTTTCGCCACCCGGCAGGTGGTCGCCACCGAAAGGAGTCGAACCCCGTCAGCGACGGCGTTTCGGCGGGGAAGCGGCGAAGCCGGTCTCGCGGGCCACGGCACGAATGAGTGCTCGGCGATCCTTGGGCGGGCCGATCTTGTTCTCGAGCGGTCCATCGATCAGCAGGGTCGCGAGTCCGTGGGCCAACGACCACATGGCGGCGGCCCGCGCGCGGATGGCGTCGATCGAGGCCGTGGCGCCGAGTTGTTCGCTCACCAGATCCACGAGCACGTCGAACGAGCGATCGGCCACTCGCCGCAGTTCTGCATCGTCGTCGATCGAACACAGATCGCTCCGGAACATCACGCGGAAGTGTCCTCGGTGATCGAGCGCGAAGAGCACGTAACTCTCGAGTAGTTCGGTGTTCGGATCGTCGGTGTTCCGAGCGAGCGCGTCCAGCATGACCTGGGTGAACATCTCGAAACCCTCGTGGGCGATGGCGTGGAAGATTCCCATGCGGTCCGAGAAGTGGTGGTAGGGAGCCTGATGACTCACGCCGGCGTCGCTGGCGACCTGACGAAGCGACAGCCCATCGGGCCCGTGCTCGGCGATGTAGTCGATGGCGGCGCGCAGGACGGTCTCGCGGAGGGCGGTGGGAGCCACGGCGGAATGCTACGACCGGCTCTTGACAGTGTCAAGGTCGACGAGTAGACAACCCGTATGCCCTCCGTGGCCGACACTCCGATCGACAATCGCTACCTGCTCGGGAACTACGCGCCGGTGACCGAGGAAGTCACCGCCACCGATCTCGAGGTGATCGGTGAACTGCCGCGCGAGTTGAACGGCCGGTACCTGCGCAACGGCCCCAACCCGATCGGCCCGGTCGATCCGGCCACGCACCACTGGTTCCTCGGTGACGGCATGGTGCACGGCATTCGTCTACGCGACGGTCGTGCCGAGTGGTACCGGAATCGATACGTCGGATCGAAGTCGGTGAGCGACTCGCGCGGTTTGCCCGACATTCCCGGTCGCAACTGGAACGATTGGCCGGGCGGACCGAACACCAACGTCGGAGCGTTCGCCGGGGCCACCTGGGCCATGGTGGAGGCCGGGGGTTGTCCGGTCGAGCTCACCTACGAACTCGAGACCGTGGGTCGCAACGACTTCTTCGGCACGCTTCCCGGAGCCTTCACCGCGCACCCGAAGGTCGACCCGGTCACGGGCGAGATGCACGCCATGGTGTACGCGTGGGCCGAGTGGCTCGATCACATCCAATACGTGCGCGTGGGGCGGGACGGGCGCGTGAACCGCACGGTCGACATTCCGCTACCCGGCATGTCGATGGTGCACGACATGTCGATCACCGATCGCTACGTGGTGGTGTACGACCAACCGGTGCTGGTCGATCTGAATCTGGCCTTCGAGGGTCGCCGCTTCCCGTTCCGTTGGAACGACGACTACGGCAATCGCGTCGGCCTCATGCCGCGCGATGGCACCGCCGCCGACATCGTGTGGGTCGACGTGCCGGTGGGTTACGTGTTCCATCCGCTCAACGCCCACGACACCGTCGACGGCAAGGTCGTGCTCGACGTCTGCTTCTACGACCTCATGATGCGCGACGACCTGAACGGTCCTTTCGGTGATTCGACGGGACGTCTCGTTCGTTGGGAAGTCGATCCCCGCACCCGCAGTGTCTCGGTGACGACGATCGACGAGACGCCCAACGAATTCCCGCGTCACCGCGGTTCGCTCTCGGGCAAGCCGTACCGCTTCGGCTACTGCGCTCAACCCGATCCCGACTCGATGTACTGGCCGACCCTCAAGCACGACCTGCAGACCGGACGACGAGAGATGTTCGATCACGGTCCGGGTCGGGCCGCCGGTGAGCCGGTGTTCGTCGCCCGCCCGGGGAGTGCCATCGAGGACGACGGCTGGTTGGTCACCTTCGTCCACGACGGAAACGACGATTCGGCCGAGTTCGCGGTGATCGACGCCCAGGATTTCGGTCGCGGTTACGTGGCTCGGGTGAAGTTGCCGCAGCGGGTGCCGTTCGGCTTCCACGGCAACTGGTGCCCCGACCCGAAGTAGAGGACCTCTTGACTCGTCACGCCGTACTCGGAGCCGGACCGGTCGGTCGGGCCATCGTCGGCTCGCTCGCGCAGCGACAGATCGACGCCATCGTCATCACGCGTTCGGGAACCGAGGTGCCGGGCGCACGTGCGGTGAAAGTCGACGCACGTGACAGCGATGCGTTGGCTACGGCACTGGCCGGAGCCGACGTGGTGTACCAAGCGTCGCAGCCCGAGTACCACCGCTGGCCGCAGGAGTTCCCGGCCCTGCAAGCGAGCGTGGTGAACGCCGCCAAGCGATCGGGCTCCACACTCGTCGCCGTCGACAATCTGTACGGCTACGCGCCGAACACCGAGCCGCTCACCGAGGATCTGCCCCAGGCGTCCACCACTCGCAAGGGCCGGACCCGCGCCGACATGTGGCGCGCTCTCGAGGCCGAATGGAAAGCCGGCAACCTGAGGGTCACCTCAGGTCGCGCGTCCGACTTCTTCGGACCGTTCGCGCTCGGATCACAAGTGGGTGAGCGCTTCTTCGGGACTCTCCTCGCCGGCAAGAAGGCCGAGACGTTCGGCAACCCGAATGCACTGCATACCTACACCTACGTCGTCGACTTCGGTGAAGCGTTGGTTCACTTGGCCCTCGACGAGCGCTCGCTCGGTCGGGCCTGGCACGTGCCCAATGCATCCGCCGTCACCAACGGCGAGTTCCTTGCGCGCACGGCCGCCATTGCGGGAGTCCCAGCCAGATCGGTGCGCCGTTCGGCGTTCCAACTGCGACTGGCCGGACTCTTCATCCCGCCGGCGCGCGAGGTCATCGAGATGTTGTACGAGTTCGAGCACGACTTCGTGATCGACCACTCGGCCTACGCCGCGGTGTTCGGCGATCACGCCACGCCCCTCGACGAATCACTGGCCGCCACCGTGGCCTGGTGGCGTCAACACGTCTGACGTCTCAGCGAGCGTGGTCGCCGAATCGGTACTCGTGGGTGGCGACGTCGGGCCGCTGCTTCAGTTCGGCATCGAGCGGCATCGACACCGCGGAAATCGCGCCGGCCTCATGCCGCGCGCCGGTGACGATTCGGCCGAGTTCGCGGTGATCGACGCCCAGGATTTCGGTCGCGGTGACGTGGCTCGGGTGAAGTTGCCGCAACGGGTGCCGTTCGGCTTCCACGGCAACTGGTGCCCCGACCGCGATTGACCTTCTCCGTCGCGTCGCGACGTCGGTACCATCTCGGTCGCGGTCGGCACGGTGCCGGTCATTCATCCACCCATCGTCGATCGGTCGAACCAGAGGAACCTCGATGCAACGTCGTGATTGGTTCCGAGTCGTGCTGGTGGTGGTGTCCGCGGTGATCCTCGTGAACGTCGTGCCCGCACTCATCTACGCGGCGCGCAGCGACGAAGGATTCGTGCAGGCCGGGGCCACCTGGGCGCGCGACCACGGCTACGGCGTGATCGTCGACCGGATCGAGCACTGGAGATACTCCGATCCGCCCTCGGCGAAACCGGCGAGCCAACTCGGGGTGTCCGACGAGGTGTTGGCGCTCGTGCCGACGGCCACCACCGTGCCTCCGAAGGAATCGACACCGACCAGCGTCGCCCCGGTCGCCACGACCGGCACCACGACGACCACCACGTGGGCGCCCCCGCCGTTGGTGCCGGTGCGGGACGAACCGTTGCCGGGCGAAGGGCAATGGCTCCCGATCCTCGAACTGGGCGATCGCAACGTGGCGTGGGTGACCTCGATCAGACCCCTCGTCGACTACGGGTCGGTGCGGGCCACCTACGTGCGTTTCGACCCATCGCTCATGCGGGCCGTTCTCTACAACGGATCCGCCATCCCAGGTGGAAACGACTGGATCGATTACCGGCGCGTGCAAGGAGAGGCGCTGCGCACCCTGCTGCTCACCTTCAACGGCGGTTTCCGCTTCGAGCACACCGAAGGCGGATACAAGGTGCAAGGGATCGTGACCGAGCCGTTGGTGGACGGGCAGGCGAGCCTGGCGATCGACGTCGACGGGAAGGTGACGATCGGGGTGTACGGGCGCGATCTGGTCGACGGCCCCGAGTGGGTGTCGATCCGTCAGAACCTGCCACCCATCGTGGACGGTCGCTCGTCGGGGGTGAACCCGTCGAATCGTGGTTGGTGGGGTTCGGATTACGGCGGAGTCACCTACGTGCCGCGTTCGGCGATCTGCGACATGGGCGACGGAACGTTGCTGTGGGCGATCGTGGGCGACACCGACGCCGACGGTCTGGCAACGGCGTTGGTGGACGCGGGTTGCGAGACGGGCATGCAGCTCGACATCAACGGCACCTGGCCGCACTTCGCCGTCTACGGCGGGCTCGGCGAACTGGATCGCGCACCGGTCGTGGTCGATCGCCGCATGGGCAACCACGGTCGCTACCTGAAGGACTCCGAGAAGGACTTCTTCGCCTTCTTCGTCGATCCCGACGCTCGCTGACCCGACCCGACCCGGTGCTCGCGTCAGCGCGCGTTGTCGCCGAAACGAAACTCGTGGGTGGCGACGTCGAGCCGCTGCTTCAGTTCGGCATCGAGCGGCATCGACACCGCGGCCACCAGATCGCGCAATTGCTCGGGTCGGCTGGCACCGATGATCGGCGAGGTGATGACCGGATTGGTCAGCACCCATTGCACCGCCAAGGTGGCGAGCGGAACGCCGGCCTCGTCGGCCAGTTCCTTCAGGTGTTCGACGACTTCGAACATGCGGTCGTGCCAGTAGCGCTCCTGGTAGCGCTCGGCCGAGTAGCCGAGCGTGAAACGAGTTCCGGGCGTGGGTGCCCCCGGACGGTGTTTGCCCGACAGGAACCCACCGGCGATCGGGTTGTACGGGATCACCGCGAGGTTCTGGTGCTCGCACAACGGGAACAACTCGCGCTCGTTCTCGCGGAACAGGAGGTTGTACCGCGGTTGCACGCTCTCGTAGCGCGCCACACCCAGATACTCCGATCGGCCGATCGACAACGCCAGTTGCCATGCGAGATGGTTCGAGCAGCCGATGTAACGAACCTTGCCCGAGGTCACCAGATCACCGAGCGCCGTCATCGTTTCGTCGATCGGCACGTCGGGGTCCCACGAATGCACCTGGTACAGGTCGATGTGGTCGGTCTGAAGTCGGCGCAGCGATTCTTCGACGGCGCGCATGATGTTCTGGCGGGAGTTGCCGGCGTCCCACGGCTTGGGTCCGGTGGGGAAGAAGCACTTGCTGGCCACGATGTAGCGGTCGCGTCGGCCTTTCAGCCATCGTCCGACGATCTCCTCGGTGCGTCCGAACAGATCGGGTGGGGCGCCGAGCGGATACACGTCGGCGGTGTCGATGAAGTCGATGCCGGCCTCGTCGGCGGTGTTCATGATGGCCACCGACGCCTCCTCGTCGATCTGGTAGCCGAAGGTCATGGTGCCGAGGCACAGGCGGGACACCTTCAGGCCGGTGCGGCCGAAACGAACGTGGTGCATGCGGCGAGGTTAGGCGACTCCTCGGGTCGGGACGTCGGAAAGTAGAAACACTAGAAAGTGGTCATGTCCGTCGTGTTCGCCGTGTTCGCCGCGTTGTCGTACGGCATCGGCGACTACTGCGGCGCTCGCGCCTCGAAGTCGGCGCCGAGCATTCTCGTGACGCTCGTGGGTCAGGTCTGCAGTCTGGTGTTGCTGATCGCGTTGTTGGCCGCCTTCGCCGACCCACTCGCTCCCGGTGGCGACTGGGTGTGGGGTGCGGTCGGCGGACTCGGAGGTTTCGCCGGACTCGCCATCTTCTATTACGCGCTCTCTCGCGGAGCGATGACGGTGGTGGCCCCGCTCACCGCGGTGGTGAGCGCGGTGTTGCCGGTGGTTGCCGGTCTGGTCGTGGGCGAGCGTCCCTCGATCGTCGCCGGCCTCGGCATCGTCGTGGCGGTGGCCGGGATCGCTCTGGTCACCGGCGCGGTCGGATCTCCGCACGCTGCCACGGCTCGTCGCATCCTCGTGCTGGCCGCCCTCGCCGGTTGCGGCTTCGGTTGGATGTTCGTGTGTCTCGATCGCACGAGTGACGACGCGGGAATGTGGCCGCTGCTGGCCGCTCGTCTCGCCACCATCTCGCTCGCGGCCGTCGTCTGGACGTCGCGACGAGGGGCACTCGGGTCGGGGCGACTCACACCGCTCGCATTCCTGTCGGGATTGTTCGACATGGGAGCCAACGTGTTCTTCGTTCTCGCCAACGAGCGCGGTCTGTTGTCGTTGGTCAGCGTGGTGACGTCGCTGTATCCGGTCACCACGATCGTGCTCGCCATGCGCCTCGACCGCGAGCGCGCCACGCGTTGGCAGTACGGCGGGATGGGGCTCGCGGTGGCCGCGCTCGTCCTGGTGTCGCTCGGTTCGTAGCGCGCGTTCGATCTAACCGGTGGTTGGAGGCTCGGCGATGGCCTGCGACTCCTTGGCCGCGGCGAGGAAGATCCCCTTGGCCATGAGCGACGGCTCGGCCTTGCGGCGAGCGAGATAGATCTCCGACCGCGCGGCGTGAATCGACGGATCGTCCGGGGCGGCCCAACCCGCGATGTCGGCCAAGTGACAGGCCAGACGCAGATCGCCCTCCGACGCCGCGCGTCGGGCGCGCGCCATCACGACGTCGGCGCCACCGGCGAGCGACGCGAGAACCGTCGCCACGTGCGCATCGGGCGACGGCTTCAACCGCGAGGCGGCGCCGTCCCACCATCCACCGAACTCGCGCCACACGCCACGCACCACGAACTCCGGCTCGTCGTAGTACGGACGCAGGTACGGCTTGGCCAGCGTGTCGTCGGGAACGCGAACGGTGTGCACGATCTCGTCGAGCGTGCAGCCCTGGTTCATCATCGCGAGCACGTCGCGCACCAAATTCTCGAGCGCCGAGGCGATTTCGTCGAGCACACGCGCGATGCGTTCGCGTCCGGCGATCGGAAGCCCGTGCGCCGGCACCAACAGTTCCGGACCCACGGCCGACATCGCCCGCAGCGCCGCCGCCCACTCGATCGGGTAGCGCTGCACCTTCTGCGGGTTTCCGGCGTTGGGGAAGTTCCAGATCACGAAGTCGCCGGCGAACAGCCACTTGCGTTCGGGCACCCACGACCAGAGATGGTCGTCGGTCTCGCCCCGGGCGTGGTGCAACTCGAGACGCGTACCGGCGAGATCGAGGTCGAGCCGTTCGTCGACCTCGGTGTCGGGTCGCAGCACCGAGCGCGGCATGAAGCGCGCCGCACCCTCGCGGATCCGCACCCCGGCTCCCGTGCCCGCCTCACCGACCTGCAGGTTGAGTTCGCCCTTCAGGCCGCCGAACTGACGGGCGTTGATGATGACGTTCCAGTCGTTGGTCAGTTCGTAGCGATCGAGGCGTGTCGCCACGTTCTCGTGGCCCACCACGTTCGGGCGGCGATGTCCGCGACCCTCGGCGTCGGCGGCGAAGAAGCCCGAACCACCCACGTGGTCGGCGTGACCGTGGGTGTAGACGAGGTGCGAGAAGGGAAGTTCCGGACGCCACCCGCGGATGGCCGACACCACGTCGCGACCGGTGTGGGCACCGGAGGTGTCGAAGGCCACCAGGCCGTCGCCGGTGTCCCAGACCGCCGCGTGGCTGAACGACTCGACGAGGGCGAGGTCGGGAGCGATCTCGGAGAGTTCGTTCGTCACCCGGTTCACCGGCTGGTCGGCGTGACCGGAGTCGATGATGCGGGCCGAGAGATCGAGCAGGTCGGGCACGGGCGAACGCTAGTTCAGCGCCGGAGGAGGCTCTCGGGTAAGGTGGACAAGTCCAATACAAGTGGTCCCGCCCCGATGGAAGGGCGGGCCGACGAGGAGCAGCGCAACATGGCCAAGATCAAGGTCGACAACCCCGTCGTCGAACTCGACGGCGACGAGATGACCCGCATCATCTGGCAGTTCATCAAGGACCGTCTCATCCTTCCGTACCTCGACGTGCAACTCGAGTACTACGACCTCGGCATGGAGTACCGCGACGCCACCGACGACCAGGTCACCATCGACGCCGCCAACGCCATCCTGAAGCACGGCGTCGGCGTGAAGTGCGCCACCATCACGCCCGACGAGGCCCGCGTCGAGGAGTTCAAGTTGAAGAAGATGTGGAAGTCGCCCAACGGCACGATCCGCAACATCCTCGGCGGCGTGGTGTTCCGCGAACCGATCATCTGCAGCAACATTCCGCGCCTCGTGCCGGGTTGGACCAAGCCCATCGTCATCGGTCGTCACGCCCACGGCGACCAGTACAAGGCCACCGACTTCAAGGTTCCGGGTGCCGGCACCGTCACGATCACCTACACCCCCGCCGACGGCGGAGCGCCGGTCGAGATGGAGATCGCCAAGTTCGGCAAGGACGGCGGCGTCACCATGGGCATGTACAACTTCAACGACAGCATCCGCGACTTCGCGCGGGCGTCGTTCCGGTACGGCCTGGCCCGCAACTATCCGGTGTACATGAGCACCAAGAACACCATCCTCAAGGCCTACGACGGTCAGTTCAAGGATCTGTTCCAGGAGATCTTCGACGCCGAGTTCAAGGCCGACTTCGACAAGGCCGGACTCACCTACGAGCACCGACTCATCGACGACATGGTGGCCTGCGCCATGAAGTGGGAGGGCGGCTACGTCTGGGCGTGCAAGAACTACGACGGCGACGTGCAGTCCGACACCGTGGCCCAGGGCTACGGTTCGCTCGGCCTCATGACCTCGGTGCTCATGACACCCGACGGAAAGACGGTCGAAGCCGAAGCCGCACACGGCACGGTGACCCGCCACTACCGCGAGCACCAGAAGGGCAACAAGACCTCCACCAACCCGATCGCCTCGGTGTACGCGTGGACGGGCGGCCTGAAGCACCGCGGCAAACTCGACAACAACCCGAAGCTCACCGAGTTCGCCGAGAATCTCGAGAAGGTGTGCGTCGAGAGCGTCGAGGCCGGCGAGATGACCAAGGATCTCGCGATCCTCATCTCGAAGGATCAGCCGTGGCTCACCACCGAGGACTACCTCGCGGCGCTCGACCGGCGCCTCCAGGCCAAGATGGGCTGACCCGATGCGCGCGGTCGTGCTCCGATCGCACGGAGGTCCCGAGGTGCTCGGCATCGAGGAGGTGCCCGACCCGGTGCCCGGTCCCGACGAAGTGTTGGTCGACATCGTGTCGACCGCGCTCAATCGGGCGGACCTCCTGCAGCGCATGGGCGGGTATCCCGATCCGCGCGGAGTAGCGAATCTCGAGATCCCCGGACTCGAGTTCTCGGGCATCGTGCGCGCGGTCGGGTCGCGCGTGACGCTCTGGAGGCCCGGTGACGCCGTGATGGCCATCGAAGCCGGGGGCGCCCACGCCGAACTCATCTGCACGCACGAGCGGCAACTGATGCCGGTGCCCGCCACCGTCGATGTTCGCGACGCCGCCGCGATTCCCGAGGTGTTTCTCACGGCGTGGGACGCCTTGGTGGTGCAGGGCGGACTCACCTCGGGCCGTTGGGCGCTCGTGCACGCCGGGGCCTCGGGGGTCGGTACCGCCGCCATCCAGATCGCCCGCGCCATCGGTGCGCGCATCGCGGTCACCTGCTCGGCCGGCAAGATGGCCGCCTGCCGCGAACTCGGCGCCGATCTGGTGCTTGAACGCTCGCCCGCCGACTGGTTGTCGGGTCTGCAGACCGTCGTGCCGAACGGCGTCGACGTGGTGCTCGACGTGGTGGGCGGCGAGGAAGTCGACCGCAACTTGCGGGCGGTGCGCACCAAGGGAACGATCGTGCAGGTCGGACTGATGGGCGGCGCATCGACTCCGGTGAACGTGGGTCTCCTGCTCTCCAAGCGCGCCACCTGGATCGGCACGACGTTGCGCGCTCGTCCGATCGAGGAGAAGGTGGCGATCACTCGTCGCTTTGCGGCCGAGATCCTGCCATTGTTCGACGCCGGCGTGCTTCGACCGGTGATCGATCGGCGCTACGCCTTCGACGACATACGCTCGGCCCATGAGGCCATGGGGGCGAACGTGAACACCGGCAAGATCCTCATCGACGTCGCTCCAACGGCATGACCGAGGCGCGGCCGGAGGCCGGCCGGCGAGGTATGGCCCATCACCCCGGGCTCGACGGTGTCCGGGCGTCGGCGCTCCTCATGATCATGCTGTATCACGCCGACCCAACGTGGATTCCGGGTGGGTTCATCAGCGTGTCGCTCTTCTTCACACTGTCGGGCTATCTGATCACCTCGTTGCTCGTGTTCGAGGGCGAGGCCAACGGCCGGGTGTCGTTGCGGTCGTTCTGGGAACGCCGCCTGCGTCGACTGGCCCCGGCCGCGTTGTTGGCCCTGGTCGCGGTGGTCCTCCTGTCGGCGTGGCTGGGATCGGCCGCCGAGCAGGCCCGGGTGCGCGGCGACGCGGTGTCGGCGGCTCTCTACGTCGCCAATTGGCACTCCATCTTCGCCGGACACTCGTACGCCGAACTCTTCTCGGACGAGAGTCCGCTGCAGCACCTGTGGTCGTTGTCGATCGAGGAGCAGCTCTACGTATTGGTTCCCCTGGTCGTCGCGATCGGGTTCGTGGTCGGCTTGCGACGACGGGGGATCGGTGTCGTGTTCGTCGTGTTGTCGGTGGTTTCGGTGCTCGCCGCCGTGATCGCGAGCGACCACGACCGCATCTATTACGGAACCGACACTCGCGCGGTCGAGTTGTTCGGGGGAGCGGCGCTCGCTTGCTTCCTCGCTCCGCGCCTCGAACGCTGGGCCACCGGGCGATTCCGTTGGTGGAACGTACTGTGGTTGCTGCCTCTCGTGGGGTTCGTGTGGTTCTCGCGAATCGTCGAATCCCGCTCGGAGTGGTTGTACGACGGTTGGCTCGGGGTGTTCGTGCTGCTCAACATTCCGTTCTGCATCGGTTCGCTGCTGCCGGGGCCGATGCGCTGGATCATGTCGCTGGCGCCGCTGACCCTTCTCGGCCGCATGAGTTACGGCATCTATCTCGCGCACTGGCCGGTGTACGTGTGGATCGACGAGGATCTGGTCGGCTGGTCCGGCTGGCCGTTGCTCGGTGTGCGCTTCGTCGTCACCTTCGCTCTCGCGGCGCTCTCGTATCGACTGGTGGAGAAACCGATCCGTGCTCGTCGCGTGCTGGCCGGCAACCGTCCGGCCCTCGTCACATTGGTCGCCACGTTCCCGGCGGTTGTGCTGTTGCCATTGCTGGTGCTCCCGGGCGACTCGTCGAACGGTCGCGATGCGGCGTCGGACGGACCGGTCGTTCTGGCGACGGTGGCGCCCTCTGTTCCGGATGACACGGTCGTTCAGGGTGACACGGTCGTTCCCGGTGACACGGTCGTTCAGGGTGACACGGTCGTTCCCGGTGACACGGTCGTTTCGGGAGACACGGTCGTTCCGGTGGGCGAGCAGATCGATCCCGACGCCGCCATCGAGGTGTTGGTGATCGGCGATTCGGTGGCCGAGAACATCGCACTCGCCCTCTCGCGAGCCGCCGACGGCAGGCTCGGAGTCGTGTCCGGGGGAGTGCTGGGCTGTCCGTTGCAGAAGGTCGAACTCGTGCACCGGCGAGTCGACGAGGACCAAGCGACCGATTACTGCCCCGACAACGTGGCCTTGGTGACGGATCGCATCGAACGAATCGACGTGGTGTTCGTCGTGGCGAGCGTGGCCAACCAGTGGGACTATCGACCGCTCGGCTCCACCGAGCGAGTGGTGGTCGGATCCGCCCGCTACGAGGACGACCTCGATGCGTGGCTCGACGACGTGCGGGCCGTCACCGTCCCGGCTCGTGTGCCGGTGGTGTTTCTGGAGTCCCCACGGGTGAGCGACGAACCCATGTTGAACGGCGACACCGCCGAACCGCGCGGCGCATGGAACTCGGTGATGACCCGTTGGGACGCGGAGTTCGACGACGTCGCGGTGGTGGCCTACGACGACCTTCTGGCCGACCCCGATTCCGATGTCGGACGCGCCCAGCGGCCGGACGGAACCCATCTCGACGAGGACTTCGGAGTGGAGTTGGCGCGACGGTCGTTGATTCCCCGGTTGCGCGCCGCGTGGGCCGGGGCGATGCGATCGGTCGACGAGTCCTGAACGTCAGCCGACGGTGACGGTGCGGGTGTGCCAGCCGGTGGCACCGTCGGGCGCGACGCCCTGAACGGTTTCGGTCTGCACGTACCCGCTCTTGTCGGTGGCGCGCACCTGCAGACGATGTTCGCCCGGAGTCGCGTCCCAGTCGAAGACCCATTGGCGCCAGGCGTCGTCGGTGAGATCGGTCGACATGGTGGCGTCGTTCCAGTCGCCGTCGTCGACGCGCACCTGCACGCGGTCGACACCGGTGTGCTGGGCCCAGGCCACTCCGGCCACCCGGTAGGGACCGGTCGGCACGACCTCGGTGCGTCGCGGACGATCGATGCGCGACTGAGTCTTCACCGGACCGAGCCTCGACCAGCCACGGGGCATCCAGTAACCCTCGTCGTCCTCCCAGCGATTCAGCGTGATCGAACTCAACCATTTCGTGGCCGAGACGTAGCCGTAGAGACCGGGCACCACGAGGCGGGCCGGGAACCCGTGCAGGATGGTGAGAGGTTCGCGGTTCATCCCGACGGCGACCATCGCATCCCGACCGTCGAGCGCCTGCGACACCGGGAAGCCGCACGTCCAACCATCGAGGCTGCGGCTGAACACCTGCTCGGCCTCCGGCCGAACGCCGGCTTCCTCCAGGAGATCGGCGAGCAGCACTCCCTGCCACACCGCGTTTCCGATGTAGGGACCACCGACGTCGTTCGACACGCAGCAGAGTGTGATGACGCGTTCCACCTGCGGGCGCGACAGCAGATCGTTCCACGAGATCTCGAGTGGTCGATCCACCATTCCGTCGATGGTGAGCTTCCAGTCGGCCACGTCGATGCGCGGGAACGACAACGCGGTGTCGATGCGGTAGAAGTCCTCGGTCGGCGTGATCCAGGTTGCGCTCGGATGAAAACCGTCGTCCGATGCCAGACGATCGGCACCCGGTCCGATGTCGTTCACCACCGGCAAGGTGGCGGGTCGTTGTTCCTCGATGCGTTCGATGCGGGCGGTCTCTCCGCGGCGACCCACGACACCGGCCACCACCGACGCACCGCCGAGAGCACCGGCCGTCAGGAGGAAACCCCGCCGGTCCCAGCCGAGTGGAGTCCGTGACGGACCAGGTCGGCTCGTGCGTCGCCAGCGCGAATCGAGTCGGGCCAGCAGCACCACCGCGGCCACCGCACCAACCGCGGCTCCCACGAATGGCGCCGCCACCGACCAGAAGGTGGAACCGGGTCGTTCGGCGGCCGACAACGAACCGACCACGGCAAAGGCCACGATGCCGGCCACCAACGGTGTCGGACGTTCGCGCGAGGCCACTCCGAAGGAGATCGCGACGAGAGCCAGAACGGCGACGATGCCGACTCGCAGAGCGGTCTTGTCGTCGTCGCCGAACCAGTCGATCGCAAGTTGCTTCAGCCAGCGGGGCACCCGATCGATGAACGAACCGCCCACCGCATCGATGGGGGATGCGACACCGGCGACCGCGGCCACCACGAGGCCACTGGTGGTGGCGACGGCCCCGGCCACCAGGCCGGCGAGCGCTCGCCAGGCGGCGGGAGCGGGGGTCGCCACGACGTTCGAACGAGGCGCGTCGGGGTCGACCTCGGGGGCGTCGTCGACGATCACGGGATCATTGTTGTTCGGGTCGCGACCCGATGCACAGCGGGAGCGTCAGCGGGCGTGCACCGGCACGTAGTCGCGGGCGTCGACACCCGTGTACCACTGCCGGGGACGGCTGATCTTCTGCTCCTTGTCGTTGAGCAGTTCCTGCCAGTGCGCCAGCCACCCGGCCGTGCGCGGGATCGCGAACAACACGGTGAACATGTCGACCGGGAAACCCATCGCCTGGTAGATGAGTCCGGAGTAGAAGTCGACGTTCGGGTAGAGCCGCCGCGACACGAAGTACTCGTCCGACAACGCGACTTCCTCGAGTTTCAGGGCGATGTCGAGCAACGGGTTCTTGCCGGTCACCTCGAAGACCTCGTAGGCCGTCTGCTTGATGATCTTGGCCCGCGGGTCGTAGTTCTTGTAGACGCGGTGGCCGAAGCCCATGAGGCGACCCTTGCCGGCCTTCACGTCGGCGATGAACGCCGGAACATTCTCGATGGAGCCGATCTCCTCGAGCATTCGCACGACCGCTTCGTTGGCTCCACCGTGCAGCGGACCGTACAGAGCCGATGCGGCGGCCGCGCAGGCCGAGTAGGGGTCGGCGTGGCTCGAACCCACCACGCGCATCGCGGTGGTGCCGCAGTTCTGCTCGTGGTCGGCGTGCAGGATGAACAGAACGTCCATGGCGCGCTCGAGCGCCGGGTGCACCTGGTACTCGCCGACCTTCCACATCATGTTGAGGAAGTTGGCGGGGAACGAGAGATCGTTGTCGGGGTAGACGAAGGGCAGTCCGACCGAGAAGCGGTGGCACATGGAGGCCAGGGTGGGCATCTTGGCGATCAGTCGCAGGATCTGCTTGTCGCGACTCGCCTTGTCCTCGATCTCCTTGGCGTCGTTGTAGAAGGTTCCGAGGGCGGCGACGGCCGACACGAACATTCCCATCGGGTGCGCGTCGTAGTGGAAGCCATCGACGAACCTCTTGCGCATGTTCTCGTGGATGAACGTGTGGTGCACCACGTCGTGCGTCCACTGGGCCAATTGCGTCTTGTTCGGCAGTTCGCCGTTCAGCAGGAGATACGCGACCTCGAGATAGGTGGACTTCTCGGCCAACTGCTCGATCGGGTAGCCGCGATAGCGCAGGACCCCGTTGTCGCCGTCGAGGTAGGTGATCGACGAACGACAGGCGGCGGTGCTGAGGTACGCCGGGTCGTACATCCGGAGGTCGGGATCGAGTTCCCGCAGAGCCGAGGAGGGGAACACCCCGTCGGTGATGGGCACCGTGATCGTCTTGCCGGTGCGGTCGTCGATGATGGTGATGGTGTCGGGCACCTTGCACGTCCCCTTCGTGTCGGTCGAGGTCGTCGACGTTGTTCGGGACGACCTACGGATGTTCGGGGCTTTCTCCCCGCCGAAAGGATAACCGTCATCCGGTGCTCGCGACCCAGTCCACTCGACGAACGATTCCCGCGACGCACCGTCGATCTGGTGAACGACCTCGTGAACGAACTGGTGAACGACCTCGTGAACGAACTGGTGAACGGACCCGCTGAACGACCCGCTGAACGACCCGCTGAACGACCCGGTGAACGACCGGAATCTCGATCAGAGCGGCGAGTTGTCGTGCTTGCGGGCCGGGAGGTGCTCGCGCTTGTCGACGAGCGCATCGAGCGCCGAATTGATGGCCGATCGGGTCTCGGTGGGGTCGATCACGGCGTCGACGAAGCCCCGCTCGGCGGCCACGTAGGGGTTGAGGAGGCGCGCGCTGTAGTCGGCTTCGAAGGCCCTGCGTTCCTCGTCGGTCGCCCGGCGCTGCAGGATCGCGGCCGCCTGTCC
>Ga0169931_10006486_pt1 | contig 17619 bp, 22 predicted proteins | sample Kivu_15m_20L_FD_129675 | JGI IMG/M metagenome (GOLD analysis project Ga0169931, IMG submission 129675) | Freshwater microbial communities from Lake Kivu, Western Province, Rwanda to study Microbial Dark Matter (Phase II) - Kivu_15m_20L... | ecosystem: Environmental > Aquatic > Freshwater > Lake...
AATTATTGAAAAATCAGTTCGTCCTATAAAAAAGTTTATTGTAAATATAATAAAGTTTAAATAATATTAAAATTCGTTAAATCAAAATAATTAAATTTAATTATTTATGGTTACTTCGATTTACTTATTTAATAAGAATTATTAATTACACTATATTATTGATTAGAATTTTTATATGTTCGTCCAATATTATATAAAAGAATTTAATAATTAAAAGGAAGAATATAATTTTTCTTCAATTTGGAAGAACTATCCTTTACATCCAAAGAAATCATTTCAGCAAGCCAGATTATATTTTTAATTTCCTGTTCCTTAATTTTGATGTAAGCATAGAAACAAGCATAGTGGAATTGTTGTTCAAAGGCAATAGAAAACTTTTTTGTCAATTCTTCAAACATAACATCATCTAAAATTATTTTCTTAAATTAAAAATACCTAGGGTTTTTAACCCAGCTTGAATAGAAAATTCATCTATTTTCTTTGGATCTGGGACATCCTTGATCATGTTATAATAAACTGGGTAGGGACTAAATTGAGTTAATTTTAATTTCTTACATCAAAGCATCACGAAGAGCCTCAAAGCTATTAGCCTTAATAATCTGAGATGTAATTGATGGATATAAATAACCGAAGTTGGGAATAACTCTTTTTCTTTCTTCTTCTTGAAATTGATTATAATCGTAAGCTAAAGAGTTATAAACTATCTGGATAGCCTGACAATCAGCCTCGAATTTAAGTAAATCTTCCATAATTTCTACAGTTGTAGGGTTAAGAGTCTGACAGTACAGATAAAAATGCTCTAACCAAATTTTTTTAAGATAATTTTTTATTTTTTCTGGTTTCAATTCTTGTAAATAATTATTGATGGTAGAGATAGATTTTACATCTGAATTGATAATGATTTCTTCTAAAAAGGTTGAGAAATAGTAACCCACTTCTGTATCGATCAAAACATCCTCATAAAGTTCATCTATTTTTCTCACGTCCAAATTCACCAAACCCATAATTTCTGGAAGATATCCAAGAGGCTCTGACCTTGCCTGAATAATTTCTTTGGAGGTTCTGTTTTTAGAGCCTTCAATTACGTTGATAACATTATCTATCATGTATTTATGTCTGATCATTTGAATAAATTTTTGAAGGTCCGGTCCAGAAACCATTTGTATATAATCAATTTCATCTGCTAGCTTTTTCTTTAAGCAATTTTTAAGGGATGTTGTGTCTGTTTCGTTGAAATTAGTAACCCAGTCGGTGTAGTCTGTATCTAATAAAATCTTGAATTTTTATATTGATATTTACTGATTTTAAATCTTTCAAACTAGAAGCATTTCTTATGTTTGCATAGGTAATTTCACCTAAGAAACTTTTTCTTAAACCTCTTAGTATGGCTTCTGCGTATCCATCGTCTACGTTGAAGAAAATTAAATCTGACATTTTTAAATGTATTAAATTATAAATTTTGTATAAAGAAATATAATTAACAAATATTATATATTAATAGGAAATTTATTTTTATTTTTTTTATTCAATTTCAACATGTATTGATAAAATAAAAACTTAAATATTGTAATTAAGAATTTTGTTTTCAAAATATCTCAATTCTAAATCTGATTCGTCTGATACTATCAAACCTTGGTCTAGCATTTCTTCAATAAGAATCTTTGATAAAAGTTGATTTTTAAGAGTTGTTAATTCATTAAAATCTTTTAAATTGACATATGGTTTTTCAGGTGTTAGAAAGTTTTTTAGTCTGTAAAACATGTTCTCAATAGAAAACTCCTCTATGTTAAGACATTAATTAAAGGATTTAATTACCTGTATGAAGCAAAATCATTTCATTTTTACAAACTTTGACATAAATATTTGTTTGTATATTGTTAAAATTATCAAGAGCAATTTTCATGTCTTTTGCACATATCGTATCTGATTAGAAAAGAGTAAAATATTTTATATACATACTAATTCCTCTACTTCTATTGTAATATCCATAAGCATCTATAAGAGAGATTATTCCTATTTTATTTTTAGTAAAATATTCATTGAAATAAGAGTTAATTTGCGCTGCTAAATCAACATAATAATCTTTTCCTGCAGTTTCCTTTGTAACAGGATCTACAAAACCAATGCTGAAGAGGACTTGATCTATTTGATTCATTGTAGGGTCATTTTTTACATTTGAACCGAGTTTAGTTCTTAACCCTTGTGCAATATCGATCTAAAATGTATAAAAAATATTTCAATCACAATTTTACCATTTGTTTTGCATTTCCTTTAAGACTTTGAATATCAGTAAAAGAACCACTTATGACTTCTCTATTTTCTTTATGTTGAGTCATAATTAAATTCTTAGTACGCTCTAATCCTAATCCTGTTACAACTGAGGTGGTTGTGGGTCTAACAAAATTCATATTTAAATTTTCATCTTGTAATTTAACATGCGAGATCTAATAAATTTAATGCATATTTATAAATCGATTATATGATTTACATTCCATTCTTTGGAATTTAATGCCAGCTTTAATATATTGTATGCTTGATCTATATCAGATTCTTTTCCTCTGAATTTTATCATAAGATATTTCGGAAGAAGATAATTAGTGGCAGTAATTTCTGAACTTGAAATATTTTCTATGATATATGTAGGTAAACTTGATTTCAAATTTCCACTTAAGAACTCGATATAAATAAATTTTGATCCATAAAGCATTGGTTTCTAAAATATTTACAAATTCTGTTTTACTTTTATATAATGGGTTTTTATAAAACATAAGGGAACATCATAAATAATTTTTTCGCTAAAAACTAATATTCTAAAATTTGTAAAATAAGTTTTAGTATCGTATTCAATATTTCCTATGCTAAAATAATTATTATCATTGATGAATAATATTATTGTCATTTTATATTACTCATCTTCATATTTTATATCCTCTAATTTTGTTATTATCCTTTCACCTTCATATAAACTTGATTTGTCTAATTCTTTGATTTTTGTTGAATTAGGATAAAAGTAAGATAATTTTTTCATTTAAATTAAAATAAATTATATTCATAATAATATTCATTTAATTTTTTATTAATTAATCCTCATTTAATCAAAATTTTCTTCAATTATTCCACTCATTTCAGGTGGATGAAAAGCCATTCTCCTAGTTAAAGTTTCAGGTAAAATAAAGGAAAACATAATTGCAAATAGATTGATAATACAAAAAATTAATAACAAGGTGTCTGGATCTAAATTTTCTATAAAAAACGGAGCCAATATCCCTCCGAGTTTACTTATAGTAATGTTTACTCCCAGTCCTTTTGTTCTCAGAACGGTTGGGTAAATTTCGTTAGTGTAACAATAAATGATACAGTTTATTGCGATGAAAGAAATTCTTGAAATGTATAAACATACCGAAAATAAAGAAGAGGAGGATTCTTCATCAAAGAAAATGCTAGTCATGAAACTACAAAATGATATTAATAATAAAAGAATAATTGTCTTTTTTCTCCCGAGTCGATGATAATTTGAAAATAATCCCGCTATTAACGAAACAACCATATCACAAAGGAAAATAAAGAAATACTGAATGTACAAGTTTCCGTAAAAGTTTTTAATATTGATAGAGAGTCCATAAAAAATAATTGCAATTACTACCCATATATAGCATAAAATAAAAAAATGAGTTCGTTGTGAATCTAATATGATCAAATCAAATACAGAATAGTCGTTCATAACTTTCCTTTTAGCTTTTTCTTTCTTGATACAATTATCACTGAGATAAGTGTTCATTTTTCTATATGACTTATTTGGAGTTTTATTGTTACTATCATCTAAATCGCTGGATTCATTTGATTCTTTCGGAGGATTTTTGAAAATTTTTTCAATATTAACAAAAATTGGAGAGGAATCAGCCAATCTTTCTAAAATGTCGTTATCTGAACTATTTTTTCTTTCAAAGGGGTTATTTTGTGTAACCAGATTGGGGTCGAATTCACAATCTTTATTTAAAGTTACATCTGTATCTTCTAATTTTCTATTATTTTTAAATGCTATGTTTTTAACAGATTCAGCAAACATTTCTTCTTTTCCTGTAGAGATATAAAAAATAGGTGATTCTTCTAGATACACATAAATAGCAATTATTGTAAATATCATAATTACTGAAACAATTATAAGTATTATTCTCCAATGATCGAAGTAGTAGAAAATCACAGTGTATATTGTTCCAAAAAATGAAAATGCACAAAATATTGTTGATGTAAATAAAATTAAATTATGTTTCTTAATTATTTCACTAACATACACTAAAATTGTAATATCTATAATTGAAGAAAATAATCCCGACAGAAATAAGATGATAAAGACAGGGATTAATAGATTAACGAAATAAAAGACAATGTTTATCATCACTAAACACGAAGAAAAATAAAGTAAAGTTGCTTTTCTTCCCTTTCTATCTGCGAATATGTAAGCTATGGATGAGCCACTCATGATACCCGCAAATAGGCAAATACCTAAAATTACAGTTAGCGATTTGTCGCAATATATGTCAAGCTCATAAACCAGTGAATATTTCAAATTTTCTTTTATTATTGAGAACTCGTAATTCTCACAAATTTCATAATTAATCGAGGTTACTATGGTTGTATTAAGTGATTTGTCAAAATATTCAACTCTAGGTTTAGCTTCTAGGAACGGAAGAATAACTATTAAATATTCACTTGTTCCGAATAATACAAATAGAAGAATTAAGGTAATGTATTGGTAAGTATTATTTCTCCCTGCTTTCTCTAATATTTTTTCTATTTCATTATACATCTATCTAAAAATACAAAATATATATTATTTTTATTCAAATAAAATAAATAAGAAATGCACTTTGAGATTAATTTAGTAGAAAGTTTATAAAAAATTAAACTTTAAATATTTTTTTCGTAAATAATATAATGAGATTTATTTAATACGGTCTTCTCGAGAAAAGATTGATTTTCTGAATTCGTTAAAAATCGAATCCCGCAACTAGATTCATCATAGTTTAATTTAACAAGAGTAAAGATAAATTTTTCCACATTTTCATCACAGTACTGTGAATATTCAATGTTTACTATGAAATCATAAACCCACCAAAAAATAGAATTCCTCCAATCGGAGTATTCATAAAAGATATAAAATAAACAAATAGGTATTTCATTTTTATCATCGTATATCCAAATTACTTTTCCTTTTTTGTCATCGTATAATACATTTCTAATTGAATTAGAGTAATTATTAAGATCTACTTTTTTATTTCTAATTTTGCTGAAAAAATTAGAGAATTTTAAATTGCTATAACATTTCTCAAATTTATCGATTGTAGGTTTACCCATGAAAATTCCGTCATTCATGAAATTTATATTCATTTTGTTATAAATTTCATCATCCGATTTAAGAAATTTCACATCATCGAAATCGTAATCTATTTCAAACAAACATTCATCTGTTTTTACGAATCCTAATTTGTGATAAACTTTCTCTGCAGTTGTGTTGGTTTTTTCCATGTACAATTTTACCTTCTTTTCAAAATTTTCATTTTTAATTACAAAATTTTCATTTTCTTGTAATAGTTTCCTAAAAAGTTTCTTCTTACGATATTCTTTTTCTATAAAAACTGATTGGATCCATACTAATGTTTTATCTGTATTTATATTATACTCATATGTAATCATATTCATTCCACAAAAATTATTATTTGCTTCATCCACAATAATGAAATAATGACCAAATATTTTATTATGAAAAAAATTGTTGACGGCTTCTGTCACTTTCTTTTCATCTAATGATTTATTTTCTGTCTCTTTAGCCATTTTACAAATCATATTAACAACTTCTTCCAACTCTTCTAAGTGTCTAATAGGTTGATTGGATTTGATATGTATTGAATAGTTATTTGATTCCTCCATCCTGAATAAAATATATTTTTAAATATAAACCTACTCTAAATAATTTAATATATATTTTATTATCAAATATTATTTGATACAAAGGTCTTTGAATAAATTAATTAGTAATTAACAATTAAAAATTAAGTACTAAAAATGCCCTTATTTATTAGCGACTAATATATTATATACTTCCTGATCTTTTTCTATGCTGTATATTCAGTAATTTATAAGATGAAAAATTTTCTATATCGATATCTCCCTTTTTATAGTCAAAATTTTCAGCATTATTTTCATTAGAAAAAAAATCATTATCATTATTGCAATCAATATTTTCAATATTATTAAAAACTGTTCTATTTACAGGCGTATCATGTCTTGAAATGAATGTCATTTTTTTAAACTCGTACTCAATAGAATCTTCAAAAATTTCTGATTTATTATAGAATTTTTTTCTGACAATATTGAGATCAGATATTTTCATCCATGGATGATTAATAACTTCGTAGGGATTAAATCTTTCATTTGGATTTATATTTAAGAGTCCTTTTATCATTTCAACACCTTCATTAGTGATATTTTGAAACTCAGTTGCATCAAAATTTAATTTTCCTACTATAATTTTATCAATTGTGTCTTTCACACTAAAATTTTTGTAAAAATGCATTTTAATTGAATAATTACTTTGATCCTTTGAAAGGAGTTTCTCCACTCATCATAAAATATAGAATAATACCCGCACCCCATAAATCCACCTGTTCACTATATTCATTATATCCTTTTAATGTCTCCGGAGCAGAGTATTCTAATGTACCTATGTGAGTCATCAAATTTATATTATTCTTAGATGTGTAATCATAAAAAATATTTTTTCTCTTGCTTATGTTAAAATCTATAACTTTTATTTTATCTTCATCTATAATCATGATATTATCAGGTTTAATATCTCTGAATTAATTAAGTATATACCTGTGACTTAATCCTTCTCTATGCATATCTTGAATGGTGTCTATTAAAAGCCTAAATAATTTTCTGCAATGAATTTCATTTAAGGGGCCCCTGCATTTTATGTATTCTGTTAAATTTTGGGAGCCTTCATCATATTCTAAAACAGTGTGTATTTTACATTTAACTGTGTTATAAAACATTTCGTAGGGTTTTATTATACATTCACTGTCGAAAATTTTTAAATTAAAAAATTCATTTTTAGCTTGTTTTATAATTTCTTCTTCCGCGCTTCTTAAACATTTAACAGCATATTTTTTATTTGTCATATTATCAATACATAATTTGACTACAGATGAAGTTCCCTACGGTGTTAAAATATTTTTGAATATTTCGGTTTATTAATTTTCTTTTTTACCTCTCCTAAAATTCTAACTTCAGTATAATAATATTCAAAGCTTTCATTTTTATCTTCAATGTCTAATCTCTCATTTTTATAATATTCATTAGCTTTTTCTTCTTGAATAGACTGATCCTTTTTAAAAAGGAGTAGTTCTTTATTAAAAAATAAATTTGATTTTATACGTTTCGAAGAATTTTTTAAACCATTTATCAAAGTATCTCTTTTTGAATTGTCTACCTTTATGGTACTAGCGCGAGCTCTTGTAGCAGTTATTTTTGTAGTAGGAAGTTTAATAGTGTCTTATTAATTTAAAAATCACCCATTTTACTTCTGATTCTCTGAGTAGATGAGTCATCCATTTATTATATTTAAAAATTAATTATTAAAATTTTAAGTAACTTATATAATACTTATTTAGCTATTAATTATTTAGAATTTTTAAAGTTAGGGTTCTCAAAGTTCCCATTTTCTCTCGGAACTCCTGCAAAATAATATAAACCTGGCATTCTCATATAATTCATCAAACAGTGAGGATCAACAAACGGACTATGCATACCTTGTATCGGGTGCATTTGAGGGTAATTAATATTATTTACGTTGTAATTTGGATTGAAAAATTTATTTGGGTGTGGTATGTCGATATTAGTGCAATTAGAGTTATTTACAGGTGGAATCATATTTCCATGATTCATCAATAATCGAGGTTTATTATTCATCTCTCCCATTGGTGGGCACCCAGCTGAAATACCAGAATTATACGCATTAAAATAATTATTCTGATTGATTATATAGGGATTGGTATTTGAAATATTTATGTTCTGAGTATTTAAAGGAATAGGGATATGATTCTGCATGTTATTTACGTTGTTTAAAATACATCCACTTTCATCCTGTTTAGCTGATTCTTTTTCTTTTTTCTTTTTTTTAATAGATTCTGATTTATATTCGGTTGTCTTACTTGTTCTTTCGCTATCTTCTAGAATATCTTCTAGATTGATAGGCTCTGTTCGTTTTCTCTTTTTAACTTTAGCGTCTGTGAATTCGTCTTTATAACCACTATTACCTGATGACTTCTTTCGTTTGGTCTTTTTATTTAGATTTGAGGAAATTTTTTCATTATTCATAGGCTTATTGAAAACCTCGTCATTTTGAATACTGGTTTCATTTTTATTATCATTACAGGTTATATTTTCTTTTAATTTATTTTCAACCCCTCGGGTATCTCTGAAATAACTACTGTTAATCACTTTCATCATCGAATCATCATTATTCCTATTAAACATCGAATTTAGATTATTTGAGTAAAACATGTTGTCATTGAAGAACATTGAATTATTATTATAAGGGTTTCTCAGAATGTTCATATTACTTTCATGATCAAATAAACCGATATTATTGTTCGAGTAATTGAGTAGATTAGAATTCTCCCCGTTGAAAAATTGAATTTCTTCTTTTTTTTCAATTTGGAATTTCTCCTTATTTACGGATGAATTTATATTTTCTAATTATAAATAAAATTCAGATTCTTACTTAAAATTGAGGTCAATTGAGTATTATATTCGTTTTGTGGGAACGAAAAAACATTAAGATTATTATCTTTGTTTGATTCAATTGATGCAATTATATTGTTTTGGCTCATTCCAGTATTATGTAAATTGGTGAGAAAATTATTGTTTGTATTGGACTGTTCTTCTGAATTTTTTTGATTGTTTATAAAAGGAATTCTTCTTGTCATTCTTTTTGGAGTTGAAGGGCTGTGTTTTTTTAAATTTTTATTTGGGGTTGAAATCTTATTGTCAATAGAATTATTTTGTATCAATTTCTCTTTAGAATAGGAAATATTACTTGTAGTTTGAAATAAGTCCTTTGTATTCATTTTTTCTTTTTTTCCTTCATTAAGATTCGTCAAACTATTCAAAGTCAAGGAATTTGATTTAATTTTCGAGTTTAAATCATTAAAGTTCAGAATTTTATTAAAATTTTCTGTATTCTGAGAATCGTTCTGATTATGATTAAGATTTGATTTATTATTATTATTGAAATTTGTATTATTCAGCTGATTGTTATTATTTGACAAATTCGAATGACATTCCGAAACTGTAAATGCCTTCATTAGATAATTACCAGTATTACTTTCCTGATGAGAGTTTTTATCTTTCCTAATTTTATCAAAATAATCGATTCCTTTGTAAGGATCTGAATCGTCGCATATAAAATTGTCTGAATCTGCAATTTTTTTCGGACTTTCAAAAGCAGAAACTTTTTTGGAAACGTTTATGTTATGTTCCGAGGATTTCACTTTTTGACTATTTTTTCCATTATTTTCTCTCCACACACAATCATAATTGTCATCGAGAATAAAATGAAATTCATCTAAATCACCATCAGAAGAATTAGCATTTTCTGCAAGATTGTTTAAATTAAGATTATATATTCCTAGAAATTCTAAAGGATCGAATTCATCATATTCCTGTTCAAGTGGTACAAAAGATTTTTCCTTTTCATCCTCGCTTTCATTAACAGAATTAAGAAAATCTTCAACCTTGACTTGTGAATTATTCAAGGAATCCTTGGGTGATCCCTCGTATACTGTAGGCTGTGCCAACAAGGAATTCGAAATAATGTTAGGATGATTTTTTGAATTGTTGAGAAAAATTGATGCAGCTAAAATATCGTTATCATTTTCGTTAATCTTTTGTGTTTGATCAGAGTGAGGTCTATGAGTGTCATTATTATTTGAACAAAAATTATTATTATCAGAATTATCAGCATTAGTCTGATTAAAATTAATTTTTTTCTTGCAATCTTTACTATCAAAATACAAATTCCCTTTTATCATATTTATGTAATAATTATTTGTATCAGCTATGTTTTTCTGAAGAGTTTTATGAATGGGGGACTCGTTCCATTGATACTGCATAAAAAGAGTATTTGTTGAAGGACATCCATATCCTGTAAAAATGTCACCTATGTCAAAAGCTTTTGAATTTTCGTCAGCAGAAAAAAATGTGATTTCATTAGGAATCCAGAGATCTTCAAGAGGGCAAATGAACAAGGATAAATTTTTATATTTTTTCTGAATGTTTTTCCATTTTTCTTGAAGAACTTCAATTATCTGTTTCATCGATTTATTGAATGAGACACTAATTTTTAAAATATTAATAATTTAAAAATGGCGAATAAAAATTTTTAGTTTTTACGTTATTTCTATTCTCGGACTGTAATTTGATTCAATCATCTTAAAATAGGTCTCATAATCGTAAGGTGTAATTCTCACTATAAATTTCTCATACGGAATCCTTAAAATTTTAAAAAGAAAATTTTAAACTAAAATTTTACTTTCTACAAACATCTGTGTCGATTACTTTCATTTGTTGTTCACTGAGATTTATATTATTATTTATCTTGTACTCCTTCTTAAAAGTCAAATTTTTAGGCATAAATTTGTTTTTCTAATCAAAATAAATTTTATACTACTTACATTGTTCTTTTGAGATTTTTCATTCAATTTAATTTTTCTCATTTGTTTGATTCCTCTCATTATAAGTTTTTTCAGAGACAAAGCTGTTTTCTTGAACAGTCGAGGATGTTTGTTGAGTTTCTTCATTGCATCAAGCTTAGACTATTGTAAAAATTTAATTAATTATTTTGTTTACATTTTTTTTAGAATTAGAAGATGTAATCATTTTTCCATAACAATTCAATGCTAGAAGTACCTCATCCCGATTCTTTCCGTTTATCCCTGAATCACCAACACTCTTCAATAATTTATTGACATTCTTAAAAGCACGATAGTAATAGTCTCTAATCTTTTCAGTGCTTTTAGTTCCAATTTTCTAAGATTAAAATGAATTTTATAAAGAAAATTTTACATTATTCATATTTTTAAATAATTTCTGCAAGGATGAATAATTTACTCCGTTCGCTATTGCCTCATAAAACAATTCCTTTTCTTGAGAGGACCAACTCTTCCATTCTTTCTTTTTCTTTTTAAAAGAATTGCTTTCATTTTGGTTGTCGTAAATTTCGTAAGAATTATTTTTATTGAAATCATCAAAATTTTCGTTTTTTAAGTAGTTAGAATTTGGCGCTATTACTCTCGCTTTAACTACTCCTGAATTATCTTCCTTTTCTTTTCCTCCATCTTCATTGAAATCTTTTTTCAATTCTTCTCTGATTCTTTCAGTATTAGATGTGCTCTCTTCGATTTTTATTTCATGATATTTAGAAATTCTTTCTTGATGTAATTTTTGTTCATTTTTGTCGTCATTTATCTTTTTAAAAATTTTTGCCTGGATTGCCTGAGTTAAGTTTTTATTTGTATTAGAAAATCTACTTTGTTTTTTGTAAGGCGACTTTGCAAATGTAAGATCTTCATTTGAATATTGTGTCATCGATTGATTTACGATATGCATTTTGTCTTTTGATTCTTCCTTATTTGAACTTTGCATGATATTTATAATTATACAAATAATTATTGATAATCTTAATATATTAACAAGTCTAATATAAATAAAATAAGAGATAAAATTTACATAAGTTATAAGAATAGATAATTTATTTATTGGTATTAGTCAATTATCATTTAGCCTTTATAGTTTCAAGTGATGGAGTTAATATATAATTAACAGTGGTTAGCCACCATATCCTTCAAAAATATTAAAGAGGAAATAATTCTTAATTTTTATTAACGGTATGTTATAGGCTATATAATTGGAGATTTAAAAATATTAAGGGTGTGGTATTTATTTAAGACTCTCATTTTACCCTAACGACCAATTTTAAATTTTACTCGCGTTTTAAATACAGTTTGCAGCAATTTAATAATTTATAATTATTAAATGCTATTTGTATAAGGACCAAAAATGTAAATTCTGCGTATGTACAAATTTAGGTAATGATGCTATTATTCTATTTTTTGTGGTACAAGATCTAATTACATGAAATTAGTAGGCTTATAATATTTTACGAACATCCGATAATGTAATTTTTTTATTAATAAGATTCTTTATTTCAATTATTAATAAACTAATAAATTAACGAATGATACCCACAATTTTTCATCAAAAATCTTTTATAATGTTAAATATATATGATAAAATAGTATATAATTTGAATAAAACTCTTTTCTTCATTTTATAGCAATGATTTTTTTCCATACATAATTTCAGATCTCCATTTTAAATGGGCTTCATTTGGTTTCAATAGTCTTTTAAAAGATTTTCTATCCATCGAAAGTAAAGACAAATCAGTCTATGAGTATAAATAAAATTATTCAATTGAAATTACTTCAGCAATTACATTCGCAGCTCTCGGTGCTTCTCTTATCAAAGCTAGTTCTCCGAAATATGATCCTTTTGCATAGTGCATTACTATTTCAGGGGCTTTTCCAACTTCTAAAGTTTTAGTAACTACAGCCTTTCCTTCTTCTACAATATAAAATATGTCGCCCATTTCTCCCTAATTTGATTAAGATTAATACAATTAGATCCTTACTTCTTTTATAACATATTCCCCAGCTTTATAAAAACATTGATTTAAACTATCACATATTAAGCTAAGCTCGTAACTATCCATTCCTCTAAAAGCCTCGACTGACTTTAAAAATTTTTCGTATTTTTCTCTTTTCATCATAGCTTCATTTTTAACAATCTCTATAAAAGTCTCTCTATCAAGGGCCCAAAGGTTACATTTAGTTTTTGCAATTACAGATGCCGCGCGTGGAGAGTTATACAGCAATGCGAGTTCTCCAAATGAATCACCATCCTCATATTGTTTTACAAGTTTATTTTCGTTTGAGTCTGGAAAAAATTTATAACAGTCTAAATTTCCGCTTTCTACGAAATATAAATAGTTTCCACTATCTCCTTGTTTAATCACATATTCGCCAGAATTGTAAATATGCTCTTCCATAGCACCTATTACTATAATTAATGCTTTCTCATCTAATGCGTTGAAAATCACTGACTGTTTTATTTTTGCTCTTATTCTTTTTATTTGAGCATCTGATTTTTTAATATGTCTTGGAACAAAGTCTACTTTTTTGTTAAATTTTCCGTATGCTTCTGCACTGACCCCTGTTCGTTTCCCCTTACCCTTTATTTTTTGTTTTTTAAATTCTAGTTCATTTTGTTTGATTTCTTCGTCTTGAGAATCTGTATCACTTATGCATTTTTCTGATTCCTCGATTTCTTGGACAGTCTTTAAATTCGGAATTTCCACTCTTAATCTTTCTAATTCTTTTGCTTCATCGGGATTTAATTTGTTGTCTGTATAACCTCCTGTTTTCTGCAACCAATCTAAGATAAAGCTGGCTGGATTATCTGGTCTCTCTGAGACTAATTGAAAAATCAATCCCTCCATTATAGGTCTTACTTTAGTCTCCAAATATTTCTGCTTATCCATATTTTTTAGAATTAATTGTTTTTGTTATTCAAATTATTCACAAATTCCGAAAGTATTCTTATAAATTTTATAATAAAATATGTAGTAAAAAGCAAATTGCAACAATAAAATTTGGAATAATTTATATCATATTTTATAATTAAATAATTAAAGTTTTAAATAAATCAACATTCTTCCTTAATTCTGAAACTTCTGAATTTGCAAAGGCTGAATCAATTAATTCATTTTTTAATATAATTTTCTTCTCAAATAAACTATTTTTTATGGAATTTCCTTTTTGCAAAATGTGAATAATAATTTTAAAAACACAATTTATTGTAATGTCATTCATAGATAAATCAAATTTTAATATACTATAATTGTTGATAATATTCTCAAAAATACTTATTACAAATGGATCACTCAAATTGTTCTTACTCATAGACAAGATTTGTAGACATTTATTGAAATCTAAAAGATTTTTCAAACAATCAATTAAGGATTCATCTATGATTAATTTATTACAGTCTAAATGCAATTCTTTCAAACAAGAATTAAATTTCAAAAATTCAAACAGATAACACACATAACTTCCCAATTTGTTATTATTTAAATTTAAATATTCCAAATATTCATTTTTCCCTACAGCTATAGAGAGTTTTTTGAATTTATCTTCAGTCCATAGATTCAGCTCGTTATCACTTAAATTTAAAATTTTTAATTTATTTTGATAAAATATTTCAGTCAACAAATTTGTATTCAGAAGATAAAGGCTATTAGAGGCTAAACTCAACTCAGTTACTGAAATAGAATTTTCATCAAATTTATAGTAATCAAGTAGGTATTTTAAAAATTTTCCCATGCCTATGTAACAGTTGTCTAACACTAAGGATTTTATATTTGGTTTTGTTTTGAATAAAAATTCTTTAAAGAAAAGATCGATATTAGATTCTTTAATAAAGCACGAATTATCGCAAAAATTAATACAGTTAATTGATTTAAATTTATTTAGGAAATTTAAAATTTTCTCAAAGATTTCTTGATTAAGATTATATTTCCCAAAATCTAATCTTTTCAGACAGCATAAAGAATTCATTTTTATTTCTCCAAACAACTCTATTTCGAAATTTTCTAAAATATTTTGATCGATAGATAAAACTTCTAATTGTGATCTTGGATTAAAAGTTAGAGCAAAAAAAATCGATCTAAGACCTGAATTAGTAATGTAATTATCTCCCATGAAAATCTTTTTTAATTTACATTCAGGATTTTTAAGAAATAAGCTTAGATATAAACCAGAAATGCTATTTAGATGATTATTTTCTAGGTTAAGAATTTGTAGAGATGAAGAAGTTTCTAAAATATGTTTCAATCCAATTGTGGATATTTTGTTTCCTGCGAGATTTAAGCTTATAATATTTTCTAAAGATTCTAACAAAATTAAACCTTCATCTTCTAAATTACAAAAAGCTAACGATAAATGGGTCAATCTTGGATTAATTGAAATTATTTTATTCAAATTTTTATAAGTTGTGTTATCTGTCACACAATAATTTAATTTGAGAGAAAATAAATTTAAAGCACTTTGGATAGTTTTGCTTAATGGAGAAAGAATATTTTCTGTTAGTTTATTTTTAGATAAATTCAATTTTTTGATATTTAGATTGTTTTCAATATAATATGATAGGTATTTTATACTCTTTTGGCCCAGGTTTGTATTTACTAATGAGATTTTTGAAAAATTTTTGATTCTAATTTTATTAAAGTAATGTTTTAAAACTGGAAGCTTGTAGAAATAATCTACTTGAAGCATATTCATTATAATTGGTTTTATCTCCTTCGAAATTAATTGACTATTATTTGAGAGAATGTGATGAAAATCCTGAGCAAAGTCAAAATTTAATTTTTTCTTGTAAACTTTTAATGAGGTTGTTATCATTTTTGTGCGTTTTGTAAATCTTTTCTTCATCATAATATAAAAGAAGTTGTTCAAAAAAGATATTTCTGCTATAGAGAAAAAATCTAAGAAATATAAGATATTATAGATGATGTTAATTTTTATTTTGTCAAAATAATTTTTTACTTGATTGTGTTCTAGAGCGTCCATAATTATTATAAAATTATAATATAAATTTTTAAGTTAATCGAGAGACGATTCAATTTAATATTGACAATAAAAGAATTATCCTATGTTTAATTTTATCTTATACCATGGATTTGATTGTTTCTCCTTTAAAAGAAAGAAAGATTTCTTTGATATAATTCGTCAAGGCAATTATATAAAGATTATAATTGTAATTTCAAAATTTTTATTTTAGTTCATATTATTTTAAAATTATATATTCTATGAAATACACTAAAGTTATAGATGAAAGTCAAACTCAGGAAAATATTAATACTATTGATCAACAAACAAGCCAAGAAATTTCCGATACTCCTAATAGCAAGCATATACAGATTGAAGACATTTCTTTTAAGGAGTTTTCTAAGCAATCATTGAATATAGCTTTTCCTGGAATTTTGTTTTTTATTTGTTACTCTTCTATGGGTATGTTGAATCTAATTTTCATCGGCCAAATGCACAATAATGACGACATGTTAAAGGGAATGGGAATAAGTAACTTATATATAAATTGTACATTGATGGCAATTGTTCATGGAATTCTCAGTGGTCTAGACACTCTTCTTTCAAACGCCTATTCCTTGAAAAAATACAAACTAATGGGAATTTATTTAAATAGGGCAAGAATAATCGGATACTCTATAACAATTGTAATCGTTACTATTCACTATTTTACGATAGAAAATGTTTTAAGACTTTTTCGTCTTAATGAAGATGTAATAAAATATGGAACTAAATATGCACACGTTCTATTAATTTATATTTTCTTTGATGTACATGCGATGTGCTGCTTCAGATATTTGAATGTAGTAAGAAAATCCCACATAAATTTCATTTTCTTACTAACCGCTTTGATTTTGCATCCATTATGGAATTATATCTTCATTGTGTATTTAGATATGGATGTCCTTGGAGCAGGGATCAGCTATTGCATAAGTAGACTTATTGTTTTTATTATGGGAAGTGTGTATCTTCACTTTTTTAATCCTGTTCCTGAGACCTATTTCTTTTTTACCAAAGCTTGTTTTCGAGGTTTATGGGATTTTACAAAATTTTCTTTTGGGGCTATGTTGATATTTTGTGCTGAATGGTGGGCATATGAAATTCAGGCATTAATAGCTATTAATATAGGGGAAGACGATTATGCTGTTCATGTTATCTTGGCTCAGTTTGCCTCGGTTGTTTGCAGTATTTCAATAGGATTTAATTTCGCAACTACGATCTTAGTTGGAGAATACATTGCTAAAGCCTCTACAAAAGTAGTCAAAAAAGCTACCTATTATTCTCTTCTTCTTGGATTTGCAGTTATGTTTATTCTTATGCTTGTGCTTTTCTTTTTAAGAAATTATGCTTTTAGATTGTTTATAGACATCGAGAGATTGATTAATAAGGGAACCCCTATAATACCTATTTTTTGTATTTATGAAATATTTGATTTAATACAAAGCGTTTTATGTTCAGCTTTGCGTGGTCTTAGAAAACAATTTGTAGCTTCATTTCTTACATTAATACAATTTTATCTGATTCAAACTTCGATGGCCTATATAATTGGAAAAATTCTTGGTTGGGGAGTATATGGTATGTGGGTAGGTATGGCTATTGGTAATCTATCTGCAATAGTACTATATTCTATTACATTTGTGTGTGTGGATATACATAAAATTCATATTGAAACAATTGATAAGTTAGAGAAGGATCATAATGAAGCCTTAATAGCAAATGTCGGTTCGAAGGACGTAGAAAATGATGAAGATGATGAGAGAGTTGAAAACGAGAAAGCTCATAATGAAAATGTTTAATTAATCCACTTAAGTGATTAGGAAATTTATTTTTAAGATTTCAAATATATATCATAAAA
>Ga0169931_10006487_pt1 | contig 17618 bp, 18 predicted proteins | sample Kivu_15m_20L_FD_129675 | JGI IMG/M metagenome (GOLD analysis project Ga0169931, IMG submission 129675) | Freshwater microbial communities from Lake Kivu, Western Province, Rwanda to study Microbial Dark Matter (Phase II) - Kivu_15m_20L... | ecosystem: Environmental > Aquatic > Freshwater > Lake...
GAGTGAGATCGCGCCCTTCGAACCAGATCTCGCCCGAACTGGGCTCGACGAGCCGGTTGATGCAGCGAATGAGCGTCGACTTGCCCGTGCCCGAGGGCCCGATCACCGCGGTCAGTCCCTGCGATCCGATGTCCAGACTGATGTCGCGCAGCACCGGCATTCCCGCCCGGTAGGATTTGGAGAGGCGCCGGATCGAAAGCGCGCCTGCCTGCTCCGACGCCGGTGATAAGGTTTCACGACCGCTCGCCTGCGAGGACGGCGAGCGGTCCGACTGTGCGTACGTCACCGTCGATTACTTGGGCTGCTGCGCCCGCTTCCTTTCCTCGGCGGCTTTGCGCGCCGCGGCCTCGCGCCGGGTTTCAGCATCGTAGGCAGCCTTGTTGTAGGGGGTGCCCGATTTCTCAGCGACATCACGCACGACTGCCCAGTCTTTCTGGTAGGAGATCGGCAGGAAGCGGTCGTCGCCGTTGAATTCCTTGATCATCGCGGGCGGGAAGCGGAAGGAGAAGAAACAGGATTTCAGCTTGTCGGCGAGCTCGGGTTTCAGATCGTGCGCATGAGCGAAGGACGAGGTGGGAAAGACCTGGCTACGGTAGATGGTGCGGAACTCGGCCGGCTTGATCGTACCCCGCACCCCCATGCGCTCGAAGACGTCGGAGGCGACTGCAGCCATGTCGTAATCGCCCGAAGCCACGCCCAGCACGGACTTGTCATGCCCGCCGGACATCAAGGGCTTGTAATCGGTGTCGGGCCGCAGGCCCAGATCGGGGAACAGCACCTTGGGGGCCAGATTGCCCGAGTTCGATGAGGGCGAGGTGTGGGCGACACGCTTGCCCTTGAGGTCGGCAAGATTCTGGTAGGGGCTGGAGGCCTTGACGATGGCCAGCAGGTTGTAGCCTCGGACCTGTTCGCCCACGCCCTTGGCCGCAAAGGGCACGGCACCCGCCATGTTGACGGCAAAGCCCGTCGGGCCAGTCGAAAAACCTGCGTAGTGCAGACGCCCCGAGCGCATGGCCTCGATCTGCGCGGCGTTCGATTGGACCGGGAAGTAAACGGTGCGCTTGCCAACGCATTTTTCGAGGTGATCGGTGAAAGGCTTGAACACGTTGGCATAGACGGCAGGGTCTTCGACGGGCGTGTAGGCCCAGACCAGCGTTGCCGGGTCGCGCCATTTGGACGGATCGGTGGGCGGGTCGGCGACCAGGTCGCGATTGGCATCGCAGTAAAGCGTGTCAAGCTGACCACGGTTGGGGCAGTTGTCCTGCTGAGCCAGAGCTGAGCCCGCCGCCATCAGGGAGATGAGCCCAACGAGCGTGCGACGAACGGAGTTTGATGCCATGAGAATGTCTCCTGGAGTTTTTGTGTGGCGACTATGTTACAGAAAAACGCGACTTGACTCCTCAAGCAAGGCCTTGGCGTCGGCGGGAGGGTGGGCGCGGTCAGTCACCACACGCCCATCGCGAAAGCCAATGATCCGGCTCGCAAAACGCGCGACTTCGTGCTCATGGGTCACGAAGATCAAGGTCTGACCTCGCCGATTCAGATCCTGGAACAGCGCCATTACCTCGAGCGAGGTACGGGAATCGAGCGCGCCGGTCGGCTCGTCGGCGAGCAGGACCATCGGGTCGTTGACCAGCGCGCGGGCGATCGCCACGCGCTGCTGCTGCCCGCCCGACAATTGCGCAGGGGTGTGATGCAGTCGGTGCTCGAGACCGACCTGCTGGAGACGCACGAGGGCCCGCTTGCGGCGCTCGGCGGCCGGCAAACCAGCGTATACAAGCGGCAGCATCACATTCTCGAGCGCATCGGCCCGCGGCAGCAGGTTGAACTGCTGAAAGACAAACCCGATACGCCTGTTCCTCAGCAGCGCGAGCCGGTTGCCGGACAGCCCCGCCACCTCCTCGCTGGCAAGACGGTAACTGCCGCCGCTCGCGGCATCCAGGCAACCGATCAGGTTCATGAAAGTCGACTTGCCTGATCCGGAGGGTCCCATGATCGCGACGCAGCTGCCTTGCTCGATACTGAGCGTGACCTCGGCCAGCGCGATCACCTTCTGATCGCCCGAGCCGTAGTGGCGCGACAGCCGCTCGACCTGGATCAGCGGTGCAGGGGCAGCGGCTGCCTCAAGCGGCACGGTCATCGTTTGCCGGGCGGACTCGCCACGCCCGGCAAGATTTCCCGCTCGATCGGTACCGGGGCAAACGGCTGGGTCGTGGATGGGCGGGCCGGGGCCGACTCGCGCGGCCCTGCACCGGGCGGAAGCGGTGCGGGCTGCGCCGGTGGAGGTGACGGCACGGGTCGTGAGTCGGTCGCCTCTCTCGCCCGTCTGGCCTGCTCGACGCTTCCGTAACGAAGCAGGAATTGCAGGGCCTGCTCTCGCATCCAGGCCGCCTCTTCTACCAGTCCGACTGCCTGAAAGTAGGCGGCAGCATCGAGCCCCGACTGGTTTCTCATGGTGGGATCCGCGCCAAACTCGATCAGCAGGCGCGCAGCGCCAGGCTGTTTCATGCGAGCAGCCATCATCAGAGGCGTGGTGCCGTTGGGCGATTCAGCATCGATGAAGGCGTGTCGCTCGTTCAGCAGTCGAATCGCAGCGAGCTGACCGCCGGTTGCGGCATAGTGAAGGGGCGACCAGCCCGGCCGATTGACCTGTGCCCCGCGCTGCAAGAGCAACTCGATCGTGGCGACATCGCCATGGAGCGCACTCAGCATCAACGCGGTCTCGCCCCCCTGCCCTTCAGCATCGACTCGAATGAGGCGCATCCTGGCAAACTGGCGTGTGACCTCGAACGCCCTCGAACGGGCCGCGTGAACGATTGCCGGACCGAACTCAGGGTGGGTCACGTTTGGATCGACGCCCCGCCCGAGCTCAAAACGAATCGCGCCCAGATCATCGAGCTTGATCTGCTCCCAGAAGCCTGTTCCCGGCGCAGTGGGCGCGCGTGTGGTCTGGGCCCATGACGTGGGCTGCATGACCCCACAGGCCAGCAGGAGCCCCGCCAGGGCGCACAGGAGGCGCGCGATCATGATCCGAACAGCCGCTCGAAATTGGCTGTGGTGACCGCTGCGATGTGCTCGAGGCTGTTGCCGCGTACCTCTGCGAGGCATTCGGCGACATGACGAACATAGGCGGGCTCGTTGGTGCGACCGCGATACGGAACAGGCGCCAGATAGGGGGAGTCGGTTTCGACCAGCAGCGCATCGTCCGGCACTTGCCGCGCCACTTCGCGCAGTGCCGCCGCATTACGGAAGGTGACGATCCCGGAAAAGGAGATGCAAAACCCGAGCTCGATCGCGGCCCGCGCAGTCGCCCAGTCTTCGGTGAAGCAATGCATCACACCGCCGACTGCTTGCGCACCCTCTTCGTCGAGGATGCGGACCGTGTCGGCAGCCGATGATCGGGTGTGCACGATCAAGGGCTTTGCCACCTCACGCGCAGCTCGAATATGGACGCGGAAACGCTCCCGCTGCCAGTCGAGCTCTGCAGCCGGACTGCGGTAGTAGTCCAGCCCGGTCTCGCCGATCGCCACAATGGCAGGCTCATCTGCCAATCCGACCAGGGTCGCTACGTCGGGCTCCTTGGCATCGCGGTATTCGGGGTGCACACCCACCGATGCCCGCAGCCTTGGGTCACGTTTTGCCAGGGCGAGCACTCTGGGGAAATCCTCCAGATTGACCGCGACACACAGCGCGCGGCCTACGCCTTGCTCCGCCATGTGCGCGAGGCATTCGTCCAGCCGTGTAGATAGCTCAGGAAAATCGAGATGACAGTGTGAATCGATCAGCATCTGCGAATTTTACCCGTGCCGCCCGATGCGCCTGACCCAAGCCCCCGCGCGCTCCAAGCCGAATCAAGGGCGAGCAGCGCCCCGGGCGCGCGCACGGAAAATCGCCTGGTATTCCAGCAGAATGTCCTCGATCACCAGACGGGCGTTCAAAGGGTGCTGCGCCCAGCGCAGTTGCTGCAGCAGGGTCTGCTCAAAGCGCCCCAGCCCCTTCGGATCGGTCCGGGCGGCCACCTTGCGCAAGCGATCGGAGTGGGTCGCAAAATGTACCGGTGCTGCGCCGAGCAGGCTGCGACCGAGGTCGACCGTCCAGGCGTGCAGCGCACGCAGCAAGGGTTCGGCTTCGTTGCCTGCCAGGGCTTCGGCGACCGCAATCGGGTCGGCTTCGGGCAAGGTGGCGAGCGCCTCGGCCATGCGCTCCCGTGCCCGGCTTCCCGAATCCTGCAGAAACGCGAGCGCAGCAAACGGCGCTCCGCCACCGGCGGAGATCGCAGCATCGATGCTGGCCCCCTTGGCATCGGGGACCCCCTCGGACAGCCACCCCCTCAGCTGCTCGGCAGCCGGCAAGCGCACGGGCAACCTGCGGCAACGGGATCGGATCGTCGCAGCCAGCCGCTCCGGGCGATCGCTGGTCAGCAAAAAGCGAACCGCGGGGGGCGGCTCCTCAAGCGTCTTGAGCAAGGCGTTGGCCGCCGCGGCATTCATCGCATCTGCAGGATCGATCAGAATCACCCGCTCCGCGCCCCGATGGCTCGCGAGTTCGACAAAGCCCGCGAGTGACCGGATCTGGTCGATCACGATCTCGCGGGAGGCCTTGGGTGAGCGCGACGAGGCCGCCCGAGCAGGCGTTTCACCGCTCGATGCCTGATCCGACTCGGGCCTGACCCAGCGAAAGTCTGGATGACTGCCCTCGCCCAGCCAGCGACAGGCCCGACATTGCCCGCAGGCAAGGCCATTTCCGGCTCGGCTTTCGCACAGGCGGGCGGCCGCAATGAAGTGCGCAAGTTCCCGTTGGCCGCCGCCCCTCGGACCCGTGATCAGCAAGGCATGATGCAAGACCTGCTTGCCGCCCAGGACAGCACCCAATACTTCAAGTGCTTGTTGAAGAAGCCATGTTGGATTATTAATTTTTACAGACATGTATCAATATATTCTTGAAGTTGTTTCGAGATGTTTTGAAGGGTCAGACGGGCGTCGATGACGAGAAATCGATCCGGTGCCGCCTGAACTCTCTGCCGGTAGCTGGCCGCGACCCGTTCAAAGAATGCCTGATCCTCGCGCTCGATCCGGTCAGCCGCGCGTGCCGCCGATCGGCGATCGGCGGCAATTGCAGGCGCAAGGTCGAAGTAAATCGTCAGATCGGGTTGCAGGTCGGGGTGAACGAGTCCTTCGACATCGGCTACGGCAGCACCTCCGAGGCTGCGTCCGCCCCCCTGATACGCGTAGGTGGAGTCCGTGAACCGGTCGCAGACCACCCAATCGCCACGGTCCAGCGCCGGTCGGATGAGCCGCTCCAGGTGATCGGCGCGCGCTGCAAACGCCAGCAACAACTCAGTCGTCGCAGACATGGCGTGGTTCAGGATCAGCGTTCGAATGGCCTCGGCAAGCTCCGAGCCACCGGGTTCACGGGTCACGATCACGCGGTGCCCGCGCGCGCGAAGTGCGTTCGCAAAACCTTCGATATGGGAACTCTTGCCAGCACCGTCGATGCCCTCGAAGGTGATGAACCGGCCGCGCGCGTCGGCCTCGGTCGATGCGGTGCTCAAGGCTGTCCTCGGATGAATCGGTTCACGGCTCGCTGGTGGGCTGCGAGATCGTCTGAAAATTCGCTGCTGCCATCGCCGCGCGCAACAAAATAGAGCGCGCGAGTGGTGGCGGGTTGCAACGCGGCCTCGATCGAAGCCCGGCCCGGCATCGCGATCGGGGTCGGCGGGAGCCCGCGCACGACATAGGTATTGTGCGGGAGTGGCGATTGCAGGTCGGCTCGCGTCAGGCGTCCGCTGAATCGCTCTCCCAGCGCATAGATCGTGGTGGGGTCGCTCTGAAGACGCATGCCGCGTGTCAGACGATTGACGAACACACCCGCCACCATCGCTCGCTCGTCGTCCCGACCGGTTTCCTTTTCGATGATCGAGGCGAGAATCAGCGCCTCGTAGGGCGAAGCAAAGGGTAATCCGCCCGCACGCTGCGCCCAGGCGGTCTCCAGACTGTTGCGCATCGCCGCAACCGCCAATCGATACACCTGCAACTCGCTCGAACCGGGCGCAAAACGATAGGTGTCGGGCCAGAGCAGGCCCTCAGGCGACGCTTTGTCAATGCCGATCCGCGCCAGCAATTCCGGCTCACTGAGATGTCGTGAATCACCGGAAAAGTCCGAGTTCAGCGCCGCCGCCTGCCGGATCTGCGACCAGGACCAACCTTCGGTGATCTGAAATGCTGCCAATTGGCCCTCACCCCGGCTCACCCGATCGAGAAAATCCGCGAGCGAAAGCCCCGCTTCGACCGTGTAGTACGCTGCCTTCAGGCGGGCGCCATCGCCCCGCACGCGCAACACCAGCGCGATCTGCCACGCCGGACGGTGCAGGCCGACATCAGCGAGCGCTGCACTGATGCGCTCGGGGCCTGCACCCAGCGCAATTCGAACCGTGCGCGGCGGGCTGTCGCGATGCAAAGGCCAGTACAGTTCGCCATAGGCCAGCACGCCGCAGACCACCGATAGCAGCAGGACGGCCGCACCCAGCCGAGCCAGCGGGCGGCGGGAAAACAATGAGGGGGCTGCTGTCATACGTTGATTCAGACCAGGGCTTTCTATAATACGACCATGGACAAGAAGACACTTGAACCCGCTTATGGCCTCGCTCCCCTTCATCCACTGATGGAGGTTCTGGGCGGTATGCTGGATGAGGACGCCTACGGTGCGCAGTGGGTGGGTACCGAAGCTACGCAGGCGTCGCTTGCGACCTGGTGGTCCGGCATCGTCTGTCCCTTGACCGATCTGGGTCTGATCCAGGTCGAGGGGCCAGAGGCCGCCCGCTTTCTCCAGAGCCAGCTGACCAACGAGGTCGAAAAACAAGGGTCGGACGAGCTTGCGCTCAACGGCTACTGCACGGCCAAGGGCCGTTTGCTTGCTTCGGCCAGTCAATGGGTGGAACCCGAGCGGATCAGCCTGCTCGTCTCTCGTCCACTCGCAGCGCCTCTGGCCAAGCGGCTTTCCATGTTCGTGCTGCGTGCCAAGGCGAGGGTTCATGACCGCTCTTCGGAGCATCTCTGCCTGGGTGTCGCCGGAGCGGCGATCGGCGAGGTGCTTTCGGCGCTCGGCACCGCGGCGCCCGGGGCAGGCCGCGTTTCGCGCGGGCCGGGAGGTTTGGTGGCGCTCGGACAGGAACCCATCCCTGTCGACCCCTCGGGCGGACGGGTTGCGCTCGGAGAGGCGCCGGTCGGGATTGCATCGGGCGGTATGGAACGGGCGCTGTTGCTTGTGCCGATGCGGCAAGTCGCAGAGGTCTGGCCGATTTTGATTCGGGCATTGAAGCCCCTGCCGTCTGCCTGCTGGCGCTGGTCCGAGGTGCTCACTGGCCAGCCCCGGATTACCCCCCGCACCTCGGAGCACTTCGTGCCGCAGATGGTCAATCTCGATCTGATCGGGGGGGTGAGTTTCAAGAAGGGCTGCTACCCGGGCCAGGAGGTGGTCGCGCGCAGCCACTACCTCGGCAAGCTCAAGCGCCGCATGTTTGCCGGAGCCTTGGCCGCGGACTCGCCGCTGCCGGCCCCCGGCGATGACCTCATCGCCGGCAGCGGGAGCGACCCCTGCGGCGAGGTCGTGCTCGCTGCCCAGGCGCCGGGTGGTGGGGTGGTCGTCCTGTTTGAATCGCAGATTGCCGAGGCTGCGGGCGCGCGCATCGGCGAGACGCCTTTGACCCCGATCGCCCTGCCCTACGCCGTCCCGTGTGCCTGATCGCGCTTGCGCTGGGCGCCCATCCGCGCTGGCCGCTCGTGCTGGCCGCTAACCGGGACGAATTTCATCACCGACCGGCAGCGCCTGCGGCCTGGTGGAGCGACGATCCTGAGATCTATGGCGGGCGAGACCTGAGCGCAGGCGGCACCTGGCTGGGGCTCAGTCGATCGCAGCGTCTCGGGGCGATCACCAATTTCCGCGAGCCCCCTCCGGCTGTTCCGGCCGCCCGATCGAGGGGCGAACTGGTTCGCCAGTTTCTGGTAAGCCCGCACCCGCCGGAAGAATGGATCGATCGGCAGGCGGCTGAAGTCCATGCCTATGCGGGTTTCAATGCGCTACTGCTCGACTGGTCCGCAGGGCCCAGGCAGGTCGGTGCCTGGTATCTCAATAATCGTCATCCCGCTGAACGGGTTTCCCGGCTCGCCCCGGGCGTTCACGGCCTGTCCAACCATCTGCTGGGCACCCGCTGGCCCAAGGTCGAGCGACTTTGTGCGGCGCTCTCCGAGACGCTGGCCGGCCCCCAGGAACTCGAGGCTGAACTGCTCGCTGCACTTGCCGATACCGAGCCGGTCGCGCCCGACGAACTGGCGCGTGCTGATCCGGCCACCCAGGCCGAAGTGCTTCAGCGAACCCCCTTCATCGTCGATGAGCGCTACGGCACCCGCGCCTCCACGGTGGTCATGCTGCGCGATGACGGGCTCGTCCGCTTCATCGAGCGAAGCTGGAGTTTGCGGGACGGTCGGCCGCAGGCCACCGCCGAGCGCTCGCTGGCGTGGCACATGCCGGCGAGGCCAGCTTAAGTCTGTAGACTCCGCCGCATCCGGATGTGCTCGATGCCCGCCTCCTGGTAAGGCGGGCCCTCTGCGCCGAACCCGTGTCGTCGATAGAAATCCTCGACGTAGCGCTGCGCGCTCAGTTCAACGACCGAGTCGCCGCGCTCGACAGCAGCCTGCAGCAAGGCCTTCAGGATCGCGCTACCCACACCGCTGCGCCGAGCCGATCGGCGTACCGCCATGCGCCCGATATGTCCATCGGGCAACAAGCGGCCGGTGCCCACCGGATCGGTGCCGAGGCGCGCCAGGCAATGTAGGGACAGCGAGTCCGCCTCGTCCCATTCAAGTTCGGGATCGATGCCTTGCTCGACGACGAAGACCTCGATGCGGATGGGCTGCACCTGCTCCCGCATTTCGGCCCAGTCGCCCAGGTAGAGCGCCAAGATCGGTTCGCTCATCTCGGTGCGTGCTCCGGACGGGCTGAAAACGGATCGCTCGGGTTGCGTTGCTCGACGATGTCCTGCATGCGCAGGGCCACTGCCCCGAGGATCCTGGGGTGGGTGAATACATAAAAGCGGCTGCTGCGCACCGCGTCGAATGCGACCGATGCGATCGCCCGGGCGTCGAGCCGCCCCGCCTGTACTGCCTGATCCAGCGCCCTTCGGGCGGCCTCCATCGATTCGGTCGGCGGCCGCTCCTCAGACAAGGCCCGCGGGCGGCTCCGCTCGGAGCGGTTGATGCCGGTTGCGACAAATGCCGGGCACAGCACCGACACGCCCAGCGTCGCACCCGCCGCCTTGAGGTCGTGGAAGAGGGTTTCGCTCAGCGCGACCACGCCGTGCTTGCTGACGTTGTACAGCCCCATCATCTGGGGCGAAATCAGTCCAGCCACCGAGGCGGTGTTCACGATGTGGCTGTCGTCGCCCTGCGCGATCATTCGGGGCACGAAGCTGCGCAGACCATAGGCCACGCCCATGAGGTTGACGCCCAGCACCCACTGCCAGTCAGCCGGGCTGTGCTCCCAGACGTAGCCACCGATCGCGACGCCCGCGTTGTTGAAAAGCAGATTCACCGCGCCGAAGCGCTCGAAGCTGCGGTCAGCAAGGCGCTCGACCTGATCGGGCTGACTCACGTCCACGCACTCGGCCAGCACCTCAACGCCTTGATCGCACTGCTCGGCCGCCGAAGCCTCGAGCGCAAGCGGATCGATGTCCGCCAGTACCAGCTTCATCTGCAAGCGAGCCGCCTGGCGTGCGAGTTCGAGACCGAAGCCGCTACCGGCCCCGGTAATCACGCAGACCTTATTCTCAAATATTTCCATCGCGGATCACTCTGACGATCTGCTTGCCGATGTTGCGTCCGGAGAGCAAGCCGAAAAAGGCCTCGGGGGTCGACTCGATACCCTCGGCAATGCTCTCGTGATAGCGGATACGCTGGGTCGCGACGCCCTCTGCGAGTTCGGCCAGCGCCTCGGCCCAGATCCCGGGTTGCTCTGAAATGATGAAGCCCTGAACCTTGAGTCGATTAATAAGAATCGATCGGAAGTTATTGATCGGAATGGACTCTCCGCTGTAGCCGGAGATCAAACCGCAGACTGCGATTCGACCGAGGGCATTCATCCGGGAAAGGCTCTGGTCAAGAATTCGGCCGCCCACATTTTCGAACAGGCCATCGATCCGATCGGGGGTGGCCGCCCGTAGCTGCTCGGCAAAATCCGGCGCGCGGTAATCGATGCAATCGTCAAAAGAGTAGCCTTCGGTGACCATCCGGCACTTGTCCGGCCCCCCTGCGATCCCGATCACCCGGCAGCCCTTGGCCTTGGCCAACTGTCCCGCCACACTGCCGACGGCTCCGCTGGCCGCTGACACGACAATCGTTTCGCCTTCGCGTGGTTCGATCACTTTGTTGATGCCGTACCAGGCCGTGACGCCGGGCATCCCGACCGCACCCAGGTAGGCCGGCAGTCTGACGATTGAATCATCCACGCGGCGAACGCCTCGCCCGTCGGAGTCGGCGATCGTCTGCCAGCCGAAATAGCCGAGGACCTTGTCGCCGACCTTGAACTTCGGGTGGCGGCTCTCCACCACCTCGCCGACGCCACCGCCCTCCATGACCTGCCCCAGAGGCTGCGGCGGCGCGTAGGAACGGACGTCGTCGAGCCGGCCCCGCATGTAGGGGTCGACCGAGAGATAGTGCAGACGAACCCGTATGTGGCCGTCGACCAAGGGCTCAAGCGCTGTCTCGACCAGTCGAAAGCAGCTCGAATCCGCTTGAGGATCGGGTCGCTTGACGAACAGCCACTGGTTCTTTAAATCAGTCATTTAAGACACCTATTTGACAATCCACATTACATCAAACCACGCTCATCCCACCATCGACGGCGAGGATCTGACCCGTGATGTGACGCCCTGCCTCCGAGCAGAAGAGCAGCGCCGCGCCCTTCAGGTCGTCGTCCCCGCCGATACGCTTGAGTGGCGTCATGGCGCGAATCGATTCGCCAAAGGTCTCGAGTGCACCCCGGGTGAGGCGCGACGGGAAGAATCCGGGCGCCAGCGCATTGACCGTAATGCCAAACTCGCCCCACTCGCCGGCCAGGGTCCGGGTGAAATTCACCAGCCCGCCCTTGGTTGTGTTGTAGGCGATCATTTCGTTTGTATTCAGGGGGTTGCCGCGCAAACCTGCGATCGATGCGATGTTCAGGATGCGACCGTAGCGGCGTGGAATCATCGTGTCACGGCCGATCGCCTGGCTGAGCACGAAGACCCCGGTGAGGTTGAGATTGACGAGCTTTTGCCAGGCGTCGATCGGATGTTGCTCCGCCGGTGACGCCCAGGAGGTACCCGCATTGTTGACCAGAATGTCGCAGTGGCCGAGCATCGCCAGTGCCTGCGCGGCAAAGGTCTGGACCGCCCGCACGTCGCCGAGATCGCAGGTGAGGCTCTGGCAGCGGATACCTGCAGCCTGCAACTGGGCCTGAGCCTGCTCGAGCTCAGCCGCGCGTCGAGCCGTGATGAGGATCTCTGCGCCCTGCTCGCCCAGCGCCTGTGCGATCTGGAAGCCGAGCCCCCGCGAGCCGCCTGTGACGATCGCCTTGCGGCCGCGCAGGTCAAAAAGCTCGATCGCGCGCGCGGGCGAGCGCTCCTCCGGAGAAGGCGCTGTCACCGCCTCAGTCCCGGGCGATTTCGAAGAGGCCTGCCGCCCCCATGCCACCGCCCACACACATGGTGACCACTGCGTAGCGCGCCGCCCGCCTGCGGCCTTCGATCAGCGCATGACCGACCAGGCGCTGGCCGCTCATGCCATAGGGGTGCCCGATGGCGATCGCTCCGCCGTCGACGTTGAGACGTTCGGCGGGGATGCCCAGTCTGTCGCGGCAGTACAGCACCTGTACGGCAAACGCCTCATTCAGCTCCCAGAGGTCGATGTCGTCAGGCTTGAGACCCGTGCGGGCGAGGAGTTTGGGCACGGCAAAGACTGGGCCGATCCCCATTTCGTCGGGCTCGCAGCCCGCGACCGCAAAACCCCTGAACCAGCCCAAGGGCTTCAACCCACGTCGTTCGGCGAGCTTCGCATCCATCACCACACAGGCGCCCGCGCCATCCGAGAACTGGCTGGCGTTCCCAGCGGCAATGACGCCGCCCGGGCTCGCGGAGCGAATCTGCGCAACCGCCTCCAGCGTGGTGCCGGGACGCCGCCCCTCGTCATCGTCGAGCGTCACCGACTTGATCATCACGCGTCCGCTCGCCTTGTCGGCGATAGCCGCATTGACGGTGATCGGTACGATCTCGTCGCGAAAGCGACCGGCTTCGGCGGCGTCGCAGGCGCGTTGCTGGCTTTGCGCCCCGTATTCGTCCTGCCGCTCCCTGGAAATCCCGTAACGGCTGGCCACCTGCTCGGCCGTCTGCAACATCGTCCAGTAAATCTCGGGCTTGGTCTTTGCCAGTCCCTTGTCCTTCAGCATGTGGGTGTTCATCTCGGCCTGTACGCACGAGATTGATTCCAGCCCGCCCGCAACATAGACCTCGCCCTCGCCCGCGATGATCCGCTGCGCGGCCATTGCAATCGTCTGCAGGCCCGAGGAGCAGAACCGATTGATCGTGACCCCTGGAACCGTGACCGGGCAGCCGGCCGCCAGCGCAATCTGACGGGCCACATTCAGGCCGGTTGCACCCTCAGGGTTGGCGCAACCCATCAGCACATCCTCGACCTCGGCAGCCTCGATGCCGGCCCGCTCGATGGCGGCGCGCACGACGTGGCCCCCCATCGTGGCGCCATGGGTCATGTTGAGCGCACCCCGCCAGCTCTTGGCCAGACCCGTGCGCGCGGTGGAGACGATGACGGCTTCACGCATGGCTTGATTCCTTATCCGTTGAATCCGCGGCCGGCTTCGGCCAGGCGCGTGAGCAGGGGTGCAGGCGTCCAGAACCCCGGATCACCATGCGGGTTGGCGGCAAACTGCCGCATCTTCCAGATCACGTTGAACAGTCCACGCTGGTCAGCGTAGAGCATGGGCCCGCCGCGATGGAGCGGGAACCCATAGCCGGTCAAATAGACCATGTCGATGTCGGAGGCCCTGAGCGCGATGCCTTCTTCCAGAATCTTCGCGCCCTCGTTCACAAGCGCAAAAACGAGTCGATCGACGATTTCGTCCTTGCTGACCTTGCGGGCGCGCACTCCGATCGCTGCGCGATGCTCGGCAATCAGTTGCTCGACCGCTGGATCAGGAATCGCATCCCGCTTGCCAGCTTCGTAGCGGTAAAAACCCGCACCGGTTTTCTGGCCGAAGCGCCCCAGCTCGCAGATCCGGTCGGCGATCTTGGGATAGATGAGGTCGGGGCGCTCGACGTAGCGACGCTTGCGGATGTACCAGCCGACATCGTTGCCGGCGAGGTCGCTCATCCGGAAAGGTCCCATGGCAAAGCCGAAGGCCTCGATCGCGCGATCCACCTGCTCGGGCGTTGCACCCTCCTCGAGCAGAAAACTCGCCTGACGCAAGTATTGCTCGACCATCCTGTTCCCGATGAAACCGTCGCAGACGCCCGAGACCACCCCGGTCTTTTTCAGCGTCTTGGAGAGCTTCATCGTGGTGGCCAGCACCTCGGGTGCAGTGAGCTTGCCACGCACGATCTCCAGCAGCTTCATCACATTGGCGGGACTGAAGAAATGCGTGCCAATCACGTCCTGCGGACGACTCGTGAATGCAGCGATCCGGTCGACATCGAGGGTGGAGGTGTTGGTGGCGAGAATGGCGCCCGGCTTCATGACCCGGTCGAGCGTCTTGAACACCTGCTCCTTCACGGCCATGTCCTCGAACACGGCTTCGATCACGATGTCCGCCTCGGCAATATCCTGGTAGGCGAGCGTTGGCCGGATGAGTGCCATGCGGCGCTCCACCTCCTCGGCACTCATGCGGCCCTTGCGAGCCGAGTTTTCGTAATTGCTGCGAATGGTCGCCATGCCGCGCTCGAGCGCGTCGGGCTTGACCTCGAGAAGGCTCACCGGAAGACCTGCGTTGGCGAAATTCATCGCGATGCCGCCGCCCATCGTGCCGGCACCGATCACCGCCGCCCGCGCGATCGTCCGCAAGGCCGTGCCTTCTGGAATGTCGGGAATCTTGCTCGCCGCACGTTCGCCAAAAAACGCGTGCCGTAGCGCCCGGGACTCAGGCGTCTGCACGAGCTTCAGAAACAGCTCGCGCTCGGCAGCAAGCCCTTCGTCAAACGGCTTGGAGAGCGCCGCCGCCAGCGCGTCGACGCAGGCCACCGGCGCCGGAAAATGCCGCGCCACGGCTTGTGCCGTATTGCGAGCAAACTTGAGAAAAGCCTCGCCATCCTCATGCGCGAGCGGCAGGTCGCGCACCCGGGGTCGGGCGGCGCCGGCGGCGACCTGTTCGCGGGCAAACGCGACCGCCCCCGTAATCAGATCACCCTCGATCATCCGGTCGAAGAGCCGGGTGGCGGCGAGCTTTTCAGATAGCACCGAAGTACCGCTCACGATCATATTGAGCGCAGCCTCCAGCCCGATCAGGCGAGGCAGGCGCTGCGTACCGCCCGCGCCCGGCAGAATGCCAAGCTTGACCTCGGGCAGTGCAATCTGAGCGCCCGCGACCGCAACCCGATAATGGCAACCCATTGCCAACTCGAGCCCGCCCCCCATGGCCACCGAGTGGATCGCAGCAATCACGGGCTTGCTGGTCGACTCGATGATGCGGATCACCGACCCGAGGTTGGGCTCAGCGGTCGACGCCGGCGTATTGAACTCGCGGATGTCGGCTCCGCCGGAAAAGGCCTTGCCGCCGCCGGTGATCACGACAGCGCGCACTTCGGGATCGGCTTCGGCGCGAGCGATACCCTCGGCCAGACCCCGCCTGAGCGCATGCCCCAGGCCGTTGACCGGCGGATTGTTCATCGTGATCACGGCGATGTCACCGTGCAGGGCATAGTCGATCGGATTCATTGCAGTCCTTGCTGTCAGACGATCGGATGTGCGCGGGATGTCGGCTGGGCGCGCACGCTCAGGTCCCGGGCAAGCGGTAGTCGGTGAATTGCTCGCGCAGACGGCTCTTGAGGATCTTGCCGGTGGCGCCAAGCGGCAGGCTCTCGACGAACTGAACATCGTCGGGCAACCACCATTTGGCGACCTTCCCCTCGTAAAACGCGAGCATCGCCTCACGGCTGAGTTCGGCTCCGGGCTTCCTCACCACAACGAGCAGGGGCCGCTCATCCCACTTCGGGTGCGCGATCCCGATGACCGCCGCGTTGGCCACGCCGGGGTGCGCCATGGCGAGATTCTCGAGATCGATCGAACTGATCCACTCCCCGCCCGATTTGATCACGTCCTTGCTGCGGTCGGTGATCTGCATGTAGCCCTCGGGGTCGATCGTCGCAACGTCCCCTGTGGGAAACCAGCCCCGGCCAGCTTCATCGTAGCGTAGCGGATCGCCACCGTCGCCCTTGAAGTACTCGCGCATGACCCAGGGCCCGCGGACCAGCAGATTGCCAAAGGTCTTGCCATCCCAGGGCAGGTCCGAGTCGGAGTCGTCTACGATCTTCATGTCCACGCCGAACACCACCCGGCCCTGCTTTTCGAGCACGCGCTGCCGGACATCGGCGGGCGCAGACAGGTGCCTGGCCTGCAGCTTGGCGACGGTACCAAGCGGCGACATTTCGGTCATGCCCCAGGCGTGTAGCACTTCGACACCATAATCGTCGCGGAAGGTGCGCAGCATCGCGGGCGGACAGGCCGATCCCCCGATGACGGTGCGGCGGAAGCTGGAAAACTTGAGCCCCTGACTCTGAACATGCTGCAACAGTCCCAGCCATACGGTGGGTACACCTGCAGAGAAGGTCACCTGCTCGGACTCGAAGAGTTCGAAGAGGGATTTGCCGTCGAGCTGAGGGCCGGGCAGCACCAGTTTCGCGCCCACCAGGCAACTCGAATACGGGATGCCCCAGGCATTGACGTGAAACATCGGCACCACTGGCAAGACCGTATCGAGTGCCGAGAAGCCCATGGCATCCGGCAATGCACTGCCCAGAGCGTGCAGCACGGTCGAACGGTGCGTGTACAGCGCGCCCTTGGGGTTGCCGGTGGTGCCGGAGGTGTAGCACAAGCCCACTGCGCTTCGTTCGTCGAACTCGGGCCAAGCCGCCTCGGGATCGCCCCCGGCCAGCAAGCTTTCGTAGCAAGTCAGCTCGCCGGGACCCGACCAGGCCGGCAGCCGATCGGAATCGCAGAGCGCGATCCATCGCCTGACACCGGGACAGATTGGGACGATCTTCTCGATGATCGGCAGAAAGCTCGGGTCAAAGGCGAGATCTCGATCTTCGGCGTCGTTGACGATCCAGGCGATCTGCTCGGGGTGCAGGCGCGGATTGATCGTGTGTATGACCCCGCCCATCCCGCCCACGCCGTAGTAAAGCTCCAGATGGCGATAGCCGTTCCATGCGAGGGTGGCGACACGGTCACCGCGAGACAGTCCGTCAGCCAGAAATGCGGCACCCAATTGGCGCGATCGCCGTTCGCAATCGGCCCAGGTGTAGCGGTGAATATCGCCCTCGACCCGCCGCGACACGACTTCGACCTCGCCCGCATGCCGTGCGGCATGGGTCAGGATCGAAGACGTGAGCAGCGGCATATCCATCATCAGCCCGTGCATCGCGGTCCCCCAGCGCTCATGTTTCGAGAAAGGATACCAGCACGCAACGCGGGTCTTGGAGCAGTCCGTTTGCGGCGCTCATAAAATGATAGCGAATGGGTTCCTGGACGGGCCGGGGGCGAAGCAAGACAAGGTGTTGAAGATGACTCAGGGATCGGATCGCGGAGCAAAGATCCAGCGCGGTGAGGCCGAGTGGCGCGCGATGCTCACCGAAGAACAGTTTCGCGTCACGCGCAAGCACGGCACGGAGCGGGCCTTCACGGGATGCTACTGGGACCACCACGAGGTGGGCACCTACGCGTGTGTCTGCTGCGGGTCGGCGCTCTTCCGATCACAGACCAAATTTGAGTCGGGTTCGGGTTGGCCCAGCTACTGGGAACCGGTGACCTCGGAGGCCGTCACACGAAAACGCGATTTCGGCTGGGGCATGATCCGTACCGAGGTACTTTGTGCGCGCTGCGATGCGCACCTCGGTCATGTGTTCGAGGATGGCCCGCCGCCAACGGGTCTTCGCTACTGCATCAACTCAGCCGCGCTGAGTTTTGTGCCCGAGGTGGAATCAGCCAAGCCCTGAAGCAGCGGGCGGAGTCTTGTCAGCTCCGCCCGTGACAAACCTGTGCAAACCCGCTCGTCAGGCCTTCTTGACTTTCTCGAGCATGCGAAAGACCGGGCGGGCGTGGCCCGAAAAAAGGCGCTTCAGCGCCTTGGAAAGGCAGCGACGCTCGAGGGTGTTACGGCGGGTACGGGTACGTTCAGCCATCTTTGGTTCTCCGGAAAATCGGCTATTTTAGCGGGTCCGGCCGCGAGTCTGCAGGATTTTCCCAATGAAACTTCTTTTCGACCTCTTTCCCGTACTGCTTTTCTTCATTGCCTTCAAGCTCGCCGACATCTACGTCGCCACGGCCGTGGCGATCGGCGCGAGCATTGTCCAGATCGGCTGGCTGAAA
>Ga0169931_10006488_pt1 | contig 17618 bp, 19 predicted proteins | sample Kivu_15m_20L_FD_129675 | JGI IMG/M metagenome (GOLD analysis project Ga0169931, IMG submission 129675) | Freshwater microbial communities from Lake Kivu, Western Province, Rwanda to study Microbial Dark Matter (Phase II) - Kivu_15m_20L... | ecosystem: Environmental > Aquatic > Freshwater > Lake...
CGTTTACGCCAATGCCAATAAACACATGGTCAAATAGCAACAATGCTTGACGAACCACATCTTCATGTCCTTTGGTAAATGGGTCAAACGAACCGGGGAAAAGTCCTTTTTTCATGGTGTTTAAGTTAATGATTCAAATGTATGTCAAATCCATTAAATCTCTTTCGAGAAAAAGCTAAAGTGAACGCCACCGTAGTTGCGAACATCGCGAAAATTTGTCAAAGATTCGAAATTATTTTGTTTGCCATGCTCCACAATCAGCATGCCGCCCGCTTTTAAAAGCTCTTTTTCAAATACCAAATCAATCATTTTATCGTAGTATTTGTAATCGTAAGGAGGGTCTGCAACAATGATGTCGAATTGGATGTTGGCAATTTGAATAAACTTTATTGCATCATTTTTTAGCAATTTCACTTGATTCAAATCATACTTTTTACAAATTTCACCAATAAACTTCAAACAAGCCGTGTTCCAATCAATAGCTGTTACCGACAAAGCACCGCGCGATGCAAATTCTAAAGAAAGACTTCCCGTTCCTGTGAACAAATCCAGAACATCACACTGGTCAATGTCGAAGTTGTTGGTAATCAGATTAAACAATGCTTCTTTGGCAAAATCTGTTGTCGGACGCGAATCAAATGCTTTTGGCACCTGCAAACGGAATCCTTTGAGTTTCCCTCCAACTATACGCACAGCAATTGGTGTTTGATTTTAGAAACTGGGTTGATGACTACTTTTTTGGTAGCGGTATTGTTTTGCATTTGCGATGAAAATGAATCGAATAATTCGTTATGTGGCGCGTCGGAGTGCCAAGATAAAGTCCATTCCTTCGTGTTGTATTGTAAGGAGTTGACAACATGCAGGGTGTAGTAAAGTAAATCATCAACATTGTTGAATTCAAAGGTATTGAAAAAGTCCAACTGATTTTTGGAAACAGCGAAAATGGTGAAATGCCTATTATTTACTGCCAAATGAATTGTGGGTTGGAAGGTGTTTTTTTCGAAAATTCCTCGCAGGATGTGGGTCGTTTCATGTTGAATATTGATGCGCGGAAATCGAATTACAAAAAATCGTTTTATCCATTCCTCAATTTCATAAACATTCACCAGGGCTTGTTCGAAAAAACGGGTGTGCTCAATGATGTTTTCACTGGTGCCAAAGCTCAGTTCGAAAACATCTTTTGCATTGCTTTCTCCATAAATGACTTGTGGAACGAGTGTTGATTTGGGACCACAAAAAGCTAGACTTACTTCACCATCAAAGTCATTGATGGTGTGTTGGCGCAGCAAATTAGTGGCTTCCTCGCGTTTCAATTCGGCAACTCGACTATTTAAAGCACAAGATGCGGATTGAATAATCTGTTTGTTTGTTCGGTCAATAATCGAAAAACTCAAATCATTGCTACTGACCTGAAAACAAAGTTGATTCATCTTCGTTTTGGATTAATCCCAGCTCGAAGAAAGCGCCGGAGAAGAAGTTGATCCAATGCTATAAACAACGGTCTTTTTGGTGCTTTTCAAAACACGTTCACCAGAAACCATCAATGCTTGAATTTTCACACCTTGATATTCAACTGAATCAGTAACCGTTAGAACAAACTGTTTGCCTGAATTTGGAACAACTAACATGGAATCTACATTGAATGCTGGAAAGCCCATTTTCGTTCTGCGGTCAATGTAAGTTTTAGCACCGAATGCAGACTCATAAAATGAAGTTAACATCGTATCGCGCACAAAACCCGCTAAATCGGCAGGAGGATTAGCAGATTTTGCCAATCGAACGGCTTCAGCTTCTGTCATGTTGTAGTCCAAAGCTCTTTTGTCGCCAGCGCCATAAACAATTGTGCGTTCCTCAGGTGTCAAACGTCTGTTGGGAACACCGCCATTTTTAATAGCCAATTTGATTTGACCGTTCAAAACGAATTCTTTGAGCGTATTCCAATCTTTGGCGTATGAACCATTTACGTCTTTGTAAGCGATTTGGCTTGTTTTGATGTCGGCCAAGTTTTGCTTGGTCAATTCATCCATGCGTTCATCATATTTTCTAGCGTTATCAATAGACACAATATCGTTGCCTACATAAAACAAGGTGCTTAATCCTACAATACCTAGCAAGATACCAATAACAACCGATATTTTTCCAATATTGGAGCCAATGGAGAAAAACAACATCACCATACCAGCGAGCGATAACAAACCTGTTGAGATAAGATACATGTTGTTTTGACCGAATTTAACGCCAACAATAACCAAGGCAAGGCCTATAAGCGTTATAATGACTGGTAATGATGTCTTTCTAGAGATGGATGAAAAGCTATTGTTCATAATGATTTTACTTTATTGTGCTGACAAAACTACTACAATTTTGAAAAGACAGCCAAACCTACAATCAATTTTTTGAACACTTTAATCAACGGGGGCTTGTTTATTCTTTTTAATCCACAATAACCACAAGATACTTGCTGATTTTCCAAAATTCGTATGGATTAACAATATCGATGGTTTTGTTGTTGCCATTGTCGATAATTTTATATGATGCTGAAGGGTGGTCGCTGATAATTTGTATTTTCTTTCCGATGATTTGAATTTTTTTATTCTCGAATTTGTCAATAGGCGTGAAATAGTCTTCGTTGAAACCGTCTTTCAAACTTGATTTTTTCCCCATTCCAATGAATCCTTTGCTTTGAACTACTACGTTGTTCTTTTTGAGTTCATCCAAAGAGCCATAAACATAATAGGCTTTTGCGAGTTCCTTACGCGTGGTTGTGGCTATTTCCGTTTGTTCCATATAGGCATCAAAGAGTTTAGAATAATCCTCGTCTTGATTCACCAATAAGTTGCGCAAATTTAAAATCAACTCATCTTGCGAAATGATACGTTCTTGAAGTGATTCAATCATTTGATAAAGCTGTCCGATTTGGGCTTCTTTGCCTTTTATTTGGGCATTTAACGCTTTTATTTTTTTAGCGTTTTCCTCTCTTAAAAATTGGATGTTTTGCAATTCTTGAAGCATCCATTCTTTTTGTTGTGGATTATTGGCCCCTCCTTCTGATAAGAATCTGATTTCCAATTCTTTGTGTTGAATACGTGCGATGTTCTCTTGAATTTCATTGAACAAGCTGAGCGATTCATCAATTAATAAATCCAATTCGCTGTTTTGCATTTCGAGTTGTCTGATTTCATTTCTCAGGCGCGCAATTTCTTGGTTATCTTCTGTTGTTGTCGCATCTGATTTACAAGAGAGCAGCATGGAAGAAAATCCCAAAAGAAGGAGGAAGTTCAATTTCATCATTCAGATTTTTAAGGTTAATGATTGCGTATTCGCATTTTCAAACAAAATAACGAAGAATTGCAGGTGTTGTGACAACATTTTTAAAAAATATTCAACAGACTTATTTCAAAAACCGCAGATTCACTTATTTTAGCCCAAAAATTGACAACCATGAAACATAAATTCCACTTTCCAATTTTGTGTTCAACCTTGTTTTGCTTGTTTGCCGTGCAGGTATCGATAGCTCAACCGGACGACGAAGAAGACTACAGCAATTACGGCACAGAAGAGGGCGTAAAAAGATATTGTACACCCAAAGTAGTTGGACTCAGTCCACAAAGGCTGATTAGTATTGGGTATGAGTTCGCTGGTCCCCATAGCATAAACGCCGCTGGTTTGGGCGCTTTTGCTGCACAATCGGGTGAAGTGAACAATTATATGGGCTTGAATATTTCAGCCAATTTGCCTGTCATTGCAACGCACAAGTTTTTGTTGAATCTTGGTATGAACTACGTAGGATCCAACTATTCCTTCAAAAACGATGCTTTAACAAATCCTTTTCTCGAGTCTTTGAATGGCAATATCAGAACGTTTGGTTTAAATGCCACCATTTTCAAGCCACTGAATGAGAAAAATTATTTACTCGGTTTTGTGAGTGGCGATTACAACGGGGATTATAATTTCAATCGTTTTCAAAACATCAGTTTTTTGAAGACCACCGTTGTTGCTGTATTTGGTTGGAAATTCAACGACCGCTTTCAATTTGGCTTCGGTGCCACACAAACGTACCGCGCTGGAGAAAAGAGCTTTCTTCCGGTGATTCATTACAACTTCACCTCGAAAAACGACAAATGGGGTATTGAGGCTTTGTTGCCAGCCAGAATGCATTACCGCTACGCTTTCACACGCCGCGATTTGCTTTTGGCGGGATTTGAAGTGATTGGAAACAGTTACCACCTTGCCAATGTGAACGACAGATATCCTGCACAAAATACACCAGGTATGATTGCTGGTTACGACCCAAATAACATGGAATTCCGACGATCTGAAGTTCGTTTTCGATTGGAATACATGAAAGCGCTTTCAGACTTTATTTGGGTAGGCGCACAAGTTGGCTACATCTATGCTTACCGTTTCAATGTTGACAGTAGCAACGATTATCGCTCGTTTGGTGCTGATATGCCTTATGTGATGGAAAATGAAATGTCCGGAGCGCCTTATTTTCAGATTACTTTGAATTTGGTTAGTCCTTGATGGATTGAATTGATTCCAAAATCTCAAAAAAACTTGGAAACGACTTTGCGCAAACCTCAGGGTGAAGCAGGGTCGTTTTTTCTTTGGCGCCCAAAGCAAAAATCGCAGCAGCCATTACAATTCTGTGGTCGGCATGCGGGTCAATTGTAGCGCCAGAATAGGTTTTTTGTGGAACGATGAATAAGGTGTCGTTTTCGATGTAGATTTTTAGACCAAATTTTGAAAACTCGCTTAAAATCACCTCGGCGCGGTTACTTTCTTTGTTGAGCAAACGATGAACCCCTTTTATGCTTGAAGTTTCGGTTCCATAAGCACCCAAAACAGCCAGAATGGGAAACAAATCGGGTGCGTGGGTGGCATCGAAGTGAAAACTGAGCAAATCTTTCTTTGAAATTGAAATGGTGTTTTCTTCGATTTTTATTTCAGCACCGAACTCTTCCAAAACATTCAAAATGGCTTTATCAGCTTGTGTGGAATTGAGATTCAAGTTTTCAAAAGTGATGGATCCGAACAAAGCAGCTGCAACCATGAAAAACGCCGCGCTGCTCCAATCACCTTCAATTTGAATTTCGGTATTTTCCCATTCATAAGGACCATTAAAATGTACTTGTGAGCCATCAAATTTTAACTTGTGACAAAAATCTTGCAAAGTTTGAATAGTCAATTCTATGTAGGGGATACTTGTAGGATTTTCAACGGTAATAACCTCATTTTTGGTTAAAGGCGAACCTACAAACGCTAAAATCAATCCGGTAATGAATTGCGAACTAAGCGAACCATCAACTGTGATGTTTTTCGGAGTCATGGGTCCGCAAACATTGAGCGGTAATTTCCCCTTGTTGCTTGAAACTTTTACTTGAAGCTGGGGCAAAACTGCTTCGAAAAAATCCATTGGTCGCTGAAGGATGCTTCCATGACCTGAAATTGTTATCGTTTCATTTCCCAAAGCCATAATGGGTGTGAGCATGCGAGATGCCAAACCCGATTCGCCAATAAAAATTTCACGCGCCCGAAGCTCTGAAAAGTCAATACCTGTGATTTTAGCATTTTCACCCATCAAATCAACTTGCGCACCTAATGTTTTCAGCACATTGAGCAAGGCATTTTCATCATCGGAGCGCCCAATTCCCTTTAGCAGTGTTGTACTTGGATTCAAAAGCGCACAAGCTAAAGCACGCTGAGTATGGCTTTTGGAAGCGGGGGTGTTGATTGAGCCCTGAACGTACTGAATTGGTTGAATTAACTTACTGATCACGTGGCTAAGGTATTAATTCTTAAGAGATGGCAAACACCTCAAAAAACACCACAAAGGCCAAATACATCCAAACGCCCAATGTAAATTGATGTTTGTGAAAGAATTTCTGATAAATCAAATGCGCTAAAAAGGAAACAACGAACCAGCCGATGTAGTTTTGAAGCGGTACGATATTGCATTCGAACTCCCAAAAATCGAAGTACGGAGCCACTTGTTCTATTATGATGTCGAGAAGAACCATCAATGTTGCGCCAATTGCAGCGCCGAGAAATAGATTTTTGGTCCATTTATGCGCCATTGATGCACTGATAAAAACCAAAATAGCCCAATTGATACCAATCATCCAAGGCACGCCCCATATTTTAGGTCCCAAATTGTTGCCGTAGGAATAATCGCCGAAAATCAAACCAAGGTTGACGCCGAGCCATTCTGCAACCATACCAAAAGCAAAGGGAACAAGCATCAAGGCTAGGTCTTTTGCGTTGAGTTGGGGTATGTTCCAAAGTACCAAACCAAAGCAGAGCAGGAGATTGAGCGGCGTTAGGGGCAAAAACCAATCTTCATGACCCAATTGAATTCCGATGATGGCAGAAACGTGAAAAAGCCAAACCAAAAAGATAGAAATCCATAGTTTGTGTTGATTCACTTGATTCAATATTTTCATTTCACGCCATTTTTTTCAATCAGATTGGCTGTTATTCTCCCAGACAACAAGGCCAGTGGAATGCCACCGCCCGGATGAACACTTCCGCCGCAAAAGTATAAGTTTTTCAAACGCTGTGAAAAATTTGGATGTCTTAAAAAAGCCGAGAATCTATCGTTGCTTGCTGCACCATAAAGCGAACCTTGGAAACTCTGCGTTCGGGATTCAATCGTTCTGGGTTCTAGTACGTCTTCAGCTTCAATCAACGACTCAATATCAATATTCAAGGCTTTGTTGATGCGCTCAATGATTCTTTTTCTAGCTGAAACAATCAATTCATCCCAGTTTTGCCCCGTGTTTCCCGGTACATTGATCATCACAAACCAATTTTCGAAACCTTCTGGCGCATCGGATTGTTCATCTTTCGCGCTGATATTGATATACACCGTTGGGTCTGTTGGAATCGTTTTTTTATGAAAAATATCGTCGAATTCATTTTCGTAATCACCTGAAAATAAGATGTTATGCAAATCCAATTCTGGGAAACTGCGTTTGATTCCCCAATAAAATATCAGCGCAGAACTGGAACGTTCTTGTTTCAATGTTTTGTCGGGTGCAATTTGTTCTTTGAGCAATTTTCTATACGTCGGAACCACATCCATGTTACTGATAACCAATTCTCCACGGACAATATTGTTGTTTACGAGAACGCCACAAGCCGTGCTGTGTTCGATGATGATTTTTTCAACTGGATGACCAAAATGAAAGGTCATGCCGATGTCTTCTGCCAATTTCCAAAGCGCATTGGTGATAGCAATCATGCCACCTTCTGGCACAAAGGTTCCAAAATGTTGTTCCAAATGTGGAATCATGCTCATAATGCCCGGCGTCATAAACGGCGAAGAACCATTGTAAGTGGCGTATCTGTTGAAGAGTTGTTGTAAATTTTTGTCTCTAAAAGCATTTTTGTTGTGCTCGTTTAAAGTGGAGAAAACACTCAGCAGATGTAATTGCGAAATTGCTTTTAATGTTTTTAAATTCAAATAGTTGCCCAAAACATGAAGTGAATTTTCTAAAAATAATGGGGCAGTGAGGTCGTATTTCTTTTTGGCATTGCGAAAATATTTGTGAATCGTTTTGGGTTCAACATCAAATGTTTCGCTCGCATGTTGGGCATATTGATTGGCATCCGCATACGCTGTGAAACGGGTGCTGTCGTGAAAAAAATAGTTGCACACTACGTCTTTGCGTTTGTAATTGTAATAATCGCGCGGATTTTTACCAGCTAACTGAAAAAGCTCATCAACAAAATGGGGCATGGTAAACAAAGACGGACCCGCATCGAAGCGGTAATTTCCTACTTGAATTTCAGCGAGTTTCCCGCCAGGGTAGGTATTGGCTTCGAACACTTCCACGTCGAAGCCCTGAGTTTTCAGGCGTATGGCAGCCGATAGACCAGCCAAACCCGAACCAATTATTAAAGCTTTTCTTTTGTTGTTCATGGGCGCAAAAGTAACATTCGGTTGGGGGATTTGTTTTGTGTTTTTACATTTTTATACTCGATTTTCGAAGATACAAAAATTGAACAACACAAATAGCTTGAAGATTAGGCTTATTCCTTACTTTTGCCCTATGACATTCGACACATACAAAGCACTGCATTTAATTTTTATGGTGAGCTGGTTCGCCGGACTTTTTTACATTGTCAGGTTGTTCGTTTACCACACGGAAAGCTTTGAAAGAGAGGAGCATGAGGGGCTCATTTTGCGCAATCAGTTTAAGATTATGGAGCGCAAATTGTGGTACATTATTACTTGGCCGGCGGGTATTTTAACTTTGGTCTTTGGTATTTTGATGCTCGTTGATAATCCAGCGTTTCTTAAAATGCCCTGGATGCAAGTGAAGTTGGCTTTTGTGTTGGGTTTGGTGATTTATCATGTGTATTGCCACAAACTCTTTTTGCTGTACAAACGCGACGCAGCGAAATTGAGTTCCACGAAGTTGCGCGTTTTGAATGAAGTAGCAACCTTGATTTTAGTCGCAGTGGTTTTTATTGTTGTGATGAAATCGACCTTGAATTGGCTCTACGCGACGCTCGGATTTTTCGGTGTGGCGATTGCTTTAATGATTGCTATTCAATGGTATAAGCGCATGAGAAATAAATGATTAAAAAGATTCTCATACTTCGATTCAGTTCTATTGGCGATATTGTGCTCACTACGCCCGTGGTGCGCTGTTTGAAAAATCAGCTAGGAGTCGAGATTCATTATTTGACAAAAGCGCCGTTCAGAACCATTTTGTCTGAAAATCCATATATCGATAAACTCATCACCTTCGAAAAATCTACGGATGTAGTTCTGGACCTTTTGAAAAATGAAAAGTACGATTTTGTAGTTGATCTGCACAACAACATTCGAACGCTGAAGTTGAAAGGTAAATTGGGCGTGAAATCTGCGGCTTTTCCGAAATTGAACGTGCGTAAATGGATATATGTGAACACCAAATGGGATGTGATGCCAGATATTCATCTGGTAGATCGGTATTTCAAAGCGGTTGAATCTCTGGGCGTTCAGTCGGATGGTTTGGGATTGGATTATTATATTCCAGAATCCGATCAAGTTGATTTGAATGAAATTTTACCGCCTTCTTTTCAATCTGGTTATTGGGTCTATACGCTTGGCGCTCAATATAAAACCAAATGTTTGCCCGAAGAAAAAATCAATGAGCTTTTGGATTTAATCGATGCTCCGATTGTTTTTTTGGGTGGAAAAGAAGATGCGACTTTGGGTGAAAGATTGGCTGCAAGGTTCCCATTAAAATCGATTAATCTGGCGGGTAAATTGAATTTGAATCAAAGTGCTTCTGTTGTACAACAATCGAGTGGGGTAGTGTGTCACGATACCGGTTTGATGCACATGGCTTCGGCGTTTCAGAAAAAATTGGCGGTCATTTGGGGCAACACCACACCCAAAATTGGGATGTATCCATATTTGCCAAAATCAGAAGTTGAATATTTTGAAGTTAAAGATTTACATTGCCGACCTTGTAGCAAAATTGGTTTTCAAAAATGTCCGAAAGGGCACTTCAAATGCATGAACAATCAGGATTTAGAGGCAATTGCGGCTTTTGTGAATCCGTACAAATAGATTTCAGTTTGAGATTAATTTGCCTGCGGCTTTTAACGGAACGCAGATAACGCAGATGCAAAGCAACGCTGATATGCGCTGATTTTATTCGCCACAATCAGTAGTAATAAAATTTCAGTTTGAGATTAATTTGCCTGCGGCTTTTAATGGAATGCAGAAATTTACTGATTTTATCCGCTTAAATCTGCGTTAATCCGCTCGATCTGCGTTATCTGCGTTCTATCTTCACTAAATTTGAAAATCAATTCAAATGAAAAGCCACATCACCTGATTTCATTTTGTGGTAGGCTTTAGCGAGTTGCACCAAAAGATTTTTCATCTTGTCGAAGGCGTTTTCCGTGGTTTCCGAAATGTCTTTGCCTTGCATTTTCAGCAAAAGTTTCATGTAGAGCGCATGGATGCACAGATCAATGTCGTTGAATTGCATCGGTGTTTTGTCGCGAAACTCATTGATGAAGGGTTGTGTCTCGGCATACAAAGCGACGTATTCTTCATTGGGCGTAACTGTAATCAAAGAATTGTGGAGATAGAAAAGTTCCATTTGGATTTCATATATTTCACTTACATGGCCATGCTTTTCGCGGTTGAATGATTTCAAATCGTCGATAATATGACCATACCAACGCTTGTAATCGTCAACCAGTTTTTGGTCTTGCACGTGTGGTTCAATGAATCGAGCAACCACGGCATTGATATTCAAATTGCACGAGCGCATTAAATCTTCCATCTGATACATGAACAGAAGATATTCTATGATGTTGTTTTTTTTCTTTTGCTCGGCGAGTTGCATGATGTTTATTTCAAGTCTTTTTTCAACTGATCGTAATCGGCATTCAAACCGTTGATAATATCTGTGGTAACATCAAATGCTTCGTTGATATACACAATTTGACCACCAATTTGATATTGAAAAATCATGTCGAAACCGTTTTCTTTCGCATATCGCTCCACAAAATCATTCACGCGATTTGTGGCTTTGATGAATTGTTCGCTTTGCATTTGTTGAATTTCAGCACTCAACTTTTGTTCTTTCTGAGCCAATTCCATCTGACGTTTTTGGTATTTATCTGCAAACTCTTTTTCTTCTCGAGACATCAAAAGACCCTTTTCCATTTTATCGGACATATCTTTTGCCCATTTTTCAAACTGTTTTACTTCAGCATCAAAATTGGCGCTCATTTTTTTGATTTTTCCTTCGATTTCATCAGAAACTTCTTTAACCAACTTGTACTGCTCATTCAATGAATCCACATTGTAATAGCCAATTTTCATGGTATTCTCCTTAGGATCAACAACTACAGGTTCGGTGGTGTCTGTACCATTTTTACCGCCTTTTTTTGTTTTATCGCCACACGCAGTTGTGTAAACCAAAAGTGCGCCCATAAGCACCAATCCAACATTTTTCAATTGATTCATTTTCATATACTACAAATTTTAGCTTTGTTTTTCATTGAATAATTTATGCCAATCTTGGCGCATACTCAAAAAGCGATCCATGCAATTCTCAAGGAATTGAGGTGTCAACATCTTTTTTATCTCTTCAAGACCCATCACATCCATTTCGTTGATTTTGTATATCTGCTCAAACTGATCCAGTTCAATTTTCACAATGTATTTGGCATTGTATGAAAACACACTGATTCTAAAGGTGTGGTGCGGTATTTCGGCTATTGTGCGCATTGATTAACGGGGCAAAAGTAAGGCTTTTTATATATGTGACTCAAGTTTCAAGCCGTGTATTCTTAAATTTGTTTAAAAAGAGGGTTTTGTCAACGTATAGTTTCAATTACTTTAAAAATGATATTGTTATAACTATTTGACTGCGAGATTGTTGGGTGGAATAGCCGTTATCTAACGGTTAATAACGGTTAACCATCATACCATTTTCATGCATTTAATATAAATCACGTTTGCAAAACCCCTACATTAAATCGCTCCACATTTTTCTTGTGATTGGCTAAAGAAATACCTTGCGCCAACACAGAACGCGTATCTGCCGGGTCAATGATAGCATCTGTCCAAATACGCGCAGCTGCATAATACGGTGAAATTTGCTCATCGTAGCGCGATTTGATTTTGTCGTAAAGTTCTTTTTCCTGTTCTTCGGTCAATTCTTCGCCGCGGGCTTTCAAAGTAGAGACTTCAATTTGCAACAAGGTTTTTGCAGCCGAAGCACCCGACATCACTGCCAATTCTGAAGTAGGCCAAGCAACAATTAATCGAGGGTCGTAAGCTTTTCCGCACATGGCATAATTTCCAGCGCCATAAGAGTTGCCGACAATCACCGTAAATTTGGGCACCACAGAATTCGACATGGCATTCACCATTTTTGCGCCGTCTTTGATGATGCCTCCGTGCTCACTTTTCGAGCCCACCATAAAACCACTTACATCTTGGAAGAAGACCAATGGAATATTTTTCTGGTTACACAACATAATGAATCGCGCTGCTTTATCTGCTGAATCTGAATAAATTACACCGCCAAATTGCATTTCTCCTTTGGCGTTTTTTGTGATTTCTCTGTTGTTGGCTACAATACCAACGCTCCAACCATCAATGCGGGCGTAGGCACAAATCAACGATTTACCGTAATCTTTTTTATATTCTTGAATTTCTGAACCATCCACAATGGTTTTGAGAATTTCTCGCATATCATAAGGCTTGGCGCGGTCTTTCGGCAAAATGCCATACACTTTTTTTGCGTCCAATTTCGGAGCCACGGCTTCAATTCTGTCAAAACCAGCACTTTCAGCCTGACCAATGCGACTCATCAAATCGCGGATTTTTGTGATGCAGTCTTGTTCATCTGGACATTTGTAGTCACAAATACCTGAAATTTCTGTTTGTGTTGTTGCGCCACCTAAAGTTTCATTGTCGATAGATTCTCCAATAGCGGCTTTCACCAAATATGAACCCGCTAAGAAAATTGAACCTGTTTTATCAACAATCAAACTTTCGTCAGACATAATAGGCAAATAAGCGCCTCCTGCCACACAACTTCCCATAATGGCAGCGATCTGAGTGATGCCTCGGGAACTCATGATGGCATTGTTTCTGAAAATGCGCCCAAAATGCTCCTTGTCTGGGAAAATTTCATCTTGCATAGGCAAATAAACACCAGCCGAATCAACCAAATAAATGATGGGTAAGTTGTTTTCCATGGAAATTTCCTGAGCCCGTAGATTTTTCTTTCCAGTAATTGGGAACCATGCACCAGCTTTCACCGTAGCATCGTTGGCCACCACGATACATTGTTTTCCAGAAACATAGCCAATCACAACCACAACGCCTCCCGCAGGACAGCCTCCATGATCTTTGTACATATTGTAACCCGCGATGGCTCCAACTTCAAAACGAGGTATTTCAGGGTCGAGTAACAAATCAACGCGCTCGCGGGCAGTCAATTTTCCCTTGGCATGTAAGCCATCAATTCGTTTTTGTCCTCCTCCTAGTGCAATTTTGTCTAATTCGCTGCGCAAAACAGACAATTTCTGTTTCATGTAATCTTCGTTGATGTTGAAATCCAGTTCTTTTTGAGTCATTTTGCTATCATTTTTTGAGGCTTACAAATGTAGTTAATTAATCATTTCAGAAAATGAAGCTAAAAAGTGAAAAAGATCTATAAGTGTAATTGTTTGTTTTTCAGATATTTAACAGTATTTAGTTAACGAATCTCTAAAAATTTCAAGAAAAAATTAAATTTCATGAAACTTATGAACAAGTGTCTAAGTATAAGAGCGTATCTTCAAAAACCTTAAAGTATGAACAACTCAATATTTTTCGATTACAAGCCGGTAAATAGAGTAGAATCGGCAAAAAACAAATTCCGCATGCACCGTGCAATGGGAAAGCAATCAGGATTATCCATATTCGAGGCTGCGCAGTTGATGGACATGATTGTTTTTGAAAACAGCAATGTTAGAAGTGAAGAAATGATGTTCACGCTTTCGTTAAATTAGGATAAATTTCCAATTTATACTTCCAGAAATGGGGTTTGTCTTCGGATGAATCCCATTTTTTTGTGGATGAATATGAGAGCAGACAATTTGGAATAAGGCAAGCTTTTTATCTTTAAAAATCACTATATTTGTGCTATGGATCGAGCAGCCTTAATCGAGAAAAATCGACATCTTTTTTGGTACATAAAACCAGATAAGATTCCTGAAATCAGCAATGCGGTTTTGGTGGAATTTATTTTCAATTATGGCACTTGGGAAGATGTGAAAGAACTTGTTGAAGTGCTCTTTTACAAAGAGTTGCGTCGTGTGTATGAAAGTCTTGATGAAAGACAGAAGGGGAGTTATATACCTGAATTTTTGAATTTATTCTACTTAATTTCTCACAAAAATGCATCTTGACATTTTAACCAAAGAGCAAGTCGAACTATTTCCATTGTTGAATGAATTTAAACGTGGATTTAGTGAGGGTTCTTAACATCATATCTTTAACGAGCCCCCCAAACCTTTAGCAATTCTTTGTTCCCAGTCAAGTTACCAATAAAAAAGGCTTGGTTATTCAAGAGCGCTTTTGATTGTTCAATGCGTTCAAGAATCACGCCTTCCTCTTGGATGTAATTGGATTGGAAAAAATATGTATCATAACCTTTTTTTATGATGAATCCCGTATGAAAATCTAAACCGACAATGTAAATGGCATTCTTGCTTTGCTTTTTCATGTAGGCACTGAAATTGTCGAAACCGCTGATCCACTTGGTTTCAATGCACAGTGTTTTAATCATTTCTGATGAAGCTACCTGTGCCAATTTTACCCGCTCAATTTTGAACCCTAAATCGCTTAATGTGTTCGTAACAAAATAGCCGCAAGCAATCGTTCCTTGATTGGGCGTACGGGTAGTCCCGTGAAAATCCCATGGCGTGCCGACCCAATGTTCTACTAAGCCTTTTGAAACCGAATTGTAGAGCAAATTAGACTTTTTTTCAATATCATTTCGATCAATGGATTTAAGCAAAACAGCCACAGAATCTTTGAATTGGTCGTAGGATTTGCTTTGGCGCGTGATTTTCAGCATGTTTGGCGACAGACCAACTGCATCCCAAAGAAATAACTAAAATCATTGTCAAATTGAACCAAAGACTATTTTTCATGACATAAATGTAGGTCTTTTTTTAGCATTTCGAGAGTCAATCCAAAAAACTTACTAATTTTGCGCTGTCGAATCTAAAAAGTTTGGAGCGACTACATAAAAATCATTTAAATAATATTGGCATGTATTTAACATCAGAAAAGAAACAAGAAATTTTCGAAAAGCACGCTGGAGGCGCTGTGAACACTGGTTCAGCCGAAGGTCAAATTGCTTTATTTTCATTCAGAATTCAGAACTTAACTGAACACTTGAAGAAAAATCGTCACGACTACAGAACGCAGCGTTCTTTGCAGTTGTTGGTTGGTAAAAGAAGAAGTTTGCTAGACTATTTGAAAGCTAAAGATATCGAAAGATACCGCGCTATAGTTAAAGAACTGGGATTACGTCGCTAATCTTTGTTCGAGAATTTTATTGGAGAGGGGACAATCGACTAGATCGACTGTCCCTTTTTTGTTTCTTTTTTAGACATTTTGGAATTAATAAACACAAATAAAAACAAGTCCCATGTAGCACAGGGTTATGATGGGCAGACACAAAAACAAAAGTTATGAGTAAAGTGATTAAAAAAACAATCCTAACCGGTGGTAAAGAAATTATCATCGAAACAGGAAAATTGGCAAAATTGGCCGACGGAGCTGTAACGGTAAGAATGGGCGATACAGTCCTTTTGGCTACTGTTGTTGCAGCACCCGATGCCAGAGAAGGTGTAGATTTCCTTCCCTTGACTGTAGATTACCGTGAAAAATATCCAGCTGCTGGTCGTTTTCCTGGTGGATTCTACCGCCGCGAAGCTCGTCCATCTGAAGCGGAGATTCTAATAATGCGCTTGGTTGACCGAGCGCTACGTCCGTTGTTTCCAGACGATTTCCATGCAGAAGTGCAATTGATGATTCAATTGTTGTCTTATGATGGCATCAATAATCCAGATGCTTTGTGTGGTTTGGCTGCATCGGCTGCAATTGCTATTTCTGACATTCCTTTCAACGGACCAATGTCTGAAGTACGCGTGGCTCGAGTAGAAGGTGAGTGGATTGTGAATCCAACCAATGAGCAAATCGTAAAAGCGGATATGGACATGATGATTGCTGGTACAGAAAAAGACGTGAACATGATCGAAGGTCAGTTCGACGAAGTTTCTGAAGCTGAGATGGTTGAGGCTATTAAAATTGGTCACGCGGCAATTATCGAGCAGTGTAAATTCCAATTGGAATTGGCGGCAGAAATCCCAACAGCAAACCCAAAAAGAGAATACAGCCACGAAACACACGACGAAGAGTTGCGTGCACGTGTTTCTGAATTTGCTTTAGAAAAATGTAAAGAAGTAGCGCGTCAAGGTTTGGCCGATAAAGCAAAACGTGCTGAATTGTTCGACGCGGTGAAAAGTGAGTTGAAAGCACAATTTACTGAAGAAGAACTAGAAGAAAAAGGTGGATTGATTTCTGCTTATTTCTCAAGTGTTAAGAAAAAAGCCGTTCGTGCGGTAATGACAAAAGAACGCATCCGTTTGGATGGTCGTCAGTTCGACGAAATCAGACCGATTGCTTGTGAAGTTGACTATTTGCCAATCGTACACGGTTCTGCTTTGTTTACACGTGGTGAAACACAATCGTTGACAACATTGACTTTGGGTGGTAAAATGGACGAGCAAATGATTGATGGCGTGGTGTTTAAAGGCTACGACAAATTCATGTTGCACTACAACTTCCCACCATTTTCAACAGGTGAGGCGCGTCCTTTGAGAGGAACTTCACGTCGTGAGATTGGTCACGGAAACTTGGCGCTTCGTGCTTTGAAAGGCATGATTCCATCTGATTTCCCCTATACCGTTCGTTTGGTTTCTGATATTTTGGAATCCAATGGTTCATCTTCCATGGCAACCGTTTGTGCGGGTACTTTGGCATTGATGGACGGTGGTGTACCGATTAAATCTCCAGTTTCTGGTATTGCCATGGGATTGATTGCAGAAGAAGGTGAATTTGCTATTCTTTCTGACATCTTGGGTGATGAAGACCACTTGGGCGACATGGACTTTAAGGTTACAGGTACAGCAAAAGGAATCACAGCTTGTCAGATGGATATCAAGGTAGATGGTTTGCCATACGAGGTTTTGACCAACGCCTTGAATCAAGCGAGAGCAGGTAGATTGCATATTTTGGGTAAAATCACAGAATGTTTGGCGCAACCAAATGCTGACATGAAACCACAAACACCACGTATCGAAGCATTTACAGTGCCAAACGATATGATTGGTGCGATTATCGGACCTGGTGGAAAAATCATCCAAACGCTTCAGAAAGAAACCAATACGAATATTACCATCGAAGAATTGCCAACAGGAGAAGGGAATGTTCAAATCATGTCGAACAATGCTGATGACATGAGAGAAGCCGTTCGCAGAATTCGCTTGATTGCATTCCCTCCGATTGTAGAAGATGGAATGACCTACACTGGGAAAGTGAAATCGGTTCAGTCTTACGGTGTGTTTGTTGAAATTCTACCTGGCACAGATGGATTGATTCACGTTTCTGAGTTCTCTTGGGACCGCATCGAAAAGATGGAAGATTTCGCTAAAGAAGGCGATATCCTTGAATTCAAAGTGATGGGTCAGGATCCAAAAACGAAGAAATGGAAACTTTCTCGTAAGATTTTGATGGCTAAGCCAGAGATGAATTAAGGAGATTCCTAGATTAATTGATAACCACGAATGCTTAATGTGTTCGTGGTTTTTTTATGCCGAAAATTGATTGATAACAGCCAATTGCCTATTTCATATAACCTCATTCCCCGGGTAATTCTACCTGCTTCGCGGCGGACAGGCGATAGGCTAAATTCTCATATACAATAAGGTATCCCCCCGACCAACTCCATCTTTCCTAACTTCAAAATCCTCTTGACCTTCGTGCGCAAAAAGACGCACTATGAATTTACAGGAGAAGATGTTTGAAG
>Ga0169931_10006489_pt1 | contig 17616 bp, 14 predicted proteins | sample Kivu_15m_20L_FD_129675 | JGI IMG/M metagenome (GOLD analysis project Ga0169931, IMG submission 129675) | Freshwater microbial communities from Lake Kivu, Western Province, Rwanda to study Microbial Dark Matter (Phase II) - Kivu_15m_20L... | ecosystem: Environmental > Aquatic > Freshwater > Lake...
GCCTCCGCGGGGAACGCGGCCACGGCCCGGTCGAGGAGGCCGAGCGCGCGCTCGGGTTCGTCGGAAGCCACGGCCATGGCGATGCACGCCTTGCGCGCGCGCACCGCGAGGCTCGGCTCGAGCGCCTCGAGCCAGCGCTCATCCGGGATCGCCCGCTGCAGAAGCTGCGACTCGCGCGCGATGAATTGCTGCGCGCCCTTCTCCGCCACGGCCTGCTCCATCTCGCCGACGAGCGCCGACGTCACCATGCGCAGCGGGATTCGGAGCGACCGGAGGTCGACGTCGTCGCGCGCGAGCAGCACGTCGATCGACTCCTTCAGCCGCAGCACCGCCTGCGCGCGCTCCTCGACCTCGAGCTGCATGTTGCCGATCGCGGACGCCGTGAGCGCGAGCTTCTCGAGCGCCGCCGGCCCGAGTGCGGGGTTCGCGAAGACCATGGCGAGCCACTCGGTGGCCTGTGCGCGCGGCACGGAGCCGAGCTCCGCGATCGCGAGGCCGAGCGCCTCTCGCCGTGCGTCGATCGACGCACGCTCCATCAGCGTGGCGTCGGCGAGCAGGCGGAACGCCTGCGACCTCTGCGCGTCGGACTCCTCGCCGTCGCCTGCCTGCCGGGCGAGCATGAGCTCCCGGCGCGCGTGCACTACGAGGAGCGCGGCGTCGCCCGCCGCCCGTGCCTCTTCCACCGTCGGGATGAACTCCGCCGACTCCGCGAGCAGGCCCGCCGCGGCGAGCAGGTCCACCGTGCGGCGCCGCGACTCGGCGTCGCGCGACCCGAAGCGGCCCTCGCCCGCGCGCAACGCCTCCATCAGCGTGCCGGTGCCGTTGCGCGCGGCCGCCTGCCGGAGGATCTTCGAGAGCGCCGCCTCCTGCCACGCCTTGAGGTCGGCGGGCGAGGCGTCGGCGAGCGCGAGCACCTCCTCGGGAAGCAGTCCCTGGTCGCCTCGGTTGAGCGACTGCAGGATGGCCGCGTAGACGGGCTCGGCCGTCGCGGGCGGGAGCTTCGCGAGGAACTCGCGCACGGCGGCCCACTCGCCCGCCATCACCTGCAGGTGGAGCCACTTGCCCACGTCCTGCGGCTGCGCGGAGTCCGCGTTCGGGTGGGGCACCTGGCCGAAGCCGAGCTTCGCGCGTGCGGCGAGCACCGCCTCGGGCTTGCGCATGAAGTCGATGCCGCGCATGGCGCCCGCGATCATCTGGCCACGCTGCGCCTGCTGCGACTTCGCGGCGGCCAGCCCCAGCGCCTGGTCGAGGTCGATGCCGAGGTCGCGGTAGTACGCGCGCATCGCGTCCTGTCCGGACGGGTCGAGCGACTCGAGCATCCGCTTGAGGACGTCGGTCTCCTGCGGCGTGAACGGCGTGCCCATGCTGGGCGGCGCCGCGGGGGCGGGCGCGGCCATGGCGCCCATGTCCTCGGGAGGCGGCTCGGCCGACATGTCCGGCTCCTCGCCCGGGTCCATCGACGGCGGCACCTCGCCCGGCACCGCCATGCGGGCCGGCACGATGCGCGTCGCGGGCATGGACTGCGCCGACGCGGCAGCCAAGGGGGCCACGGCCGCGGCGAGCGCCGCGAGGATCACGATTCGCGTCTGGGTCTTCATGGAGGTTCCCGTCATGCTCACCAGCCGTCCCCGATCTCACCCTGCATGCCCGCGCCCTTCGAGGGCGTGCCATCACCGGGCTTGCGTCCCTTGCCCTTGCGAGGCGCCAGCCCGTTGCACTGCCCGGACGGGCAGTCCTTCGGCTTCACCTTGAGGGCCACCTGGTCGCCGGCGCTCTGCTCGAGGTCGAGCACCAGCTCGACGTTCCGCTCGAGGTCCCGCACACGGCCCGCGGGCTCGCCGCGCGCCCGCGCGTCCTCGGCGAGGTAGCGAAACTGCTCGCGCGCATGGCGCGCGCTGTCGCGCCACTCGTCCTCGGGCCTGCCCGCAAGCCGCTGCAGGCGCGCCCCGTGGTAGTAGGCGGTGGCGAGTTCCTCGCGCACCGCGGATTCGAGCGGCGTGTCCGCGCACGTCCCGTCGGCCAGCATGTCCTCGAGCTCGCCCGCGCCCGCGGCGACCTCGCCGGCCCGCACGAGGGCCGCGGCCTTCGCGACGCGCACCTCGCGCGCCTGCGGCGCCCCGGACTCCCCGGTCTCGGAAAGCAGCGCCTGGGCCGACGCCAGCGTGTCGGCCACCCCGGTCCATGCCTTCGCCGACTCCGCGTAGGCGGCTTCCTCGGCGGCGACGGCCTCGAGCGCGGCGCGGTGGAGCGACGGGTCGCCGGCGGACGCGGCCGCGCGGGCCCGTGCCGCGACCGCGGTCACGTGCAGCGCATGCGCGGCGGACTGCAGCGCCTCGGCCTCCGAACGCGCGCGCTCGGCCTTCGCGACCAGCGCGCCGGCCTGCTCGGCGCGCGAGGCGCGTTGCCCCGGTCCGTAGTGGAAGGCGAGCAGCCCGACGGGCACGAGGGCCCATGCGGTCCAGAGCAGGCGGTTTCGTCGTTGGTTCATGCGAGCCTTCCTTCTTCAGGCGTCCTTGCCGCGCGGCGCGCGCCCGGCCGCGCATGCCATGCGCCGGGGGCGCCGAGGCGGATGAGCGCGGGCACGAGCACGCCGAGCATCGAAGCGCCGAGCGCGAGCGTCGCGAGCCCGAGCTCGCGTTCGCCGATTCCCGACGCCGTGCGCGGCGCGATCGAGGTGAGCCGGTCGAGCAGTTCCCCCGGCAGGTGCCGCACGTTGCCGTCGTGGTACGTGCCGCCGAGCCTGCCGGCGAGCGACTTGAGCGTCCATGCGTCCTGGCGCGATGCGTGGCCGGCGATGACGGTGGGGCGGTTCGGGTCACCGACGCCGATCACGATGGCGTCCGCGATCGATGCCGGGATGCGCGACGGGTTCACCGGCTTCGCGAGGTCGCCGTCGGAGATGACCACCAGCGTGGCCGAGCCGCGGGCCCACGGGCGCGCGATCGCGAACGCCTCGTCGAGCCCGGCCTGCATGTCGGTCTCGCCCGCCTTGAACGCCGTGTAGAGCGGCAGGCCGTCCATCAGGCCGGCGACGAGGTCCTTGTCGCCGGACGTGCGCAGCATCGTCGCCGCCTTGGTGTAGAAGGCCACGAGCGTCACGCGCGTGTCGGCCATGTCGAGCCGGTCGAGGATGCCCCGGAGCACCTTCCCGGCCCACACGCCCCGCATCCGCCTCGGGATGGTCGGGCCCGCGTCCTCGAGGTTCATGCTCGGGGAGACGTCGAGCACCACGAGCAGCTGCCGTGCGGCGCGCGGGTTCGGCTCGGCCTCGTTCGCGAGCGGGTCCCACCCGAGGAGCGTGACCGCGCCGAACGCGGCGAGCGCCATGCCCGCGACGCGCACGGCCGGCGCGGCGCGCGCCCACGGCGCGGGCGCGCCCGCGGGCCCGAACGCGAGCCGCGCCACGCGCGCGACCCGCGCCGCGTGGCGGCGCTCGGCGAACGCGGCCACCGCCGCTGCGGCCAGTCCCGCGGCCAGCGCGATCACCATGGCACGTACCTCATGCCGAGCAGCCCGATGGCGTGCACGCCCAGCAGCGCGAGCGCCGCCGCCGCGAATGGGCCGTAGCGGTCGAGCGGCACGGTGCCCGCGGGGGCGAAGCGCGCCGGCTTCATGCGGTCGATGTGCGCGAAGACGGCGCGCATGCTCGACGCGTCCGTGGTCGCGAAGGCCTCGCCGCCCGTCTCCGCGACCAGGTCCTCGACGTCCGGCGGGACCGAGGACTCGTCGATGTGCACGTGGTAGACGACGATGCCGGCGTCGCGGAGCTCCTGGCCGATCTCGCGCGCGGCCCCGCCCGAGAGGTCGCCGCTCTGGCCGTCGGAGACCAGCACGATGAGGCGGTCGCCGTCCGTCGCCTCGGCCACCATGTTGCGCGCGCAGAACCGCAGCGCGGCGCCGATCATGGTCCCGCCCATGTGCGAGGGCTGGCTCATGGGATCGGCGAACGGGAGCGCGTCCCGGATCGCCTGCAGGTCCTTGGTGAGCGGGAGCCATCGCACCTGCTCGACGCCGAACATGGTGAGCCCGAAGGCGTCTCCCTCGCGTGCGCGCGTGAACTCCTCGATGGCCTTCGAGGCGAGCTCGTAGTTCCTGCCGCCCATGCTCCCGGACACGTCGAGGCAGATCTGGATGTTCGTGAGCGAGCGCTCGGCCCGCGGCCGGGCCATCACCTGCGGTCCCGCGAGCACCGCGATGGCGACGGCCATCAGCGCGAGCGGCGCAAGGTCGAACGCCGCGAGCGCTCGGCGCAGCCAGGGGCGGTCGCCCACGCCCGTGCGGTCCGCGGGGACCGTGACGCCCGCGACGCGCGCGAGCACCGACCACGCCAGGACCACGGGCACCGAGACGAGGAGCAGGACCCAGGGGTGCGCGAACGTCACGCGGCACCCCCCGGCCCCGCGCAGAGCGCGTCGATCTCGGCGAGCGCCGCCAGGCGGTCGCCGGGCGTCGGCGCGTGGAGCCATCGCTCGACCGCCGCGACGGCCCGCGCCGAGCGGGCGTCGGTGCGGGCATGCGACGCGGCCGCGGCCGGGTCGGGTTCGTCGGCCCCGCGCACGGCCTGCAGGAGCAGCAGCTCGAGCCGTGCGCGTGCGTCGACCGACGGCTCCGCGTCGCGCGCACGCGCGACCTCCTCGAGCAGCCGCTCGACCGCGCTCGGCACGCGTGCGGGCGGGGCCGCGTGCGGTGCGGGCGCGCGGCGCAGCGCGCGCCGTGCGACGACGACGGCCGGAACCGCGAGCCATGCCGCGAACGCCGCGGCCATCAGCGCGCGATAGGGCACGCCGACGCGCAGTTCGCGCTCGATGCGCCCGTACAGGTCCGTTCCCGCGTCGGCGGGGAGCTGCGTCCTGACCTCCACGAGGATCGGCCCGAGCCCTTCGACCGGCCGCCCGTCGGTGCGCTCGAGCAGCGGCAGCAGGTCGTGCGTCCCGGTCACCCATCCGACGTATTCGACGCGCGAGCGGCCTTCGGCCACGCGCACCACGCGGACCGTCACCGGTGCGCCATCGTCGCGCACGGGCCTCGGACGGATCGCGAATCCCGGGTGCGCGACATCGATCGCTCCCGAGGCGCCTCGGAGCCCGGAGTGCGCCTCGTCGGTGCGGGAGGCCGCCGCGGGCGCGCGCAGCGTGACGCATGCGGCGGCGGCCACGGCCGCGGCGGTCGCCGCGCGGACCCGCGCGGGGCTCATGCGCGCCCCCTCGCGAGCATGCCGCGGGTGGCCAGGAACGCCCGCAGCTCGGGGACGAACGGCCGGTCGGTGGCGAGCTGCAGGCAGTCGGCGCCGCTGCGGATCACCTCCGCGCGAACGGCGTCCGGGCGCCCGAGCTCCGTGGAGCGGGTGGCCACGAACGCGCGGCCGGTCTCGGCCTCGCTCCCGCGGAAGAAGCCCGCGCGGAGCGGTCCCGACTCGGCCGGGTCGACGAGGTGGATCACGACGCAGTCGTGGCGCTGCGACGCCTGGCCGATGGCGGGAAGCGCCTGCGGGCAGTGCATGTCGGTGATCGCGACGATGACGCTCGCGCGCGCGGCGCGCGTCGCGACGGTCTGCAGGCGCTCGCCGACGTTCGTCGACTCGGCGGCGCCTTCCGCACGGAGTGGCTCGAGCGCGTTCCACAGGTCGGCGCGCGCGAGGCTCGGCACCGTCGGCACCGTGCGCTCGCCGCCGCCGACGACCGCCACCGGGCTCATGCGCCGCTGCGCGAGGAGCCCCAGCGATGCCGCCACCCACACGGCGAGCCCGTGCTTCCCGAGCGCGCCGGACCGCACCGACATCGACGCCGACGTGTCGACCACCAGGTAGACGGCGGTGCGCTTGAGCGCCTCGTGCTCGCGGACGAACGCGCGCCCCGCGCGCGCGGTGACGCGCCAGTCGATGCTCCGCACCGGATCGCCGGGGACGTACGGCCGGCTTCCCGCGTACTCCAGCCCGCTTCCCACGAGGCGCGACGCGTCGCTTCCGAACGCGAGGTCGTCGGCCAGCCGGCGCACCACCATCTCGAAGTTGCCGCCGGCCAGCCGCTCGGGGGGCGGCAGCGTCGCGTCGCGGTGCTCGGCGGCGGCGACGGTCACGTTCACGCCAGGTTGGAGAGGAGCTCTCGCAGCACCGCGGCCGAGGTGCGCCCCGCGGCGAGCGCGCGGTAGGTGAGCCGCATGCGGTGGAGCATCACGTCCTCGGCGAGCGCGAACAGGTCCTCGGGGATGGCATAGTCGCGGCCGTGGACGTACGCGCGCGCGCGCGACGCGTGCACCAGGCTGATGGCCGCGCGCGGGCTGCACCCGAGCTCGACCTCCGGATGGCCCCGCGTCAGGTTCACGAGCTCCACGCAGTCCCGAACCAGCACGTCGCTCACGTGGACGCGCTGCACCGCGGCCATCGCCTCGGTGAGGTCCTTGATGCCCGCGCGGTGGCCTTCGCCGATCGCGTCGAACGCCGACATCGGCACCGCGCCGTCGCCCTGGCGCTTCAGGCGAAGCGCCAGGCTCCGCCGGACCACCTCGGCCTCGTCGGCCGGCGTCGGGTAGGTCAGCCGGTGCCTGAGCATGAACCGGTCGAGCTGCGCCTCCGGGAGCTCGAACGTGCCCGCCTGCTCGACCGGGTTCTGCGTGGCGATCACCAGGAACGGCGCCGGCAGGTCGTGCGTCGCGTCGCCGATCGAGACGCGGCGCTCCTGCATCGCCTCGAGCAGCGCCGACTGCACCTTGGGCGAGGCCCGGTTGATCTCGTCGGCCAGCAGCAGGTTCGTGAAGATCGGTCCCTTGTGGATCCGGAACTCGCCGGAGCGCTGGTCCAGGATCTCGCTGCCGACGATGTCGCCCGGCAGCAGGTCGATGGTGAACTGCACGCGCGCGAAGCGCAGGTCGATGGCCTTTGCGACGCTCTGGACGAGCAGCGTCTTCGCGATGCCGGGGACGCCCTCGAGGAGCAGGTGCCCGCCAGTGAGGAGCGCGATGAGCACGCGCTCGACCACGGCGTCCTGCCCGACCACGGTGCGCGCCACCTCGGCGCGGACGTGGTCGACGAAGGGGCAGCGGCCCGAGGCCGGGGCGGGGTGCGTGGGCGCGGAAGTCATGGCTTCTCCTTGGTGCGCGCGGTCTCGGCGAGCAGTTCCTCGATCATGGCCTTCGCGCGGTCCGGCCGCACGCCCGCCGCGCGGACGATGCCCGCGCGATCGACCAGCACGGTGGCCGGGAGCAGCTCCACGCCCCAGGCGCGCATCGTGGCCCCGCGCACCGCGGCGCCCTCCGCGGGCGGCGCGTCGAGGGCGACGGGTCCCGCGCACTTCGCGGCGGCGCGGGCCTCCTCCATCGCCTTGCGTTCCGCGGCCGAGTCGCAGACCACGACGAACAGCACCCCCTGCGCCGCGAGGTCCTGCTCGAGCTTGGCGAACTCCGCCAGCTGCGCGGCCGCGAGCCCGCCGCCCGGCGCAGTGAAGTGCACGGCCATCACCGCACCCGCACGCTGCGCGTCGGTTGGCGCCGCGCCGATCCACTCGCGCGCGGTGAATGCGGGAGCGGGCTTGCCCTCCGCCGCCGAGAGCGCCGCCGGCCGCTTCGCGCCGCCGAGCACCGCGTCCGCCGGCGCGCCGCCGGTCGCGGCGCCGGAGCGGGGCGCCTCGGGCCCCGGCTCCTTGAGCAGGAGGTCGACCACGTCCTTCACGTGCCCGGGCATGAGGCCCGCGGCACGGACGACGCCCGCGCGGTCGATCACCACGTAGGTCGGCCAGAACTGCACCTTGTAGGCCGAGGCCGAAGGGCCTCCCGCCTTGTCCTTCGCGACCGCGTAGTTGACCTTCCGGTCCTTGACCGCCTTCGCGGCGTTCTGCCACCCGGAGTTCGAGTCATGGATCCCGACGAACACCAGCCCGTCGTCCGCGCGTTCCGACACGAGCTTCACGTTCTCGGGGATCGACGCCATGCAGGGACCGCACCAGGTGGCCCAGAAGTCGACGACGACGACCTTGCCCTTGAGGTCGGCCAGCTTCACGGCGTCGCCGATCCACGACTCGACCTGCAGCTCGGGCGCGGGCTTGCCCTCGAGCTGCTTGAGGGGAGCGGGGCGGTTGGATCCGTCGAAGAACCACGCGTCGGGGATCGCCGGCGGCGCGGCGCGAGCCGCGGACGCGATCCCCAGGACGGCGGCCAGGAGCCTGATGGCGTTCATGCCCGCATTAGACTCCACGCGGAGGAGCGCCGCCATGGTCGAAGTCACCGTTTCGTACGAAGGAAACCTGCGTTGCCGGGCCGTCCATGGGCCGTCCGGATCCGAGATCCTGACCGACGCGCCCGTGGACAACCACGGCAAGGGCGAGGCATTCTCGCCGACCGACCTGCTGGCGGCCGCGCTGCCGGCGTGCATGATGACCATCATCGGGATCATCGGCGAGCGCCACGGGCTGCGGCTCGACGGCATGAGCGCCACCACGCGCAAGGAGATGTCGACCGAGGGTCCGCGGCGCATCCGCTCGCTGCGCACGCGCATCGAGGTGCCGCTGCCGGCGTCGCACCCGCGCCGCGAGGAACTCGAGCGCGCGGCGCACACCTGCCCGGTGCACAGGAGCCTCGCCTCCGAGATCGATGCGGCAGTGGAGTTCGCGTGGAACGGGTGATGCGCCGCGTTTCGCCGGTGGCTGCGCTCGTGCTCTCGGCCGCGGCCATGCTGGTGGCGTGCGGCGCGGATCCGTCGCGCACGGCCGTCGCGCTTCCCGCTCCCGGCGAGGGCGCGCCGCGCGACTACCCCGGCATCCACAACGCGGTCGCGTACCACGAGGGGTTCGTCTCGGGGGGCGTCCCCGAGGGTGACGCCGGGTTCGACACGCTGCGCGCGATGGGCGTGCGCACGGTCATCAGCGTCGACGGCGCCGCCACCGACGTCGCGCGGGCCCGGGCGAGGGGCATGCGGTACGTGCACCTCCCGATCGGCTACTACGGATTCGACGCGGTGCGCCGCATGGAGCTGGTGCGCGCGGTGCGCGACGCGATGCGCGACGGCCCCGTCTACCTGCACTGCCACCACGGCAAGCACCGCAGCGCCGGTGCGGCGGCCACGGTGGCGGTGGCGCTGGGCTGGCTGACGCCCGATGCGTCGGTGGGGCGCATGAAGGTCTCGGGGACGGCCCCGGGCTACGGGGGGCTCTACGCGTGCGCCGCGCGGTCGGTGCCCGAGGCGCAGGCGGCGATCGACGCCGTGCCCGCCGGATTTCCCGAGGTCACGCCGCCCGCCGGGTTCGTGCGCGCGATGGTCGAGGCGGACGAGGCCCTGGAGCACCTCAAGGCCATCGAGCTCGCCGGCTGGGCCGCGCCCGCCGACCACCCCGACCTGGTGCCCGCGGCGGAGGCCGGGCGCCTGGCGGACCTGCTGCGGCTGCACGTCGACGGCGACCGCGCGCGCGCGAAGCCGGCGGCGTTCGCGGCGATGCTTGCGTCGAACGCCCTGGACGCGCAGCGGCTCGAGGACGCGCTCCTCGCGGACCCGCGCGACGCGGCGATGCTCGGCCCGCAGCTGGCTCGCATCCAGGCGGGCTGCAAGGAGTGCCACGTGAAGTGGCGCGACTGACGGGCGCGGCCCGTGCGGTTCACGCCCCGACCGGCGCGGCCTCCGGCTTGGGTGCCGGGGTTCCGAACCCGACGCCGTCGAGGAACTCGACCTTGCCGGTGGCGACGTCGTACATCGCCCCGACGATCGCGATCTCGCCGTTGAGCGCCATCGACGCCAGCGTCGGGCTGTGGTCCTCGATCCAGCGGATGGTGTTCCGCACGTTGATGGCCGCGACGCGGTCGACGAACTCGGGGTTCGAGGCGTCGCGTCCCTCCTTCGTGCGGCTCTCCATGCGAACGGCCTCGGAGATCGGCTCGGTGATCGAGCCGAGGTTGGTGAGGCCCGTGGCCTGCACGGGGTCGAGGCCCTTGGCGACGAAGTCGCACGTGGCCTTCACCGCTCCGCAGCGGGTGTGGCCGAGCACGACGATGAGCTTGGATCCCGCCACCTTGCACGCGAACTCGAGGCTTCCGAGCGCCTTCGGGCTCGCGACGTTTCCCGCGAGGCGCACGCTGAAGATGTCGCCGATGCCCTGGTCGAAGAGGAGCTCGGCGGGGGCGCGCGAGTCGATGCAGCTGAGGATCGCGGCCATCGGGTGCTGGCCCGCGCTGGTGGCGTCCACCTGGCGCACCAGGTCGCGGTGGAGCCGTCGCCCCGAGGTGAACCGGTCGTTGCCTTCCTTGAGGAGCGCAAGCACCTTCGCGGGAGTCAGCGACGCCTGCAGCTCGCGCGTGCTCACGTCGACGTACTGCACCATGTCCTCGAGCGGGTAGCGCGCCTTGAACCCGACGAGACTCACAACCACGCCGCGGCCGGGGGCGGTCTCGTTCACGAACTCGTGGATGAGCGCCAGGATGTCCGGATCGACGTAGTCGGTCATGCGGCCGTCGAGGAGGACGTGCTCGCCGCGCTTGAACCCGCTGAGAGTCAAGAACAGCTGGGCGCGGTTGAGGAACGTCGCCTGGCTGGAGAGCTCGACGCGGTTCACGATGCCACTGGCGTGCTCCTCGCGGATCACCTTGAACCCGCGGCGGAGGTTGCTGAGGAGCACGAAGCCGAGGCTCACCAGGAGGCCGAAGATGACGCCCGTGAGGAGGTCGGTCGCGACGATGGCGACCACGGTGCCCACGAAGGGCAGGAACTGCGTCCATCCCTCGGCCCACATCGAGCGGAAGAGCTTCGGGTTCGCGAGCTTCCAGCCCGTGACCACGAGCACCGCGGCGAGCGTCGCGAGGGGGATGCGGTTGAGGAGCGCGCCCATGAAGAGCACGCTGCCGAGGAGCAGCGCTCCGTGGAACACGGCCGACCAGCGCGTGCGGGCGCCGGCGTTCGCGTTGACCGAACTGCGCACGATGACCGAGGTCATGGGCAGGCCGCCGATCGCGCCCGCGATCAGGTTGCCCGTGCCTTGCGCCAGGAGCTCGCGATTCGGCGGCGCGCTGCGGCGCAGCGGGTCGAGCTTCTCGGTGGCCTCGAGGTTGAGGAGGGTCTCGAGCGACGCGACGATCGCGAGCGTGACGCCGGCGGTCCAGACCGCGGGCTTGGCGAGCCCCGACCAGTCGGGCGTGGTCAGGAGGCCCGACCACTCGAGGCCGTCCGCGCCGACCACGGGCACCGTCACGAGGTGGCTGGCCTCGATGGCCCACGCCGCGCCGTTGCGGGCCATGAGCTCCGAGATCACGGTGCCGACGATGACCGCCGCGAGCGGGCCCGGGAAGAGCGTCTTCTTGAGGGGCGTACGGTCCCAGGCGAGCAGCACCGCGATCGACGCGAGGCCCACGACCGCGGCGCCCGGCAGGAACGCGCGCGCCGCCGACGCAAGGGCCGTGAACGTGTTGTCCCCGTCCTCCTGGAAGAACGTGAAGTCACCCTCGTAGTCCTTGTCGTGCCCGACGAGGTGCGGCACCTGCTTGAGGATCAGGAGCACGCCGATGGCCGCGAGCAGTCCCTTGATGACGTTGGTCGGGAAGTAGTTGGCGAGCGCGCCGGCCTTGACGAGGCCGAGCACCAGCTGCAGCGCGCCGCCGATGCACACGGCCACCAGGAACGTCTCGAACGAGCCGAGCGTGGTGATCTGGGAGAGGACGATCGCCGCGAGCCCGGCGGCCGGCCCCGAAACGCTGATGTGCGAGCCGCTCAGGAGCCCGACGACGAGGCCGCCGACCATGCCCGACACGAGGCCCGCCATCAGCGGGGCGCCGGATGCGTGGGCGATGCCCAGGCACAGGGGCAGGGCGACGAGGAACACGACGACGCCGGCGATCAGGTCGCGCAGCAGGGTCGGGCCTTCGTCACTTGCGGTCTGGGCGGTCGGAACGGCGGGGGCGGGGCGGGGGGGCGTGTTCACCCCTGAAATTTAGACGAGACGGGATCCAGAAGCGAGCGGAAGTCGTGCAGCAACACGGCTGAGATCCGCGAAACCGGGCGAGGCTTGCGCCGAAATCCGTGTATGCGCATGTTTCACCGTCGCATGAACCAGCCGACCCGAGTCGGCCCGGGCGGTCAGGACACCGACGGGAGCTCGAAGCCCGCCCGGTAGGGGCGGCGCACGATGGTGCGGTTCGCCTCCTCGTGGTTCGTGATGGCGCAGGCGGCGCGGTCCCAGCGCAGTTCCTGCCCCGGGAATCTTGCTGCACGGCAGCAGAGCAACCCGGCCTCGGCCATGCCGGCCGCCGCCGAGAAGGGCGATTGCACGAACGCGCCCGGCTTCCCGACGATCCGGTCGACCCACGCGTGCCAGTGGTTGCGCGCCTGGACCTCGCCCTGCCCGGGAATCGCCTTCCAGTCGACCGGCCTGCCGTCGATCCAGCACTGGATCGCGCCCTCGGGCTCGACCAGCAGCACACCGCCCTCGCAGACGACGAGCGTCCCGATGCCCGGCCAATCGCCCGCGGGCAGGCCGAGCGCGGCGCGCGACGGCGCCTGGCTCTTGTCGCAGTAGTGCATCACGAACCGGTCGCCTGCGAAACGTTCGCCCCGCACCGGGTAGGTCAGCGTGGAGTGCACGTGCTGCGCGTGGTAGAAGCCGCTCGCCGCGCGCGTGTGCGACACGACCGCGACCGGCGAAGGCAGCTCGTACGCGAAGTACGGGACGTCGAGCAGGTGCGTGCACCAGTCGCCGAGCTGCCCGGTGCCGTAGTCCCAGCTCGAGCGCCATCGCAGCGGCACGAGTCCCTCGCGGTACGGCGCGTCCTGCGCGGCGCCGAGCCACAGCGTCCAGTCGAGGTTCGCCGGCGGGGGCACCGGGTCCTTGAGCCCGCCGTACCAGAAGTAGCCGTCCCCTTGGTCTCCTGGGCCGCTGATCCAGGCGTGCGCCTCGATGGCCTTCCCGAGCAGGCCGCGCCGGAGGATGTCGACCGCATGCTGGCGCCCGGGCGGGCCCATCCGCTGGTTGCCGACCTGCGTCACGAGCGTCGGGCGCTTCGCCACCGCGTCGAGCATGGCGGGCACCTCGGAGAGCTGCTGCACCAGCGGCTTCTGGCCGTAGACGTGCTTGTTCGCCCGCATCGCCCACAGCATGATGAGCGCGTGGTTGTGGTCGGGCGTGCACACGACCAACGCGTCGAAGCGGTCTCCGTGCCGGTCGAACGCCTCGCGGAAGTCGCGGCAGGTGAAGGCGCTTGGGTGCTCCCTCGCGACGCCGGCCAGGGCGTCGGCGTCCACGTCACAGAACCCCGTGAACTCCACGTCGGGGTGCTGCTTCAGCTCGTGGCGGTCGGCGGGCGCGATGCTGCCCCCGACGCCCACCTGCAGGAGCTGCAGCTTCCCGAGCGCGCCGGTGCGCGCGCGTCGTCGCGGGGCCGTCGCGGCGCTCCATGCGCCTGCTGCCCCGGCGGCGGTCGGCAACGCGATCGCCGCCCCGGCCGCGAGCGCGGCGCCCGAGAGAAGCGTCCTTCGGTCGATCATGCCGTCTCCTTGCCGTCGGCGACGGCGCATGGGCGCGTCGTCGCGGGGCCCGGGCGGCGCGCGACGCGATCAGTCCTCGAGGTCGATGCCCGTGATCGTGTCGCCGGCCTTGATCTTGTCGACGACCTCGACGCCCTTGATGACCTTGCCGAAGCACGTGTGCTTGCGGTCGAGGTGCGCGGTGTTGTCGCGCGAGTGGCAGATGAAGAACTGCGAGCCGCCGGTGTTCGGGCCCGCGTGCGCCATCGAGAGCACGCCGCGGTCGTGCCGCTGGTTGCCGCCCGAGGTCTCGCACTTGATCGTGTACCCGGGGCCGCCGGTGCCGGTGCCGTGGGGGCAGCCCGCCTGCACCACGAAGTCGGGGATCACCCGGTGGAACTTGATGCCGTTGTAGAAGCCCTTGCCGGCGAGCTTGCGGAAGTTGGCGACGGTGTTCGGGGCGTCGGCGTCGAAGAACTCGACGACCATGTCGCCCTGCGAAGTCTTGATGGTGGCCTTGGACATGCCTCCGAGGATAGCGGCCGTCCCGGGGGGTTGCCTTACAATCCCACGATGCCGAACGACGCCACCATCGTCTACACCCACACCGACGAGGCGCCCGCGCTGGCGACCCATTCGTTCCTCCCGATCATCCGGGCGTTCACGGGCCCGGCGGGGATCTTGGTCGAGCTGCGGGACATCTCGCTCGCCGGGCGCATCATCGCCGCGTTCCCCGAGGTCCTGAAGCCCGAGCAGCGCATCGGCGACGCCCTGGCCGAGCTCGGCCGCGCGTGCCTCACGCCCGAGGCCAACATCATCAAGCTGCCGAACATCAGCGCCTCGGTCCCCCAGCTGAAGGCCGCCATCGCCGAGCTCCGGAACCAGGGCTACGCGCTGCCCGCCTACGTGGACGAGCCGCGCACCGACGCCGAGCGCGACGCGAAGGCGCGGTACGACAAGGTGAAGGGAAGCGCTGTCAACCCGGTGATCCGCGAGGGCAACTCCGACCGCCGCGCGCCAAGGGCGGTCAAGGACTACGCCAAGGCGAACCCCCACAAGATGGGCGCGTGGTCGGCCGACTCGAAGGCGCACGTCTCGTCGATGGAGTCCGGAGACTTCCTCGGCAACGAGCGCTCGGTGACGGTGGCGGTCGGCACGACCGCGCGCATCGAGTTCGTCCCCGCGGGCGGCGGTGCCGCCGCCGTGCTCAAGGACGGCATCACGCTGTCCGCCGGCGACATCCTCGACGGCACCTTCATGAGCCGCAAGGCGCTGGTCGCGTTCCTCGAGCGGGAGGTCGCCGACGCGCGCGCGACCGGCGTGCTCTGGTCGATCCACCTGAAGGCCACGATGATGAAGGTCTCGGACCCGATCATCTTCGGCCATGCCGTACGCGCCTTCTTCAAGCCGGTGTTCGAGAAGCACGGCGCGACGCTGGCGCGCCTGGGCGTCGACCCGAACAACGGCTTCGGCGACCTCGTGGCGAAGGTCGCCGCGCTGCCGGAGGCCGAGCGCAGCGCCATCGAGGCCGACGTCGCCGCGGTGCATGCGGCGGGCCCCGCGATCGCCATGGTGGATTCCGACCGCGGCATCACGAACCTGCACGTCCCGAGCGACGTGATCGTCGACGCCTCGATGCCCGCGATGCTGCGCGAGGGCGGCAAGATGTGGAACGCGCAGGGCAGGACGCAGGACGCGAAGGCGGTCATCCCCGACCGCAGCTATGCGGGCATCTACCAGGCGGTCATCGACTTCTGCCGCGCCAACGGCGCCTTCGACCCGCGCACCATGGGCAGCGTGCCGAACGTCGGGCTCATGGCGCAGGCCGCGGAGGAGTACGGCAGCCACGACAAGACCTTCGAGGTCAAGGCCGCGGGCACCGTGCGCGTGGTCGACTCCGCGGGCGCCGTGCTCATGGAACATGCGGTGGAGCAGGGCGACGTCTGGCGCGCCTGCCGCACGCGCGACGCGGCCGTGCGTGACTGGGTGAGGCTCGCCGTCGCGCGTGCCCGGGCGACCGGCGCCCCGGCCGTGTTCTGGCTCGACGAGAAGCGGCCGCACGACGCGCAGCTCCTCGCGAAGGTCCGGCCCGAGCTCGCCAAGCACGACGTGAAGGGGCTCGACATCCGCGTGATGGCGCCAGCCGACGCGTGCCGCTGGTCGCTGGAGCGCATGAAGCAGGGGCTCGACACGATCTCGGTCACCGGCAACGTACTGCGCGACTACCTCACCGACCTCTTCCCGATCCTCGAGCTCGGGACGAGCGCGAAGATGCTCTCGATCGTGCCGCTGATGAACGGCGGCGGGCTGTTCGAGACCGGCGCGGGCGGATCGGCCCCGAAGCACGTGCAGCAGTTCCTTGCCGAGAACAGCCTGCGCTGGGACTCGCTCGGCGAGTTCATGGCGCTCGCGGCGAGCCTCGAGCACCTCGCGCAGCGGACCGGGAACGCGAAGGCCGCGGTGCTCGCCGAGGCGCTCGATGCCGGCACCGCCGAGTACCTGCGGAACAACAAGGGACCGGCCCGCAAGGTCGGCGACCTCGACAACCGCGGCAGCCACTTCTACCTCGCGCTCTACTGGGCCCAGGCGCTGGCGCGGCAGTCGAAGGACCGCGCGCTGGCCGAGCACTTCGCGCCGTTCGCGGCGGACCTCGCCGCGAACGAGCAGCGGATCGTCGCCGAGCTCAACGGCGTGCAGGGCAGGCCCGTCGACGTCGGCGGCTACTACCACCCCGACCCGAGGCTTGCCTCGGCCGCCATGCGCCCGAGCGCGACGCTGAACGCGATCATCGGCCACGGCGCCCCGGTCACGGCGTGACCGGGGCGCGCGGGCGCTTCGATTGAATCCCCAAAAAAGGTGTAGGCCCCGATCGCTCGGGGCCACACTCCTTTGCTTCAGGCTCGGTTTCCCGTCGAGCCTTCCGCGTGCTTCAGGCTCGGTTTCCCGTCGAGCCGTCGGCGTTTGACGCATTCCTGAGTTTCCCGTTCAGGAGCGCGTCGCGTTGTCGGCCGTCAGTCGGTTTCCCGTCGACTGTTGGCCATCAGTTCGGTCGGCGGGTTCCCGTCCGCCATCCAGAACTGCCCCCGTCGACCTACTGAACGCAAAGCAAGCCCGCCGCCCATCATGGCTGAGCGAAATTTCCTGGAATGGCCCGTGGGCTGCATTTGGAGCCCCTAGGAGCGGGTTTCCGAGGCATGCCGCCCGCCCGTCCGTGGCCCATGGGAGCAGGGGAGCGAGCCACGCCAGGGGGTACCCTCCGGAGGATGACCGGTTCGCCACGGGAGATCGTCGTGCAAGGGCTCCATAAGTCGTTTGCGGGCAAGCCCGTCCTGCAGGGGGTGGACGTATCGATTGAGAACGGCGAGATGGTGGCGATCGTCGGGGGGTCCGGGTGCGGCAAGACGGTCCTCCTGAAGCTGGTCATGGCGCATTACCCACCGGACGCCGGGCGGGTCCTGGTGGCCGACCACGAGGCGCCGGCGAGCCCGGGAGGCGCCGCGCCTTTGGTCGACATGGGCGCGCTCGACGAGGCCGGCCTCGACCGCATCCGGACGCACTGGGCCGTGGTCTTCCAGCGCAACGCGTTGGTGACGGGCGACGTGTTTCACAACCTGGCGGTGCTCCCGCGCGAGGTGAAGGGGATGCCCGACGAGGCCATCATGCCGCTCGCGCGAAAGGCGCTGTCGGACGTCGGGCTCGATCCCGAAGCGGTCATGCACCGCGACCGCGAGGAGCTCTCCGGCGGCATGGCCAAGCGCGTGGCGATCGCGCGCGCGATCGTGATGGACCCGGTGATCGTGATGTACGACGAGCCGACCGCGGGGCTCGATCCCGAGATGTCGGCCCAGATCCACGCGCTCATCGGCGCGACCCACCGTGCGCAGCCCGCGTTCGCCGCCGGCCGCACGGGTGCCGCCCGCACCAGCGTCATCGTTACGCACGACACCGAGCTGCTGCGCCGGCTGCGGCCCCGGGTGGTGATGCTGCATGGCGGCCGGGTGCTGTTCGACGGCTCGTTCGACGAGTTTGCCGCCAGCGACGATCCGCACATCCGGCCGTACCGCGCGCAGATGGGCACGCTGCACGACAACGGCGGGTGAGCCGAGCGTGGACGGACGGCGCCTCGGCCGGCGGGCGGCGGCTAGAGTCCCCGGAACCACCGCATGCTCGCCGTCGCCTCCGAACTTCCC
>Ga0169931_10006491_pt1 | contig 17613 bp, 8 predicted proteins | sample Kivu_15m_20L_FD_129675 | JGI IMG/M metagenome (GOLD analysis project Ga0169931, IMG submission 129675) | Freshwater microbial communities from Lake Kivu, Western Province, Rwanda to study Microbial Dark Matter (Phase II) - Kivu_15m_20L... | ecosystem: Environmental > Aquatic > Freshwater > Lake ...
ATATCCTAGCTAAAATTATCATAGAAATCCTTAAGAAATGGGTCCTGCGATAGGTCAAAGAAACCATTCAGGAAGTCATAATAATTTGGTAAAACTAAAAACTAACTATAAATCTATTGACGTACAGAGATCCAAACATGATTCTCAAGCTCCTTATTACTAGGATCAGCAGAAAATGCAACATTCTCAACAATCTCGACAAAAAATTACCAGCATTATGGCAATCAGCTAGCAAAAACCTCAGCAGACCTTGTTTGATATACTGGGCTAATAAATGAGAAAACAAGAGAGATAAAAAAATAATCCTTCGATTCTAATACCGCCTGTAGCTTTCAAAAACTAGTCTAATCCGTTGACTTTACTTCAGGCAAATTCTTCTAATATGATGTCACCACAACCTTCAAAAAAAATTCAATCACATTAAAATCAAAACAACTTTAATATACCACAGCAAAGTGGACTACCTGCAGATGCAATAGAAATGATGAGATATGCATTTTTAACTGATTTTAGTCAAATGCAACAATCTTTAAAACCTGAAACCAACAAGAATCAATAACCTAACTTAGATTACTTTAAAAATGATGATTAGCATTAAAATAAATTGAATCCAGCTGTATAATAAAATAAAATTAGTCCGTAGGTAGCACAAAAGTAATAAGAATAAGATAATTAGTTGCACGAAATAGTTGATATGATCAACAAAAGTACATCTAAAATTAATAACGATCAAACGGAAGAACTGCCTGAAATCACTTAACATTCATAGCTAAAAAGTAAATAAAAAAATCTACTAGACGTGAAAGAACTTACCAATCAGCAGACAATAAAATCTGAAATGGGAGTCAAACTGACGGATTCGCATTTTGCAGATGAAAATGATTGGGCAAATGTCAATTTAAATGAAAAAAGTAGGTCCAGAGTAAGCATCAGCATAGAAGACAGTGATCGCAGTCGCAGCCTAAGTTCTGATAAAAAAATATCGAATTCTCCGCGAAATCATGAACAAATGCAAGAATCTCCGATAAAAATCATCGTTAGTGGTCTGTCTCCTCAATCAGGGTCAGACTAAAAGAGCCCTTTAAGCAAATCCTTCAGAAGCAAAAGCAGATAAAAAAAGATAGTTTAATATCCTTAGCTCAAAGAAATCTAGGAAAAAAGATAAAAAGATCTTTATGAGAGTAAGGGCACTCTGTAATTTGATAATATTGATGAGCTTAGTCTTGAAAAAAGTAATTACAACTCGCAGAAAGAAGGCAATAGTTAACTAGCTATGCGAAAATCTAAGTAAAATGCTAAAAATGACGGAAGATAAAATATTCTATAAAGCAATAAGGGAAATAAATAGAAAAAAGTAAAGGAAAAGTAAGCGATGGCTTTTTCTTCATAAGTCAATTAAGATGATTTTGGGGATCTACTGATGGTTAGCAGAAATTCCTCTAAAGCTCATCTACAGAAATCGACTTCGAAAGAAACTTTGACTCATATCTCAAGCAAAAATGAAGAAACATAAAAAGTTGCAGAAATATCTACTTTAGGTCTCGATAGTTTAATACCTAAGAAAATGCCTGAATATGAAAAAGTCGAGACTAAAGTTCTAAAATAATAGTCAAAAAAAATTAACTAAAAGTCTTAATCAGTAGTTTTATTTAAAAATGGTCTTCACGGTAATAATGATATAAAAGCAAATCAAGTAAAGATAGAATAGAAAGGGGCAGACAATTTTTTAGATAGTATAAATCTAACAAAAGTTAGCAAAATTTCACAAAAAACTATTTACTAGACTCCTAAATAGCCAATACCATCTACCAAATAAGTGAAAGTATAAGAAGATCCATAAGACGTTATGTTTGAGATCAAGCTGAGCACCTAAAGTCGAATTAGCAGGCTGAAATATAACTCCACTAATCCGCCCAAAAGATAACATATATAGATTTCTAAGCTTTAGCCAAGCACAATGCACAAAAGTAGTCCTCTGTAAATAGAGGAAACTAAATAAATAGATCTTTAAGATTAAATGGATCTGATTGATTCTAGTCTTAGATTATCCACTTAAAGTCGGTTTGTAAAGAAGGGAGCAAGTAAGGTTGAAAGTCCCAATAAAAAAGAAAACGAATCACAAAAAAACAGTGAGAAAAAATTGGCACCTTAACAATTGATCATCAAAGAGGAAGATTAAGAGTAGTAAAATTAAAGTCAAGTGCCGAAAAAGTGATAAAGATGAAACTTTAAAATAAATTAGTTTTAAAATGCCATTTTATATATTTTTTGTCTCATCATATGATCCTCTTATAATATTTAGTGAATGGCGCAGAGACTATCAAAGGTCTTTGGGACCTAAATGGACAAAGTCAACTGTCCTTTTTACTATAAAATCGGGGCCTGTCGTTACGGAGAAAGCTGCTAGCGGATCCACAATCAACCTCCTATCAGCTAAACTGTTTTGCTAGAGCATATGTATTAAAACAGTGCAGTCGAAACAGCTATCATTTCGGGAAACATCGTTAGCGAAGAAGATGCATAAAAGGCTCTTAACAAGTAATTTTTTATAAAATTTTAGGTTTTAAGCATTTTTTGAGGAAATTTTTAAGTAAATGAGCCAGTACGGAGAGATTGAAGATATGATTGTTGTAGACAATCTGGGAGATCATATCGTAGGAAATGTATATGTCAAGTATAGCGACTAAGAATACTCCGAAAATGCACTTAACAATGTGAACGGAAGATTTTTCAATGGAAAAAAAATCAGTGCAGTATATAGTCCTGTTACTGATTTCATAAACGCAAAATGCAAACAATACATCGATGGAAGCTGTAAGCGAGGCGGATACTGCAACTATATGCATGTAAAACCTCTTTCTAAGTCCTTCAAAAGATAATTGTTTGAGCAGATGCACTTAGAGCACCCATAATACCGCGCCAAGAAGAGAGATTCTAGTGAGGATTCCTTTGAGAAAAGAAGGAAAGAAAGGAGAAGATAAAGAAGGGATCGCAAGGATGACAGGCATCGCAAGCACAAACATAAGGAAAGAAGAAGATCTGCTTCAAGTCGATCGAGAGGGTAGCGTAGCTCATAAGAAAGGCGTAACATCATTAATGAGTGGAATAGATAAATCGACAAAAAATGATTAATTGAGAAAAACATATATCAATTAGCCTTATGATTCTATCAAGTTAATTTATAATTTTTATTCTGAGGTGCCAAAAACATATTTATTCCTTTTTGCAGTACAACTGATTACTGAGAATACTATCCGTAGTAGCCGCCTTAAGACATTTTAGCAGAGCCCTGAACTTATTTGAATATGGACGGCTTGTCACCAAATGAAACTGGTCTTTAACATGTTTTTTTGTCATCATTTTCAACATTTTAGTACTATTATTTTTATTTTTACTCAACTTTTGAGATTTATTGTTTCTGAGATTTTTCGATAAACAATAGCTTTCTGTTGGTTTTGTCTTTAGCCTAAAAATTAATTTATCTGGATCTTTAAACTAACTAATATTTTGATATTTAAGCTAGCTTTTACTACACTACTTTTTGAAGTAAAAGGTTCGATTTTTTTTATCTTTTCATTTACTCTTTTACGATTATCGATTTGAATTTATCAGAAATTTTAAGTTTTGGAGAAGATTTTTTATCTAACCTAAAATTCTTTAGAGGATTTCTGTCTGAAGTATTACTTTTTTTGATTTGTTATGTTGAACCTGTAGCACTTGTGGGATTGAAACTTTCTCTTTCTGTCTCAAAGGCTTCTTTATTTGAGCTGAACTATGCTTTTTAAGGGTTTCTTTGAATTTTTAGTTTTTTTGAACTTTATTGCTATTTCGGAACTGAATATATTTTAAGCTAAGTTTTGATAGGTTTAGGTTTGTGAACACTCATTTTGTGTTTTTGATAAACTAAGCTGATCGCTTTACTTTTTCTCATTTCTTGAGAAAGGTAACTAGGTTGATAAAAATGAGTAACATTTTAGGTAAAACATTTTGAAAAGAGCCATTGACAGGGCTACGTGATAGATTTGCTATTATGTCTTGAAGTATTGACTGAGAAAAGTTATTTACTTTCGGCCTAAGTATGCTGACTTTTGTGTCTTTTGGCAATAGTTAGATTCATGTTGCTATTTGAATAATAACTACTAAAAATAAAAAAATCATCTGTATTTGATAGATTGATAACAAAAATAAAGATATTTTAATCGATTTTTCAAAAAAATACTAAACAGATATCAAGCTATGCATTTTATATTAATATTCTTTCATTAAATTTTGATAAAAATGGGTGCATGTACAGGAATTTTTTAGTCTCTGAATCATATAACAATTTATAGCAGTAAACCGTGGCGAAAATGCCAAATAATTTCAATATCTCTCGAAAACGATGTGTTTAAAATCAACCCTGATTTTGATTCCATGATGAACACTGCTTCCCAGTACGCTAACTAAGAAGGAAAAATAACTTTACTTAAAAACGAACACGGAATCAAAACAAGTTTAGTAAATTTATAAAAAATTATCAAGATGTAGTTAGTAAAAGCAGAGCAATATAAGATTGCAAATATTTCCATACTTTAGCCAAATATGAATAGACAAAATAGATAAACACTTTTTACCCATATCGTTCAGGCAATTTTCGATTTTGACAAAGAAAGTTCTTCGCTTAAATACCTGAAAAGGATATACATTTACTGGCCTGGAATCGAGAATAAAACACGACAGCTTTACAATAAAACTATTCATAATTACACGTAACTTAGTTCTGATTAATGATATTGATATTTGTATCCTCTATTCTGAAAATTTGATCAGCTTAATTTCAATAATATTTGTACTAAGAATGGACTCATTCGAAGATGAGATAGTATCTGCAAGGACAGATTCAGGAATTCGTAAGCCTTCAGCTTAAATCGCAACATAGGTCATCATAACTCCTATGAAAGAAGAAGCCAGCAAAACTTCAGAGCAGGATGAGTTCAACGAAAAAGATTTTGATAAAAAGGAATAATATATTCCCACCGGATGGACGCGTTTTTATAGCATACCTTACTATGCTCAATATTTCGATGTCACTTAAACATAAGTTTTGGTCCGCATCAAGGCAGCAATAGTCATTCCTCACTGTGATGACTTTCTCAGTATGACTCAGAACAAACCTGACTTCTACGGAGCATTTTGGATAAGCACAACTATTATTTTCCTTTTGGCAACGGTAGGAAATCTTTCGAACTATCTTATGTCTTTTGTCGGAGATGATCTACGTTGGCAACACTATTTTTTTAAACTTTAATTTGCACGTCAGGCCATCACACTAATCTTTACAGCTTCAATAGGTCTGCCTGCGTCATTTTACCTTTATTTACGCTTCTTTACCACCGATCAACTGCTTACTTTGCCTCACGTACTTGATTTTCAATACAGGCTATATGTCTATATGGATATTCTTTGAGTGGCCTCATCCCCGCGCTCGTTCTGTGTATTCTTCCTTTCGGCTGGCTACAGTATCTGTTTTTACTTTATGGATTTGCGAACTCGACGTATTTTATGTTTGTTAGTTTAAAAGGAAATGTGACAGGAATCGGTCAAAAGGGAGTGTGGATTATGATAGCCGCATTTCAAGTGATCTTGTTACTGTGTATCAAATGGCTGTTTTTGAGCGAACCCTAAGCCATCATGATACCTTGATAGTCTACTATTGTAGCAAAAAAATTAAAAAAAATCATAATTAAATGGTTCATAATCACGTATTTTACTAAATTTTACATTCTGTTTTCAACTTTTTGTTCAAACTATCGGTTTATAGCGATGTTTTTTGACTGCTAGCTCGAGAATCGCTTTTGTTTTATATACAATTTTAGTACTAGTTTTCATTTTGCTTTTGTTTTTCTCTGATTTTCTCTGCTTTTTGAGTCTTTTTAGACTCTTTTGACACTTTGGGACTATAGTAAATGTAAGGTCTCTATTATTACTATTTTTTTTATTTTGTTCCTAAAATCTAATTGATTCTTTCAAATTCTTATTGCATAAGTTTTCTATAAATATCCTATTAATTTTTACGTTGAGACGCTGGAAGACCCTGAAATCTACTTGCGATCTATTTTCTATATAGTTTTTTTGACCTTAATTGTTTATTTTATTATATTTTCGCTTAATTGTTTTTATTTTACGATTTCTTACATTTCTTTTGATGGCTAGTTGATGACATTTTATAGTTTTTGCCTGGTTTTTTTGTGTTTTCGAAATATTTTATCGCATTTTAATATAGATTTTCTGTTTTTATATAGCTTTTAGCGTAATCTTATTTGTACTAAGGGCTTATTGCGAATCCTCTAGTCAACTAAAAAATTGCATTTTCTTATTTTTGAGCTAAATTTGATCTATCGTTTTGTGTCTCGTTGCTTCCAAATTTTCGCCATACAACTCTTTAATCATTTGCTTTTGAAGACTTATTAGATTTATATCGATTTGAGCTTAGAAATGGCTGATGATACTGCAAGGCTACAGGTTAGTTTGTGAAAAATTCGTTCAGCATGTTTTCAGATTAATTTAACGAACTCTCTAGCTAATAGTCTTGCAGGCTATTAAAGTCTTCGAGCACATAGCGAAATGTAGTCTTTTTGATGGTTTTATTTTGAGTAGACTGTGATGAATGGCAAGTAGAAGGACTGTGATTTTGATACATTACGTAATTTATGCGGTACAAAAGTAACTGCATTTAAGAATTGGGCGCCAACGGACCTCACGCGTGATTCAACTATATTTGTGGTCATTAATAACAAAAAGTGAATACAGCTGATAAATCAATCACAATTCATACTTTTTCTAAAAGTTAATCTTTGTTTTTCGCTACAAACTTCGTCCCAAACTCACAATTATTGGTCTACCGTGCGGACAGTTAAAAGGAGAATCCATCTTGTAAAGACTGTCTAGCAAGCCCCGCATCTCAAATATTCTTAACTTGTCACCTACTTTCAAAGCATTATGGCAGGCATAGCTAGCCATATAGTTTCTTTAATTATTGGAATACGTAGAATATGAATTTTCGTCAATCTCTTTGTCATTGTAAAGTTTTTCTAGTAAAAATATGAAATCTTCTTCTTTAAGCTATTTTCCATACATTAGAGGAGCCTGAATGATTCTAATCTGTGTTTCTACAGCTTTTTTCTTAACTTATTAGTATACCCATCCTTCTTCAGAAATCATTTTTTTCTTTTCTTAGAGTGTTTCCCTGTAGTAATTCGGAATGTATGTATGATAGTTGACCTTAGAAGTGTACTTCTGGGTAGGGTTAAGCATATATTGCAAAAACAATGATTTCTCTGAAGCTGCGTGCTGGTCAACTAAGTACAGATATCCATCGTAATGAATCAGAATGAATCCGTTTTCGAAGTTTCCGATAATGTCGCATATTGAAAAGACTCTCTTGTGAAAGATAGACTAATTGCTACCTTAACCGATGATCTATAAGGTTTAGTTGCTAGTTTTTTCTTTGTAATATTATGAAAGATATTCGGGAAATTGATGGCTTTGAACTTTCTGAGTCATTTTTTATAATTCTAATCTCAAACGCCATTTTACTAAAATAGCATAAAAAAATGAAAAAAAAGTAAAAAATACATATTTATGTGTCTATAATTGTTGATCGATATAATCTAAATACTTTGAAAATTCCTTTATTGTATCATTTTTTGCTTTAATTTTGGCGAAGATTCTAAGATATGTTATAAACTAGTGTTGATTGATATCCGTTATTATTTAAAATGCTCGAAGAACTACAGAATCGCATAGCTGAAATCAAACAAAGGATTTCTCCTCAGTATCTTAACCCTGGTCTTCGACAACAAGTTTTCACAACCATTTATAAAAAAGCTGAAGATTAGCGTAATTTTTAAATACATTCAGAAGAAGTTTTTGTCAGCTACATCAATCTTTTAGAATAATCTTACGAGTCTTATATGAACGAAGTCGAATCCTTAGTATAATGTGCCTGTCTTGGATTGACTGACTATCAGAATAACTGCTAGTCTATGAGTCAAGAAATCCAAGAATTAAACAAGATCAGAACATAATAAAATAAGTAAAACAAAGTAGCTTTAAACTCATATAGATTCAATTAATGGAAGTCTAAAAGCAAATTAAATAGCTTCAGTTGGGTATTATTGGCAAATAAGAAGAAATTAGATTTGTTCAAATAAAACTTTAGGAACGATAGACTGCATTTTAGACAAATTAAAAAGATATGCTCGAATACTTGAAAAAAATATAGCAAGATTTCATAAAATAGCAAAAGGCTTTGTAGTAGTCTTGTTTAATCATACAAAAGCTTTAACGATAGAATCAAAATTTAAGAAATTAAAACTAAGAACTCAAAATGAGCACTCAAGCAAAGACTAATTTATAATTTTCTCGCTAAAAAGCATAAATAAAATCTCTTGTTCACTAATCTTATGAGCGAGCTATAAGTATTTAAGGAGAAATCAGCGACTAAGAACATCATAGCTAAGAAGATCTAGTCAGATGTTCGCTGATAAGTAGCAACGAAGAGGGTTTAAGTCAGTTCGAATAGATACATCAGAATTCAGTGCACTCTAGCTTATAAGGAACTCTTGAGTAGGGCAAATTTAATAGTCTAAAGTAAATGTTAAGTTTATCAATGTAAAAAGATTTCAAAGGACAGTGGGGCAGCGTGTAGAATAGGTCCAAAGAAAACTATGCATACAACGAAGAATCTTTGCCCAAATAAGACAAAGATAATCAAAATTTCTAATATATTAAAAAAACTTCTAATTATGACAAAGTGTAGGAATTTAGACTATGCAACAAACAAACTCACTCAGCAACTTTAAGTCCTTATTTCTATCACTTTGTTTTGGTATATATAAAAAGATTTAGGTTAGTCAGAATGCGAAAATTAACAGTGGAAGGCTTTAGGAGGTCTACAATGTGCCTACAGACATATTGTGGGACGCAATAACAACGAAAAAAGTGCCAGTACACAAATGGGAATCATTTTTAATATAAATTTTAATCGAAAAGACCGTGCATTCTTGATTAATGTAAATACTTTAAAGTAAGCAAACAAATATTTATATAATCAATTGCTTGCTTTAAAGCTAATGCTTAATTTTCCCTTGCCCAGTTTTTTACCTATATTCTTTGTAACAACTTCTTTTTCTTATTCATTTTCACTCTCTGTTTATGAATGCACTGCTGTTTCTATTTTTGTCTATAGGTTTTTTCCTGCTTTTTTGCCTTTTAAAGTTTGCCGTTTCTTGAATTATTTTCTATGGCTTCTTTCTTGTTTTATCTACTATTCTGAATTGTAAATTTATTTGTTTTTTTCGTGCGATTCTGAGTTCTAATTTGGTTGCAGTTTTTTGAATTCAAGCTTTGATTATGAGTTATAGAAATAACTTTGTCGCTGGCTTGGGTTTAAAGATTTCCATGCGTTTTGAATAGATTTTTGTATTTCGTTTTTGCTTTTATTTTTATTTTTCGCGATCTAAATCTGATATTGTTATTGATAAAATTTTCCATATCCCTAAAGAGGAAATTTTTCATTAGGTATTTTAAAAGGTTAAGGGAAGCTATTGAAATCTTATTTAATTGTATTTGACTAGCTATGTGCAACTTATTTGTTTACATTTTTTTGCTAAAGTTGCTATAAAATAAGTTTGAATTGCTAATTTAATGTTGAAGTTATTAAATCTAGTCTTTTTTAAAGCCTACTTTGAATGCTTACTAAGCTGTCTCGATTATTTTTTTATATTATTTGTAGCTAATTTTTGATCTAGCGAAGACTTTCTTCTAGTCCCTTGTGTATAAAACTATTGCTTCTCTAAATATCTGTATCAAACATGTGATTCTTCGTTAACTTATATTTTTTATTTGAGTTTTCTTAATTTTTTACCAATTTTTTTGACTATTTATAAACGGGGCTATAATCTCTTTCTTATCTTAAAGGCATATTTTTAATTTTCATGACGTGTGAGCCAGTTTGAGCATCATAATTTATTATCGGTATATTGCTTCTTGTGAATGCTATGCCTTTTTCAGAACTGCTACGATTATCACGTTTTCGAGGTGTATTCTTGTCTGAGGAAGACTAATTTATTACTGGATTATGTTCAACATTTAAAACATAGTGTTTCGTTGACTTTTTGACCGAGTATTTTTAATTCATCTGCTGTTATACAATAGACAAAGTATTTCTTTTGATTTCAGGATGATAGAGTTCTGAGGTCTGATTGTAATATGGGTTCTTTCTATTTTCCCAATTTTCCTTGATATGATCCCATAAATCATCTAAGTTAGTGATCTCGTAAGGTAAAGGATGATTTTCCAAACAAATTCTTTCTATTAAAATGCTTTCGCGGGCATAATCTATAAGCATTTTTCCTTTGAAAGTCATTTTGACTAAATTGTTCCTGCAATTATTGCGCAAATATTCATATAAGCTTTAAATATCTTTAAAATGCAGTTTTAGCTATTGAGGCACCTAAGTGAAAGTATTAATTGATCCTGAGTACTCATTTTTTTCAGAATCGTATACGAAAAGCACAAGACTTGGCACCATTACTTATCTTTGGCACGAATCTGCTTCCATTATTTCTTTAGTTATCCGTTTCAAGCTATCTTAGTCGAGCTCATTTTTTATCTCTTACAAATATTCTTATTGTTATTTTCTGTTGTTAAATGTAAAGCTTTGCATTTCTGGAAGATTTCTAATGACTACTATGATGGAAAAGTATTCTACTTCGAAAAAGAACGGTGCTCGCAACATATTTTGAGACTCTTTTTGAATAAAGACATTTATGATATTTGCTTATAAATACGTCAATAATCAACAGTAGACATATCAACAGATTTAAACATATACTAAAATTAAAAAATAATATAAATGTAAATATAAGGCATAGTATTTTCGATCAAATATGATGATTAAAGTTATTTTAATCTGAATAATGATCGGTAGCTAAACGTTTAATAGTGTATATATAAGCTCGATGGAAAGAACGACCATTCTGACTTTAAACAAAATAATAAACTGTCAGCCTGGCACTACCCCAATTTTTAACCTGACTATCTACTCTCTCCTGACCTCTACGCCGATTATTACCAAGACTATAAAGGGCGTCAAGTATCATCACGAAATCGTATTCAACTATTCATTCAAAATAACATTCAATCCATAGGAAAAAGATGTACTTTCTTCTTACCAAGATCATCCTTCAAATAGCATAAAGTTAAAATTACTACAGTTTTTCTAAAAATGCAGAATTCACAATAGATCTTGAAGAGTTAATAAAAAAAGAATTGCTTTTCTGTCCGATGGGGAACACCGATTCTATACTCAAAATTACATCGTCACAGCTCAGTCCAAGTACTTTCAGGCATCACGAGCCCTACGTTTAAGCTCATAGATAAAGATTAAATATGAAAAGACCTCATATGGGTGCTAAATCCAACCGAAGCTCGGTTGGTTAGAGTGTGCGCAGTCTTTACGAAGCCTTAGCTTCAAAAAACAAACCCTCTCCAAGAGGACTCGCTAGCACTTCTACTTCGTATTTACCATAAAAATCACTAAATAAACGAGCTTTTTCATAACGAGCCAAGTAACTGTTGCAGTAGGTTCAGCAGATGAGAAAGAAGGCGCATCAGCCAAAGCAGAAAAATATATAAGATTAATTCAACGAGTACTATGCACAGTAACAACCACAGGCAAAAACCAGTAACTAGTTTTTCGAAACCAGAAGTAGAAAGGAAAAGAGAAGCTAAAGAAAGGAGGCGCCAAGAGGTAGGGCTCTAGAGCGAGAGTTTATGACAGACTCTTCTAGAAAAAGCAGTGTCTCTCAGAAACATCGCTTGGTGCTAGGCAGTCTCAAAATGTAAGCCTGTGAAAACTAATATTATGAAGAACTTCAGGAAAGCAGAAGCTCAAGGGATAATTAAATGAGGCTAAACCCACCTACATAGCGCTACTTTCAACCTCATCGTCTATGAAATTTTTATATTTTTAAATTTAAAAGTTAATTTAATATCATTCAGGGTTGTAAAAGAGCCATCAGGCAGCGAGCACCATGACGGATCGGTCTCTTTCTATGCAAGAGAAGCTTTTTTAAGCTTTTTTGTCTTTTAATTAAACATTTTTTGACAGTTTGCTTATCATCTCTCTCAAGAGCTTCAATCAAGATACGCAGAGCATTCATTCCTTTTTAGGTTACTTTTTATCTCTACTTATCGTTTTATAAAGTCAACAAATATTCTGTGCAAAACTGCAACACTCCATTCTGTTCTAAGCTGTTTACGCTTAGTTGCTTCACTACTTTATTTAATGACGATAAAAGACCTGTTTCTGTTAGTAGAAGGGGTAAAATCTAATTGCTGTCTCTTATTAGCAATTTTTCAGGAATATAAGGCAGCATTTAAGCTAAAAGTTAATTACGACGCACATTTGGCTATTCGTTTTTGAGACGTTCCCAATACAATTGCAGATAAGTAGAAGGATAGGCCTCAGAGTATGCAGGATCAAAAGCCAGTGTCAAAGTTGGTAATGAAGCGGCTTGTTGAAGAGTGGGAAATTTTATTAAATCTTGCTGACATGTAAGTGATCTCCAAAGTACCTCTTACACTGAAATCTATGTATTTTGATTGTTGATGTTATAAATAAAATTACGAACAATCTAGTTTTTTGACGATAGATTTTTAGTTTTTTAATTAATTTAGTCTGAATATTGTACCAAATGTGTCCTAAGAGTGAGCAACAGTTTAAAAAGTAGATGCCCGTTGCCGTTAATTTTCCAAGATATATTGTTAATCAGTTCAGCGATCTAGGCTGCTCTAAGTATTTTGATTCCTTTGCTTATAGCCTCAACTTCTTACTTACTTTTTATTTTGACTAACAAAAGTTCATACTTTTAGTAAATGGCTGCTTTTTTGCTTAAGTTTTATGCTAGAGCTGACTTTTCATTACTATTTTGTTGTTTTGATTCAGAAAATTGTTCCAACAGTCTGCTAAGTAGATACGTTTAAAGCTAGAAACTGACTCCTTGCACTTGTTCTAGTAAAATTTTAGTTTAATTGAGATAGATTACACTGACAAAGTCTATAAAGGCCTTAACAAGGTATACTTGGTCAGGAGCAGTATCACTAATAAAGGCCTATTTAGCTCTCTAAAGACAATCTTTAAGGATGAAGCAGTCATTTACTTGACGAATCATACTTTTATTCTATGGACATGCCTCATTGATTGACATTAATATCTTTAGAACAAGCATTTTAAGCTAACTAGGAAGATCAGGGTATATAGTGCCTACTTTAAGCGTCAACAAGTTCATAAGTTCTTGAGTATTTAAAGAAGGAGAAGATAATCGAGACAAACATACTATTGTGAGACCTATTTAGATTAACTTTTACCTAATTTTGAAAGCAAACCACTGTCATCAATCTGAGAAATATTCATGAGTAATGTCCTTAATGCGTAATTTCTGATCATTTATATCAGGGTTGCAAAACGAGGCACATCACTTTGATTGATGATAGTCTTTATAAGAAAAAAAATACTCTGAAGATGGCAATTATTGTGCCAAAATATTTGCATTAGGCATCCATAGCTCTGCTCATGATACTTTTGATCCATTCTTAAATCGCTGAATAAGCTTGATAATTGAAACAACCGTCATCTTGGTTGAAAATAAAGTCTAGTATTGCAGTTATGACCTACCCTAGATCACTAGCTCCATCTTCATATGACTAACCTAAGTATTCTTATTAGCTAAATCTGCTAAGCAAATTTCTGCAACGTGAAGAAAATTACTGTTTTCGCGGGCCACCTATAGACTTCAGATATGTTATAAATGTATTAGTGAATTTAGAAATAGGTGGGGCTGCAGTTTTGGTCGAGAGAAGCTGCCAAGTTTACTCAGCCATGAAAGGGTGACACAAACACTGATCAAGTTTGTGTGAAATTAGTAATAAATCAATAGATTTATGCTCAGGATTGTCTTAATCTCCCACGAACTCAATAGGATAGTAGGCTTCAATGTTTTCGAACATAGAGGAGCGGTATTAGCTAAGATCGGTTTAACTAAAAATGTTCATTATTGCAATGTAAACATCGAATACATATTGTATGTTGCGTGGGTCTTTCTATCCCTAGCCTACCCTTACGCATCTTTAGATTAAAAAAAGTGTGTTTTGATTTTGCCATTATAAAGGGACAGCGTGCCAGACACTAAGTCCGGCTAATAAAATACGATAGAGACATAGTCTTATTTCTTGTCGATATGTGTTTATTTACAGCTTTACTGAAACCATGAATTGAAGAAGAGATTGACCGAAATTTTATATAGAAATAGTAGTTAAAGCCGTCAGCTTTGTAACTATGCTGTCAATAAGAGTTATGAATTCATTTCCACAAACTGTAATTAGACATTTAGGGTAGCTGAAGTCAAGTATCTGAGCAATAGTGCTTGGCTAAGTTTGTAATAGTGCTTGGCTTCTCCTGACTAATTAATTAAGCAAAGTTGCACTGCGTCTGAGGCAGGTTTTATCGTTGCTATTAACCTAGAGCACATAGTTAATTTATTTAAATACATTTCCCAGCCCTTTTGCTTTTGTAGTGACGCCAACAAGAATCGAGTTGAGCAAGGTGAGCTGCCTTTGTTTCCGTATCTAATAGTTATTTTCTTGTTGCTAAAGCTCTATAAAACTGCTAATGAGCTTATCTAAGGGTTCTTCTTCTAGAAAGTTGAACAGCATCGCACAAATATTATGATCCGGTTGTGTATATTATAATCACTAAAGTAATCAGCAATCATAGTTAGTCTCAAAGGTCTCACGCTATACCTTGGCCAGTTTCTTCTTCGCTTTTGTGGGATTACACTAGACCTGCTCAGATACGTATTCTTGGTAGCTTTGACCAAAACTGTCGTGCATGTTCTTCATGTTCAGACCGTAGGCTCTTTCGTTCTCAAAGCTATCGCTTTTTCCTCTGAATTTGCTTGACTTGCGGCGCTTCTTTTCCTATCTAAAACACAAAAATTTTTTTTAATTGTATTCCTTAGCAATAGTTCCAACTTAGTTCCAGTTATGTTTCGCTACCACTCTTACTTTTTCATCACTTGACTAAACTTATTTGTAGTCAGTCGGCATATACACTCTAAAGCTTGGACTATTGTTCGAATCAACTGAATGAATGCTATTAGTCACCTCTTTGAGACTGCTTTTTTAGTTCTACTGCACTAAAATAGACCCATGCTCATGAAGAAGTTCTGAGAGTTTTCTTCTCAGCGACGATCTGGCATCATCATTGCTTTGAGACAGCTAAAAACTTACGTTTTAGCTTTTTTAGCCTTTTTTCTATCTGAATGTGACCAAGTTATAGTCATCGAGCATAAGTCGTTTTCCTAAGGAATCGTTTAGATCGTATTAAATGCTTTCAAAAAGTTGTCTCTGAACTGGCAGACATCTTTCAAGAGAAACTTATAAAGAACATGTTTAAGGCGAGGAAATAAAGATTTCTGGAGTTTTTGAGATATCTTGAATTTAAATTTGTTTGATCGGTTGAGGAGTGTAGTAGTTTTTTGGCGGCTTAGACATTTGAGGTATTCTTGATGGTGGGAAAGGACTCATCTGTTACATATTTTTGGGAAGACTCCTCTCGCTTTGAGAATGACTTTATTTTGAACTGCTTTGACGAGACAGATCCTGTAGAGTAACTACTTGAGGTCTCTTTGGGAATTATAGAGGAAAAGTGCTCTTGATTTGCATTTGGGAGGCTAGCTTGATCATTTCTTCAAGTGAAAGAGCGTTGTGTGCTAGCCTGAGCCATTCTTAGAGATTTTCTCTGAGCATTTCAGACTCGATTGAAGTCAGTTGAAGGACTATATAATTTTTGTTGATTTTTGGTGGAGCTGGGGCTTGCATAAGGTTGTTAATCAGTTCTTTTTGCCACTCCATGTTTCTTAAAAATTATTTTTCCATAAAAGCTAAATGGCTATTGATTTTTCCAACTAAGTGTTAGTGCTGAGAAGTCACTGGCTGGGGATGCTCGCGGACGATTTAAACATCTAGAGAGCGATCTGTAGGTAGGTCCGACATGATTTAGCAATCGATTATATTTTAATATACTTAAATACACACTAGTACACATTATATTATTTTATTATCTTTTAAAAAATCAAAAAATTATGGCAAAAAAGTCAAAAATATACATTTATTACATTGAATTTAAGAGATGATTTAAGTGAATCAAAATTTCTCGCTATCACTCATATAAAATCTTTTAGTTCTCTAAATCTTTTATCCATTTTTTGAAAATATTATGAAGAAAAAGATCGAGTCAGATACTGATTGAGTCCTTCTTTCGCCTGCATACCAAGTTCACAGTTACAGCGCTACTACAGCTCTAAACTAAAATTTTATAGCCATAGCACTTAGTCGTACTTTTTTTTGAGCTCAGAATGGAGCCCTGTAACTTAATTGAGATAAAGAACAGCTTTTTGTTTGATTGCCTCAGCTCTTTATTCAAAACTTCTTACAAGTTCTTTGATCTGAATGTCATAGTGCGAAGAAGTTGTCTGAATTTTGCTTTAAGCTTCTCTCAGTAAAGCAGTTATTTTGATTTTTAGCTAACTCACGAGCTATTTTTCTTTTTATTTTAGCAAAATGGCAAGCTGACGATTTTACATAGTTTTGTGAGCCTCAGGGTTCGACGGATTGTGCTGCCAGTCCTACAAGCAGTGAATACATTTGAGTTGTTTGCAAGTGAAGCAGTAGTGTGTCAGCTCTTCGTTGTTGTGCAAAGATTTTTGGCATTTCGGAGGACAGTTATAAGGTGAAAGAGGCTATTTAGTATGTTTAGACTTTCGATCACTGCGGTGTAGCTAGCCAAAACATGGCCAGCAATAGATTTCTTTATCTTAAATACAGTAGAATTTTGCTGGAGAGATATGGCAGTTCTGGCAAATATGGTCTTAAGGTCGCCACTCCTGAAACTATTGTAAACTAAATTCGACATCATATTCCCACTGATACTGGGAAGGGTCTCTGACCATGTACTCATGATTAAATAAAGCAACTTCAGGACTACGTGGAGACAAATAAATCGAATCGTATTAGGGGTACTGACCTAAATAGTCGTCTACTGATAGATAGGATTCCTTGAAAGTAGGCATAATTTGCGAAACTGCCACTTTTAACAGCAACATACGATACACTTGACCCTAGGAATTTCGTCTCGACCCCTAGAGGCCTACTTTGCCAGTTTTAATGACAATCTCCCTTTTAAGACTGCTTTTTATGCTCTAAACGGAAGGTAGATCCATATCTGTCGCTTAGATAGTTCCATCAATCTTTAGATAAGACTGAAATTTTTCATGAAAAGACGAAGTATGTTTACGGATTTTAAGTATTTTAATGTTAGGTTTTGCAAGAATTAGTTGTAATCTAAAATTTACGTAAATCCACTAGGCAGAATAGGGCTCAAGAGTTTGTTCCTGCATTTATTATTAATACAAGCAATAAATATATTTTAATCATCTAAAAACTTTTTAGTTTTCTTTTTAAAAAGAAATTAAATGGTATATTATCATTGAAGACTGAAAATTATTACAA
>Ga0169931_10006492_pt1 | contig 17611 bp, 12 predicted proteins | sample Kivu_15m_20L_FD_129675 | JGI IMG/M metagenome (GOLD analysis project Ga0169931, IMG submission 129675) | Freshwater microbial communities from Lake Kivu, Western Province, Rwanda to study Microbial Dark Matter (Phase II) - Kivu_15m_20L... | ecosystem: Environmental > Aquatic > Freshwater > Lake...
CGCAGCAAGCACCTCGCCACGAAGTTCCGCACTATAAGGCTTCATCAGGTCACCTCCTTGAAATGACCCACTCTACCGAAATATCCTAGAGGGCGCTAGACGTTCGATGGAACCGCTCTAGCGTGACTGAAAGCTCCCTCGCGCGGCGGCGGGGCAGAGAAATCACTCGGACCTGGAGTCGCAGGACGGAACGGATTCCCCGCCGGAGCAGCCGGCGTCGGAATCGTCATCAACTCGCTGCACTGCGGGCACTTCGCCTGCTTGCCTTCGGTTCCCGCGGGCACGCGAAGCGTGGCGCCGCATTGCTGGCAGCGAAACTCGATCATGACTCTCTCACCTGCCGGGGCCGATGGGGTGCCTGGGCGCGCGATTGGCCACGCGCCAGCGAATAGTTCGCACACGCGCGGACCATCTTGGCAGAAAACCCGAAAAGAGTCACCAGCAATCAGGCGCCGGCTACGCCAGGGCGCGTTCATCCGAGCAAGGGCCCGGACATTAACCCTCGGGGCGACCCGGGTTCGCCCCAGCCTTGCTGCCGGCCTTGGTGAACGTCACCTGGTCTTCGAACTCGCCGCGGCGATTCGAATACTTGACGATGAAGTCGCCCCGGCCGTCGAACGGCCGGGCCCCGCCAAACCGCGAAAGCGTGCCGCTCGATTCCTTATACATCCAGGCCAGCCACATCCGATCTGGCGCCAAACCGAAGAACATCTTCGAATCCGGCGCCGGCTGGAAGTCGCCGCCCAGAAAGTGTCGGGCCAGGGGCGCGGTGTGCATCGTGGCGGCGGTGAAGCACACGGCCAGCCAGCTCACCCAAATGGCCATCACGATGCCGCCGACCTTCTCGACCGGCAGGAAAAACCGTACCTTCACCTGCGAGAGATAATCCGTCGCCGCACGCAAGATGATCATGGTCAGCGCAAACAGGATCCAGATCGCGATGAAATCCCAAGCGTAGGTAAACGACGGTGCATTCTTGTCCAAATAGTCTGCGAACGGCTCGAAATAATTCGTGGCGATCAACCCGGCCAGAATGAAGTTGATCAGCGTAATCGTGTTGCTCCACATGCCGCCCAACATGACCGCGGCGAACACGGCGACAAACACGATGACGAAGAATGCGCCCAGCAGCATATCGTTTCTCTCTATTGCTTGAGCACCCGGAGCAATTCCTGAATGCTGGTGACGCCCTTGGCCACCAACAGCAAACCTTCTTCCTGCAACCCGCGATGCTTGAGCTTGCGGGCCACGAGCCGCAGGTTCTCCAGCTTCGGAGCGGTCGTCAGCACCTTGCGAATGTTGTCATCCACTCTTAAAAGCTCGAAAATCCCGGTGCGGCCGAGATACCCCACGCCGTTGCACTGATCGCAAACCTGGTCGGGCTTCTTCGGATTGATCGGCTGCGTCGGGGTGCGGTAGATCGCTTCCAGCCGACCGGCCGGAATGCCAAGTTGCTTGAGAACCTCGGCGGGCGGCGGATAGGCTTCCTTGCACTTATCGCACAGCTTACGCACCAGCCGCACGTTGAGCACCGCCGTGACGGCCGGAGCGAAGTCGGCCGGCGGAATTTTCAGCATCATGATCCGCAGCAGCGCCTCGACCGCCTCCTTGGCCCGCGTGCTGGTGATCACCAGCCGGCTTTCTCCAGGCTGCTCGCAAAGTATCGTCAATGTTTCGAGGTCTGCCACGTCGCGGACGATCACCACGTCGGGATACTCGCGCAGGAGCTTCGGCAACACCGTCGCCGGCGTTTCTCCGCCCGCGGCGGAATACTTCGTCAGATGCACGTTCTCAATGTCGCGCTGCGGTTTGTCGCCATCCACGATCTCGACGAAATTGCGCGTAAACCGGTCGACGTGCGAGAGAACCTGGTCGATCGTGGTGGTCAGTCCACCGGCAGGCATCGAGGCAAAGATGATCAGTCCCGGCTTGTCTAGCAACTCGTCCAGTTGCTCGCGGATCTTGTCCCGCATGCCGAGATCGGACATCTCGAGCTTGGGCCGCTTGGCGGGCTCGAATTGCAGCAACGCCCGTTCGCCGGTTTGCGTTCCCTGGCTGCTGATCTTCACGCCGTACTTGACCTTGTCGGCCGCGACCTCGAAGTTGCCGCTCTGCCGCGAGCGGCGGTCCTGAGCTTTGAGCGCCGCCAGGGTCTTGAAGATCTCGAGAATCGGGTCGCCGGCCGCGCGTTCCATCGCCGAGCGATCGTGCCAGACGCCATCGATCTGGTAGCGCACGCCGACGGCCTGCGGCGTGAAGTCGAGCATTACGTGCGTGGCCCTTTGCACGAGCGCATCGTGAAGCAGCTCGCGCGAGGGCATATATGCCGGGCTCTGCCGAACCGTGAGCAGGTTCACCTGGTTGTCGCGGTCCGTGGCCCCGCCTTGCGCTGTGTACTCGATCTTCGGGCCGAGTTCGCGGGGATCGACTTCCTCCGCCATATTGATGCCGACCACGCTCAGTTTTCTGGCCAGCACGCGCTTGAAATGTCGTCCCGTGAACACCTTGTCGAAGGAACTCTTCACCGCCTTGTTGCGCTGGATGACGTAAGTCGTCAGCGGCGCGATGTACGCAACCAGCAGCAGAAAGAACCCGATCAAGAAATTCGGGATCAAAAAGAACAGCATCAGCGCCACGAAGAAGCTGAAGTAGACCACGGGATTCCACACCGCCCAGCGCAGCTTCATGATCTGGCTGTCGGTGCTGATCCAGTCCGTCGAGCGGACCCAGCACAGGAACAGAATCCACACCGCCAGGATCTTCCACGGGTCGAGATAGAAGCCCGTCCCGCGAGAAAATGTCGTCTGCGGCCAGAGCGACGCATCGGCCGCCAGCACCGTTTGCGCAGCAGTGCTCCAGGCGACCGCCGTACCCGCCAAGACACGCAGCGTTCGCAGCATTACAGAATTCCGGGGGTCGAAACGGCAATGCCCTTGAGGGCCATCTTCAAGGCTTCCACGTTGGGAGCCACTTCCAGGGCCACCGTGCGGTCCACGAGATCGCGCTGCACGAGGTCCGTGAGGCTCATCGTAAAGTCCTGCATGCCGTCCTGCTTCGACATCCGAATCGCGTCGGGCAGCTTGTCGTCCTTCTCTTCCAGAATCAGCTTGCGCACCGTCGGCGTGAAGTTCATGATTTCCACCGTCGGCACGCGGCCCACGCCCGGCTTGATCGAGGGAAGCAGCTTCTGGGCCACGATCCCCTTCATGTTCATGGCAATGGCGCTGCGCAGAGCGGGATGCATTTCGGCCGGGAACAAGTCCAGAATACGACCGATCGTCGTCGAAGCGCTCGAGGCGTGAATCGTTCCGAACACCAAGTGGCCCGTTTCGGCCGCGTGAATGGCCGTCATGAACGTCTCGCGATCGCGCATTTCGCCCACCAGCATCACGTCGGGATCTTCACGCACCGCGTGCTTCATACCGATCTCGAAGTCCTTTACGTCCAGGCCGATCTCACGCTGATTGATCAGGCACTTGTCTTCGGTGTAGATGAATTCGATCGGGTCTTCGAGCGTCAGGATGTGCTTGCGATAGTTCGCATTGATCCAGTTCAACATCGAGGCAATCGTCGTCGTCTTGCCGGAGCCCGTCACGCCCGCCAGGAGCACCATCCCCTGGTCGAACTTACACAGGTCGACCATCCCTGGAGGCAGGTTCAGCCCCTCGAAGTCGGGAATCCAGTTACTCACCCGGCGAGCCACCAGGCCCATGTGCCCCATCTGCTTGAGCATGTTCACGCGGAATCGCCAGCGGACCCCGTCGACCATGATGCCGTGCGCGAAGTCCGCGCCGCCGGTCTCGGCAAAAATCTCCTTCTGCCGCTCGTCGAGCATCGGCATCAGCAGCCGCTCCATCTCCTCGTCGTCGATCGGACCGCGATTGAGGGGACGCAAACTGCCTTTCACGCGCACGTGCGGCGGTACATCGACCTTCAAATGCAAGTCGCTCCCCTCCAGCTTTACCAAAGCTGAGAACAACTTGTCGACTTCCAGCTCGCGATGGCGCACGGCGGGCTTCTTTTGACGATTCGGGTCAACAGTGGTAGCCAAGTCTCTAGTACTCCTCTCCGGTCTGTTCCAATCCCTTATTGTACCTGATCCACGGCCGTTTGGCCTCAGACCCGGCCTCGCCCCCTCACCAATATCTCGGTCCAAGGGGCAGTGGCCCCCGGGTACCTCTTACTCTGAATGCGAAACTTACCGGTGTTCCCGGACCGGAATGCCCCGCTCCCGCATAATCCGCTTGGTTTCGCCGATCGTGTACTCGCCGTAGTGAAAAATGCTGGCCGCCAGGGCTGCCTCGGCATGCCCCAGCTGGATCGCGTCCGCCAGGTGCTCCGGCCGGCCCGCCCCGCCGCTGGCCACCACCGGAATCGACACCGCGTCAGCCACGGCCCGGGTGATCTCCAGGTCATAACCGTTCTTGGTCCCGTCGGCGTCCATGCTGGTCAGCACGATTTCGCCGGCCCCCAGGCTCTCGACTTCCTTGGCCCACTCGACCGCCTCGCGCCCCGTGGGTTTGCGGCCCCCGTGGGTGTGGACCTCCCAAACCTCGCGACCATCCTTCTGTACCCGCTTCGGGTCGATGTTCACGACGATGCACTGGCTGCCAAAACGCTGGGCCGCCTGGCGGACGAACTCGGGGTTCGCCGGGGCCGCGGAGTTGATCGACACTTTGTCGGTGCCGGCGAGCAGCAGGTCGCGGATGTCTTCCAGCGTGCGGATACCGCCGCCCACGCACAGCGGCATAAACACCACCTCGGCCGTGCGGCGGAGCACATCGAGAATAATGTCCCGCTCTTCGTGGCTAGCCGTGATGTCGAGGAATACGAGTTCGTCGGCCCCTTCCGCCTCATAGCGCGCGGCAACATCCACCGGATCGCCCGCGTCGCGAAGGTTGACGAAGTTCGTCCCCTTCACAACTCGGCCGTGGTGCACGTCGAGACAGGGAATCACACGCTTGGCGAGCATGGAGAAAAGCAGGGGGCAGCAGTTGGAGCGCCTGTTCCAGTCGGACACTGTTCCGATTTCGGACAGCCTACGCGACCGCCGGGTTCAGAAGGAAGCCCGCGTGCGAAGGTCAGTCCAGCTAATCACTTTAAGATCGCTCCGGCCGGTGGTCAACGGGCGGACCGTGTGGTTCGGTCTTGGCCCTGAACCAGGGCTTTGCGCACTCGCGCGAAAGGAAAGCGTAGTGCCTCGCCAATCGGAACGACATTGCCACGAGGGCACGCCTGCCAGCAAGTCGCGGCCGGGCTAAGGGACGCGTGGGTATCGGGGGTCGTCCAAAAACTTGACGGCGTTCATTTGAACGCTATAGTGGCGTTCAATTGAACGCGTACCGTCACCAGGGGAGCAATCGTGGCCAAACGCCCCGCACTCGCCAAGTCCGAACTGGAAGTCGCTCGCATCGTCTGGAACCTGGGCAGCGCCAGCGTCCGGCAGGTGCTCGAAGCCTTGCCGGTCGATCGCGAACTCGACTTCAAAACCGTGCAGACCTATCTCCGGCGACTCGAAGCCAAAGGATATCTCCGCACCAAGATCGAAGGGCGCACCAAGATCTACACCGCCAAGGTCCGGCCGCAGCAGGTCGTGCACCAGGTGATCGACGACATGCTTCGCCTCCTGTTTGGCGGCGAGTCGCTTCCCCTCATCCAGCACCTGGTGGAAGAGCATGGGCTTTCCGACGCGGAGTTCGAACAACTACGAAACATTCTCGACCAGGCCGAGGACCAGAAATCATGAGTCCCAATGGCGAAGCGATTGTGCAACTGGCGTGGACCCAACTCTGGCAAGTGACGCTGCTGGCGGCGGTTGTCGCGATCGTTGTGCGGCTGACGTGCCGCCGCCGGCCACACCTGGCCTACGTGCTGTGGATGGTCGTGCTGGTCAAGTGCCTGACTCCGCCGCTGTGGAGCAGTCCGACCAGCGTCTTCAGTTGGGCACAAGCGACGCCGCCCGTCGCCGTCGAATTCGTAACGGAACCGCCGAGGCCGGCAGTGGAACTAGTGGACGACGCTCATGCGATCACACCCGTTGAGCTTGCGCCTCTGGCCGAGCCGACTATTGTCGCCGCCGCTCCCCCGACATCCACACGCACGGCCAGTCCACCAGTTCGAACCACTCGCAATTTTTGGATCGCGACCGCAGCCAGTGTGTGGATCCTGGGGCTGCTCGTGTATCTCGCTTGGGCCGTGGGGACCATCATCTACTGTGCACACCGAGTGGCGCGCCAGCGCCTGCCCGACGATGCTCATGTTTCCTCGCTGGTGGCCGAGCTGGCCGCCCGCCTCGGCCTGCGGCGCGGTGTGCGGCTGGCGATCGTCGATGGCCCGATCGGTCCGCTGACGTATGGCTGGTTGCGGCCGATCCTGGTATTGCCGGCAGAACTGGCCAGCAAGCCTGCGAGCGAGCTGGAGCCGATCCTGGCCCACGAACTAATTCACGTGCGCCGCGGCGATGCGCTCGTCGGCCTGCTGCAAGTCGCCAGCCAGGCCCTGTGGTGGTTTCATCCGCTGGTATGGCTTATGAACCGCGGTCTCTGCGCCGAGCGCGAGCGCTGCTGCGACGAAGAGGTGATCGCTTCGCTCGGCTATGAGCCCGCGCAGTACGGCCGCGGACTGCTGAACGTCCTCGCGCTCAAGCGGACACGCAATCTGCCGGCCGCGGTCCCCGGCATCCGGCCGTTCGAAGTCACGCGCCGTCGGCTGGAGTACCTCGTCAGCCATTCCAAGCTGTTTCGCAAACGCATGCCGCGCCGCTACTGGCTGGGCCTGCTGGTCGCGCTCGCGATCGTGCTACCGGGCGCGGGCCTGATCCGCCAGCAGCGGCAAACCAATGCGAGTCCGCCGGCCGCGGCGGCTACGAAGACCTCCGAGCCGGCCGGCGAGAGTGCGCCGCAATCGGATCCCTGGACCGTCGCCGGCCGCGTTGTCGATCACCGTGGAGAGCCGGTCGCCGACGCCGAGGTAGTTCTGCTCGGCGAAGAGCGGATCATTGTCGAAGCGGAGAATCGTACCTGGTTCGTACTGGGCGCCGCGAACAATCCGGACGCCAAACCAAAATCCGTGCGCACCGGCAGCGATGGCGAATTTCGGATTGAGCGAGCTGGAAAGGATGCCAACCGGCTGGCGGTGATCGGGGCCGATCCAGTGTTCTGGGTCGTGAAGCGCGATCAGCTACCGGCCGCCGGCAACGTCGAGATCAAGCTGCCAGCCGCTGGGAGCATCGAAGTCACACTCGATTTACCCGGCAAGCCGGCGAAGCAGGAATTGAACATCGGTCTGAGAACTCTCGACGGCGAGGATTGGGAGATTGACCTATTGCGCTACTATACCGGCATGAGTAAGGTTCCCAACCCCGGCTCGCATGTGTTCGCCCATCTGCCGCCGGGCAAATACTCGGTCGAACGCATCATCTACACGAAGACCGACGCCAACACCAATCTGATGAGCATGGCCGATCGTCAGTTGGCTACCGTCGAACCCGGCCAGCAGGCCAAGATTCGCATCGACCGCAAGCAAGGTCGACCGCTCAGTGGTCGCGTCGTCGGACTCGAAGTCCAAGACCTGCGGCATGCCCACGTCAGAATCAACTTCTTCGGTCCCGAGGAACATCCCGGCAAAGATGGCAAACCCGTTCGCTTCGGCACAGACTTCGACGTTATTCCGGTCACATCGTCGGGGGAGTTCACCACCGATCCGATTCCGCCCGGCGAGTACCTGCTGACGCTCTCCGCCAAGCTGATGTCGTCGCCGAATCAATCGGGCGAATCCGACGACTTCACCGGCCAGATGAATGTGACGATCCCTGCCGATGGCGAAATGCCGAAGGTTGAACTGAAAGCCAGGCCGCCAGGCCGACGTGAGCGCAGCGCAGCGCCCAAGAAGCCGTCGCTCGAAGTCGTCGACGAGGATGGCCAGCCGGTGCCGGCGTTCGAGATCAAGGTTTGGACCACGAACCAAGGAAGCTCTCCGTGGTACAACGGCACCGCCGGCCGCATCCCGCAGAACCGGCCGCTGTGGGGCATGGAAGAGTCGGGCGCTGTGCAATTGACCGTCCGCGCTGAAGGCTTCGCCTCGAAGCTCGTTGAGTTTGCCGGCGCGGAGCTAGAAGCGCTGCTCGCGGGTAAGGCCAAGATCACGCTCGCCCGCGGCCACGAGGTGCAACTTCGCTTCAACCTGCCGGAGGGCATGACCTGGCCGGAAGGCTATCTGCCTGACCTCTACTTCGAAGGGCTCTCGAGCGACATCCGGACGATGTGGAATCCCAACAATCGTCGAAACTTCGCAGAAGCGGGGGTGCCTACGGACCTGAATATGCTGAACGCCAAACTGGTTGAACCCGGCGTGTTTTCGCTGCGACTCGCGGAGGACACACCGCCGATCTCGACGGCGATCTACGCGCCCGGCTTCCTGCGCTACTTCGCGCGCGGACCGTTCACGCTTACCTCGTTTCCGAATGACCAGCTTACGATCGACGTCGAGAAGCCGGCCAAGCTGGAAGTAAAGTTCAACCCTGGCACCGCCTCTGCTGAGGAGCTGCCGTTCGAGCGGTCCTACGTTTACGCACTTTGGATGGTTCCGGGCGGCGGCAATGCGGCCGTGTCAATCAATGAATCTCCTCGCACCGGCTCGAACAACGAACTTGAAGCGAGTGATCTCGCGCCGGGCGACTACCGGGTGTCAGCACAAACGATTCCCAAGCCAACCAGCAAGAGCCTCGAAGGGAATCCCTATCAGGCTCCCGCCAACCCGGGTCAGTACCACGCCGGCAAGCGTGTCACCTTAGCCCCCGGCGGCAGCGAGTCGGTGGAGTTCAACTATGTTCCACTGAACGTTGACGCCTGGCGCGGAAACAGCACCGCCACGGTGCGACTGCTCAAGACCGACGGCTCTCCTGCGGCCGATCGCGAGGTGCAGATTCTGTTCGCGGACGATCATTACGGCAACCTGCCGGTCTACTCGGGCAAGGTTCCGCCCTCGGGCGAGATCAAGCTCGCAGGGCTTACGGATCGCCCTTACGAGTTCATGCCTGACGGACGGTATTCGGTCTACTTCAATCCCGAGCGTGCAGGCACCTTCGGCTTCAAAGGGGATGCGGCAAGCGAGGAGTTCACGTTCCATGTGCCGCCCGGTGTGGGCGACCTCGCGCCGAACGTCTCGCTGGTGAACCTGGCGACCGGAGAGCAAGTGCCGCTCGAATCGTTTCGAGGCAAGGTGGTATGCCTCGAGTTCTGGGCGAGCTGGTGCGGACCCTGTCGCGAACCGCTCGAGAAGCTGAACAAGCTCGCTGCCGAGAAGCGCGAGAGCTGGCAGGACCAGGTGGCGATCGTCACGGTGAGCATCGACGAGAAGCCCGAGGCGGCGACGAAGCATCTCAGCGGCGGCGGACTCGATCAGCTTCCGCCGTACTGGACGGGCGCCGAGGGCACCGCCGGCTGGGAATCACCCGCCGCGAAACTCTTCGGCGTGGTGAGCGTGCCGAGCGCCGTAATCATCGATCGCGATGGCCGCGTCCGGTGGCGCGGCCATCCCGGTGGCGTTTCCAATCAACCCGATTTGGCATCTCGAATCGAAGCGGCCCTCTCCAACTAGCTCCTCGAACTCCCACGCGAGCTGCCCAGCGAATTAAATCTCGATCTCGAGCGGCGGGGGTGGCGATGGAGGAGGAGCCTTCGCGGCCGCCAGCAGTTGCTCGGTCCAAACCATCGCGCTCGGCTGGAATCGGCTGCCAAAGAACCCGCGATAGAGATCGGCCGTCACGCCCCGCGACAGCCCGCCAAAGTCGGCAAACAACTCGCTCGCCGGGCGATCGTCGGCAAACACCGCCTTGTCCTTCTCTCGGGCGGCGCGACGAATTCTTGCCTGTGGCGCAGGGTGCGTGTCGAACCAGCCCGTCTTGGCGGTCTCGACGTGTTCGGTCAGCGCCTTTTCCAGTTTGCGCGGGATCGACTGCGAACGTTCCCACACCAGTCGCGGCAGATCATCCGGCAGCTTGCCACTCTCAACGAACTGCCCCAGATCGGAAAGTGCCACCTGATGCGCCAGATCCAGTCGCGTGAGCTGGCGAGTCGTCGATTCGAAGACTTTCGCGCCCACCAGCCGCGCCTCGTGTGCATCTGCGTGAAACTCCATTTGCCGCATCAAGAAGCCGCTTACGATGTGTCCGATGATCATCAGCAGCCACAAAATTCGCCGCGACAGAAACACGGCGATCCGTGCGAGCTGCAAAATCCAGCCGATACGGAAGTCGAGCTCGCCGGCTGACTCTTCCAGCCACTCGTCCCAAGCGTCCCGCTGATAGACGACGCGCACGAACCAGGCGTTAATTGAGCGCACGATGTAGGTCACGCGCAAACCGGCGCCCTGCGTGAAGTGCCCAAACTCGTGCGCGAGCACGCCCGCGAACTGGCTCGTGTCGAGCCCCGCGACGAGCGGCACGCCGATCGTCAGCACCAACCGATTCCGCACCAGCTTGAACATGCCCGCGTCAAAACCGGCCGAGGCGTTCATCTGGTTATCGACCTCGATGCGCACCGGCTCGCGCGAGCCCACGGCCTGGCAGATTCGCTCGACGAAACCAAACAGCACGGGCTCTGCCTGGCGAGTCAACGAGCGCGTGCGCCGCTGATTCACGGGCCGCGCAAAGAGCGGCTTGAGCATAAACAGCACCATGATGCCGCCGGCCACGATCGGTCCGACGTAAAGCCCGAGCGCCACAAGGCGCGCACGGCCAGCCCCCATTTCGAGAATCTCGGTGTGGTTCGCCGCGTGGTAATAGACACCCCAGCCAGCAGCCGCAATCAGGGCCACGTACACCGCCGGCAAAATGATCATCACGGCCGCCGCGATCAGGATGCCCACGCGATACAACAGCGGCACCCTCACCCGGCGAATGTCACCGCGAAACTTGCCGAGCAATTCTCGCGCAAGCTGTTGGCGCCCGGCGGGACTCGCGCTCGAAGGTGTGCGACGGGCAGCAAGCGTGACGTTCGTGGCCGCAGGCGTTGCGGAAACGGCGACCACCGGGGAAGCACCCGCGCGCTTCGACGCTACCTGGGGCGCAGGCGGCTTGGCGGATACGGCCTGCTGCGCCGGCGCTTGTTGCATCGCCTGCTGCCCTCCACCGCTCGCCGCAGGCTGACGTCGTGGCGTAGCCGGATTCGCTGCCGGGGATACTGCTCCAGGTGCCGGCCGTGGAATCGCAGGCACCACAATCGGGGCCTGACATTTCGGGCACTTGCCTCGCTTGCCCGCGAACTCATCGCGGGCAGTGAACTCGCCGCTGCACTGCAGGCACTTCACCCGGATAGCGATTTGGCGCACCCCTTGATGTAACTAGTCGATGTGATCCTAGTCGCTGCGCCACGACCGATCAACAACGAATCTCCTCAAGGGTCAATCAGGTAATGCGGGCCACTGGCGCGACACGAGATCGCACAACTTGCCAATTTGCCAGGGGCCGCTGCTAGAAGTTCAACTGCCACTGCACATACACGAAGTCAGCATCGCCATCGAACGGCGGCGGCGGCGGATTTGTGCTGAACCAAGCGCCCGTGAAGAAGTGCGAATAGCCGAATAGCCAGCTCATCCGCGCGGTCTGATTCCAAATGGCCAGAAAGTCGAGCTCCTGTCCCAAATACTGGCTGCCCCCCGGCGTGTTCGTATACGGCAAGCCGTTGATTCGATACGGCACGTCGTTGCCGTTCTGCAAGTTGAATACGTGCCACCACACGTTGCACTTCCACTTCTCCGCCGGGTTCATCTCCAGCAGCACGTTGAAGTCTTCAATGTTCGTGCGGGCGAAAAAGTCCATGTAGCCCAGGTACTTGTGCCCCAGCGGAAAGAGCTGATTGAAGCCGTTGCCGATCGTGTCGTCGCCCGAGGCCCAGTCGTAGTACACCCACAGGGCCGGCTTCCACGGCAGGCTTTGAAAGTTGCGCCCCGCGCCGACGGTGATGAAGCCCGCGGAGTGGAACAGGTCGCCGAACTCGCCGAACTGGTACGCACCTTCGACTTCGCCCAGCCAGCCGTCCTGTTCACCTTTCCAATGTCCGCCGACGGTCTGAAACTTGAACGTGCTGGCCGCGGCGAACGGCGCATCGTAGTCGGCATAGCCAATCCAGAAGGCTTCGAGGATCTCCTACGGAACGCCCCGATAAGCCCACCACAGCGCATACAGCTCCTGCGTCCCCTCGGGCGAGTCAAGGCTTTGTGGCTCCGCGTAGATCGGACGGACCCAAAACCCGTCGAGATCCCAGTCCTTTTCGTGGTAGTAGATCTTGCCGCCGTCGAACGTGCGGCGCGTGTTCGCCCAATCGAGCGGCGAGAGCAAGCGCTGCGAACCATACAGCAGCTCCTGGCGGCCGGCGCGAGCCCACCAATCCCCTTCGTCGGTCGCCAGGAGCCGCATGTCGAGAAACAGATTCTGGATCTCGTGCGGATTGTTTTCGATCGCCCGCGGCAGGAAGTCCTCGAAGTCGCTGTTCGCGCCCAGGTACTCGCTGTACACGCGAAAGTTTTCGCTGAGCGTCCAGTCGGCATACAGTCGCAAGCGGCGCAGCAGGAACTGATCGTCCAAGCCAGTCAGGCCCAGTCCGCGCATGTTGATCTCGTCCTGAAATCGCAGGCGATACTGTCCGCCGAGGTCGAGCGTGGTGCATTCGTGAAACAGCGGCACGCGCCATTGCTTGAAACGTTCTCCGAGCAGATGGCCGCTGTAGCAGGGATCGTTGAGGTAACTGAAGTCATTGTCGAAGAACGGATCGCGATAGGCGCCGGCCGCCGCTTTCTTGAGAGCCTTCAGCTTCTCGGGCGTGCACGCACCGTCATCCGAATTGCCGGCTGAACCTGCTGGGGGCGCTTGCCCCTCTTCCGCACGCTCGGTCTGCGGATCCGGCGCCAGTCCCGGAAACAGGTCGTCGTCCTGGCTGACACCGCCGTCGCGCGGCTGGGCGACGAGCCGAATGGGACTGGCCTTCGGAAGCTCTTCCACCGGTGCCGGCTCGCGGAGGAAATGCCGGTCAGCCGCTCGCGAAGAACCCGGCGGCGGTTCCGCGGCCTCGGCGCGCGTACCGGCGCAGGACGCCAATAGCGCGACAAATGCCAGACAAACGAAGTTGAGGGCGCGCGGAATCATGGCAAGACCGACCACTTGCGCAGCCGGATAAACGGAAATGAATGAGGTCTGCCACGCAAGCTCCGCCTATCGAACTGGATCGGTCAAATCGGTCGGCAGACTTTGCGCCTTCGGAAAGCCGGTAGCGCCAGAGCGCGTGCTAGCGGCGGTAAAGCTTGCCTGATCGGCTGCCCCCCGAGAACTTAGACGCCGGGATCACTTCTTGCCGAGCGACTTGATCGCCGTACCGATTGGCAGGAAGAGCGTCTTGGGATCCTGGGCCAGCTTCAGGAAGCCAAAGTGTTCGTAGAATCGAACAGCGCGGTTGTCTTTGGCATCGACAACGATCGCGTATGCGGCGATTTCCGCCTGGGCGACTCGGTAGATGGCGTCGGCTAACAGGCTGCCGCCGAGCTTTTGACCTTGGAACTTCAGATCGACCGCCAATCGCCCCAAGCGTGCGACTGGCGCTTGGGGATACCGTGGAAGCCGCTTCGCAAGGCCGTCCGGCAACTCGCTCAGGCTAAGACTGGCCATCGAGAGCGTGTAGTAGCCGGCAATGGTTCCATCCCGCTTATCAATCGCAACAAAGCAGGTGGCGTATCGCCGTTTGACGTCCTGGCTGACCCGGGACTGGAAATACGTGTTTAGCTCGGCGACTCCGCAATCGAAGGTCGAACGATCTTGACTGCCCAGCAGCTCGAGCCAGAAGATCCCCCCGCTCATGAGAGATCGAGCAGACGCTTGCGGTTTTTCATCGCCTTTCGAAGCGCCGGCGCAACCGGTGGCGGATTGAGAATCGCCTCGGCGAACCGCTTCTGTTCGGCAAGCGTGAGCCGGATATCGTTGTTGCGAGCGATCGCCTCCTCGGCCGCGGTCCTCGCCGAGGCGATCACGAAGTCGCTCAAGGTGCGCCCCTGCAGTTCGGCCGCTTCCTTCAGCAAGGAATAGACTTCCGCGGGAACCCGAGCTTCAAGTCGGGCAGTCTTCTTTTCATCGAGCATGTGTCTCACTCCTACCACATAATACGGCACTTTGCCGTACGGCGTCAAGTTTTTTTGGTGCAATGGCTGGATCAGAGCAGACTTTCAAAAAAGGCTCCGGGCACCTTTCTCGTCTCGCGCCGATTCCACGATCCGAGGGCAGTCCGGCAGCGAGTCGAGAAACAACTTGCCGTAAGGCTTCGTGCGCACGCGCGGGTCGAGGATCACCACGATGCCGTGGTCACGCTGCGTGCGGATCAGGCGGCCAAAGCCTTGCTTCAGCTTCAGCACGGCTTCGGGGAGTTGATACTCGGTGAAGGGAACGCGCCCCGCCGCGCGGATCGCTTCCAGCCGCGCCTCAAGTAGCGGCCGATCGGGCACACTGAATGGCAGCTTCGCAATGATCACGTTCTGCAGCGCGTCGCCCGGCACGTCCACGCCTTGCCAGAAGCTATCCGTTCCCAACAGCACCGCCCGCGGGTTCGCGCGGAACTGCTCGACCATCTGCGTGCGTGGCAATCCATCGGCCTGGCAGTACAGCCCCAGGTTCTTTTCCGCCAGCCACGGCGTCAGGTCCGCGGCCACGCGCTTCATCATTTCATAACTTGTAAGCAGCACGAACGCGTGCCCATCGGTCCGGGCCGCGTACCGCTTGATCATGGCGACGACGGCACGCTGATACGCCTCGGCATCGCCCGTCGGATCGGGCATGTCGTCCAGCAGAATCAGTTCCGCCTGCTTCGCGTAGTCGAACGGACTGCCCCACTTGCGGCATTCGGCCTGCGTCAGTCCCACGCGCGACTTGAAGAAATCAAACGAACCGTTCTTGCCGATCGAGAGCGTGGCGCTCGCCATCACGACCGTCTTCACCTTCTCGAACAGGTGCTCGCGCAATGCCGGTCCTACGTCGAGCGGCGCGGCCGACAGCCCGATCCTCCGGCGGCCTCGGCGGCTGCGCGAGGCTTCGATCCAGTACACCGAGCCATCCTGCCGCTGTAGGCGCCAGTCGTCCACGAGTTCCGAGAGCGCCGCCAGCCGTTCGCTGGCCGATGTGAAATCCAGCTTCTCCTCGTCCGGCACCCCGTGCGCAAGCATCTTCAGCGTACGCGCGAGCTTGGAAAGCGCAGGACTGAGCTTGTTTTCGACAATCTCCGGTTCGCCGACGCGTGTGGTCTGCCGGCCGTAACGATCGAGCCAGTCCTCGACATCATCAAAGAACTGATCTGCGCGGAACCGGCAAGCCTGCACTTCGCGCTGAGCCTCCGACAAGCGGTGATGCACGAGCAGCCCGCGCTGCGTGCGCTCGTTATAAAGCTTGGCCAGCGTGTACTCGATCTGGCCGCTCGTGAGGTTCACGCCCAGATGATCGCCAGCCACGGCCTCGAGATTGTGCGCTTCGTCCAGGATCACGATGTCGTAATCTGGCAAAATGCTCGCGCCTTGGGCCCGTAGCGCCAGATCGCTGAAGAACAGCGCGTGATTCACCACCAGCACCTGGGCGTTCTGCGCGCGGCGTCGAGCGCGGTAGTAGAAGCACTCCTGGTGCGTGGGGCACTGCCGGCCATGACAATTCACGCTGTCGCTTTCCACCTCGTCCCACACCTGCGGCAGCGGCCGCCGCGGCAAATCGGAGAGCGAACCATCGGTCGTGTTCTTGCTCCATTCGACCAGCGTGCGGAGTTGCGTGAACTCCTCATCCTGCAAGTAGAGGCTCGAGGCCCGTTCGCTGGCCAGTTGCAATCTCCGCAGACTCACGTAGTTCTGCCGTCCCTTGACCAGCACCGCCGAGAACTCCAGCGGAATCACGCTGTTCAAAAATGGCAGATCGCGCTCGATAAGCTGCTCCTGCAGGGCGATCGTATGCGTCGAAACCACCACCCGTCGCGGTCGACTGCCGGCAAAGGGTTGCGTTTCGTCGGCCACGGCCAGGATTGCCGGCACCAGGTAGGCGAAACTCTTGCCGACTCCCGTCCCCGCTTCAGCCACCAGGTGATGTCCGCGGCGGATCGCGTCCGCCACGGCGTCGGCCATCTCAAGCTGCTGGGGACGCTGTTCGTAGTGCGGCAGCCGAGCCGCTATTCGGCCGTCAGGTCCCAGGATGTCGGCCGGAGTGAGCATGGTCGCACATCGCGCGGCGAACCGCCCGCTTGAGTTCTCTGGTTTCCGACTTCCGGACCGTCCAAAGTCTGGAAAACGTCCAAACTATCAGGTTGTTTTCGGGACGGATAGCGCCTTAGAGGATAGCGATCGCCCGCCCATCGCGATTGGAACCATTTCTTAAGCCGTACGCAGGTCGTAGCGGCTGTAGGCGTTACATCGCGGCTGGCCATTGGCCGACAAAATGCAATCGCATTCGCCAAACGTGGGGCATGCGTTTTGCAACCAGATTTACTCGGAGTTTACGAGCTAGAGTCCCTGGTAGAGGGCCGGAAAGCACGAAGCACGCCCGAACAAACTCATTTGTCCCGAGAGCCGCACGCGGAATTGTGCCCCGGGATGCGTTCTTTGAGGGGTGCGAAAATGGCAGAACGTCGCAAGCGAATCATGAAGCGGCTGCTCATGGAAGAGCTCGAACGGCGAACCATGCTCGATGCAAGCTTCCCGGCCATGGCCGCGACCGGCCTGACGAACAACTCCTACGAAGACTTTTACAAGGCCCAGGTCGGCACCGAGATTGGCGGCGCCGCCGGCGTAGGCATGCTGGACGAACTCGCCTCGGCCATTCCCGGCGTCTTCGTGCCTGTCGCGGGTACGGTGCCCGTGGGGCCGAACTCCTTTGAGTTCAACGCCGGCAGCGGTGTCGGACAGATGCTGCTCACGACCGGAGCCAACACGCTCGGCATCAGCAGTTTTGTCACACCCACGGCCGGCCCCTCGCGTGCGGGCGGCACCGGCAACGCCGCGTTTGGTGGCACGATTCAAATCCAGGCTACCGATCAAGCTCTTGAAGAGCTGATGTCCGAGCTCCCGGCACTGGCCAGCACGAAGCTGGATGGCAATGCACCGAAGGTTGCCAGGCGAGCCGAGGCCGACGAAGCGGCGCCACGCTCGGAAAGCGAAATCGAGCACATCGCCGACGAACTCCAAGAGATGTTCGCCCTGGCCGACGCCCGGTAGAGCAATCTCAAGCAAGTTTGGGTGGCATGGGTGGCCGTACTCGGCACACCCGTGCTTCCCAAACGCGTATTCTCGGAGAAGTCCCCGGCCGAGAGCTGGGTGAGCCTCCGTCACATCAAGAACGTCGCGGGAAGTCCCTCGATCGGAGGCAGACTCTCATCTCTCGGCTGCGTCACGTCTGCGTAATGCCGGGCGCTGGACCACCGCCATTCTTCAGGCGTCTCGACCAACCCTCGTCGAACTGGATTCAAGTGAATGTAGTCAATCGCGGCTAGCCCGCATTTCTCACCATGTGGATTGAAAAAGGCCGCCCTCCTTGGCATAAGTTGTTTGTCAAGAACAAACCTGTGCTCAGGGAGGAGACGGCCCGATGCCGACACAGTGTATCCAA
>Ga0169931_10006493_pt1 | contig 17611 bp, 13 predicted proteins | sample Kivu_15m_20L_FD_129675 | JGI IMG/M metagenome (GOLD analysis project Ga0169931, IMG submission 129675) | Freshwater microbial communities from Lake Kivu, Western Province, Rwanda to study Microbial Dark Matter (Phase II) - Kivu_15m_20L... | ecosystem: Environmental > Aquatic > Freshwater > Lake...
TCGGTGCCTTCGCTAAACACCACGGTGACTTGCGACAAGCCATACCGCGATAACGAACGGGTGTAGCTCAGTTTGGGTAAGCCAGCCATCGCCCGTTCCAGCGGCATACTGAGGCGCTGCTCGGTTTCCAGCGGTGAGTAACCCGGTGCACTGGTATTAATCTGCACCTGCACATTGGTGATATCCGGCACGGCATCCAGTTGCACGCGGCTGGCCTGCCACAGTGCGAGCACGGTCAAGACCAGTAAAGCAGCCAGCGTTTGCCAGGGTTGGCGTAATGAACCACGCAGCAGCAACAGCAAAGGGGTTTGTAACATGGCTGTCTCCTTAATGCTGATGTGACGCAGCGGCTTTGCCTAAATCCGCTTTTAGTAAAAAACTCTGCTGCACGACGTAGGGCATGCCGCTTTCGAGTGCGCCGGCGGTAAGGCTACTGACCGCACTGTACTGTTGATCTTGTAAGGTGACGCGTACCGGTACGGCCTTAAACTGACGGCTCGTGTTTGCGGCGGCGGCGTGATCCCGGGGCGGGGTCACTTCAACAAACAGCACGGTCTGGCCGTTCAGTTGCTGCAGTGCGCTGTTTTCTACCCGCAGCGGCACTTGTTCGCTATTGAGTGTCACTTCAGCTTTCACATGCATGCCCGGACGCCAGCGCGGCGTGTGGTTGTGCTCGCTGCTGTTTTGTTGTGGGTTTACCAGTTCGGCTCTGGCACGGGCAATATGGCCGGCGGTCAGCACCGGCGCGATATAACTGATGCTGCTGTCAGTGCGCTGGTCGCCATGTAAATCCTGCACCTGAACCGGCGTGCCAAGCTGTAAGCGGCTGAGAACAGAAGGAAACACCGACAGCTCCAGCTGCACGCGGGATAAATCGGCCAGCTCCAGCAGCACGCGGCCACCGGTACGTTCGCCCTGATTCACTAATACCTGCAATACTTCGCCGGCGGCTGGGGCTTTGACGCTAAAGGGTTGCAGGTTGGCGCTGTTAATACCGGTTAGCAACACCTGACCGGCGCGAACTTGGCTGCCGGCTTGCACCAGCAGCTGGCTGATCACACCATCAAACGGTGCTTCAATGCGGTAAAACTGTTGGGGCAACGCCGCGATCACGCCAAACAATGGGGCGGTTTGCCGGACGACGCCGGCAGACAGCTGCGCCGTTTGCACACCCGCTTGCACAGCCGCCGCAGCGTCCAGCCGGATGAAGTCATCCTCGTGGTGGGGGTTGTCCTGATGTTGAGGGACATTCTGTTGCTTATCCTCTGCAGCGTGGTCATCTGCCGCGTGCGGGTGATCAGCATGGTCACTGTCTGCAGCTTGCTGGATGTTTGCTGCCAGTGCCTGAGCGGGTGTTTGCAGCAGCGCCATGCTGAGCAAACTGGTAACGATTAACAAGGTGAATTTCATGGCTGAACTCCGGTGAGGGGGGTTGCGGCAAGTGGGCTTGCTGCGGTAAGCCGCAGGCCGGCACGAAGGGCAAGCGGTAGCCCGGTGAGTCTTTGTAATTCAATCAATTGGCTATGAAAGGCGGCCAGACCATCCAGCCTTTGCAGCTGGCTGTCGAGCAGCTCTTGTTGCGCACTGAGCAGGCCATTCATATCAACCAGCCCAGCGCTGTAATGCTGCTGTACCGCACTGACCATCTGTTGTTGCAGTGGGATTAAGCCACTTTGTAAATTATGCAGATATTGCCGCGCCAGTTTCAGTTGGCTGATTTGGCTCTGCACGGCCAACTGTAATTGCTGTTGTTGCTGAGCGGTTTGCAGGGCCAGTTCAGCGCGCCGGGCGCTGCTTTCGGCGACATCAGCGCGGTTGGGCGCTTGCGCCGCACTGTACAGCGGCAGGCTGATGCCGAGCAACACGCTGGTTTCCTGATTGCGTTGGTCCCGCTTGAATCCCCCCGACAGCGTAAAATCGCGGGCACCGTTGGCAATGGCCAGTTGTTCGGCCGATTCAGCCAGCCGTAAGCTGGTGAGCCACCATTGTAATTGCGGCGATTGTTGCAAGGCCGTCAGCGCATCGGCTGCCGCCGGTAGCTCAGGCAGCAGCGTTAAATCGCCAGCTAGCTGGTTAAATTGTGGCGATTCCCCCCACAACGCTGCCAACTCAGCCTGCGCCTGTTGCAGATTGGCGGTGAGCTGCTGCGTTGCCAGCTGGTTTTGCAGCGCGCGGCTTTGCAGTCGCAGCACATCGCTTTGCGGGCTGACGCCAGCCCTGGCGCGTTTATCTGCAGCGGCCAATGCGCTGCTAATTTGCTGCTGATGTTCGGTGAGCAGCGCTAAGCGTGCCTGCAGCAACAGCTGGCGCACAAAATGCTGGCGGGTCTGCGCAAAAGCATCAGCCAGCGCCAGCTGATAGCGCGCTTCGGTTTGGCTGAGGGTGGCGTTGGCCTGCGCGAGCCGTGCCGCCGGTTTGCTGCTGGCTTCAAACAGCTGGCTGATGGCTACGCTGAGTTCTGCGCCGCCGATGCCCCGGCTGTCACCACTGCCGGCGATGTTTTCAACATTGACCTGCAACTCGGGAGCGGGCGTGATGCTGGCTCGCAGTTGTTGGGCCGCAGCCTGGCGTTGCCACAGGGGATAAGCACTTAATGCAATATGTAAATGCAGCGTGCGTTGCAGCGCTGCTTCGATAGATAAACCGGCAGTCGGTGATGTGGCGACTAACGGCGCGACTGCGTTAGCCGGTTGGCTGACCGCATCCTGTGGTGAGGCGAACACCGGCTGTGTGCTTGGTAGCCAAAACAGCACCGGTAGCAGGGCGTGAGTGAACATACGGCCGATAGCAGGCGACCGCTTCGATGGAAACATAAACACGGGAATTCCTCCGCAAAAAACTGATCAAAAAGGGGCATGCAGCCCGGATACTTGATTTGATCAGCTGTTTGGCGGTGGCACTGGTGGCGCGGTATTTAGCGTTGGCGCCATGATTTGCAGCGGTGGTAATACTGTGAGCGCAGCGATATCAAAGGCTGGCGCTGTGCTGTAGGCGACAAAACATAACACATGTGCATGCGGTTCAGCGTGCTCGTCCGCGGCCGCGTCTGCGGCTGATATAGCAGCTGCATCTATCCCTGCATCCATGCTGGTTGTTATGTTGTGTTGATGCCCTGCGGTCAGTCCGCTCACCGGGTGATGTTGGTTACTGCCATGCACAACGACACTGTCACAGGCCAGCACGGCATGATTCAGCAACGTCAGCAATAACAGCAATAACAGCAGCGGGTGGCGGTTCACAGTCAGCAAAGGCTCCGGTTTAAGCGGGCAGGGCCCGGCGATAATGGCTATTTAAAAGCCTGAAGCCACTTCAGGGTCAAGCCAGATTTGTATTTATAACGGGTCAATATGCCAGATTGACCTGGTTAACGGCTATCTCTGGCAATCTGTTGGGCAAGGCTGTACCAGATTTTTCAGGATTTCGCAGTCCTGCACCCGGTTTACTGCCTGACACTGGCCCCGCAAAGTTAGCAAACCACTTTTTAGTTGTTGCAACTGCAGCATTTGCGCATCCAGCAGGGCCAGTTGTTCATCGAGCAAAGTGTTGACCGCATCGCAGCTGGCTTGTGGCTGTTGCCGCACCTGCAATAACTGGCGGATCACCGCCAGGCTCATGCCAAAAGCGCGGCAATGCCGGATAAACAATAACTGGTCGAGGTGGCGACTCTGGTAGTGGCGATAACCACTGCTGGTGCGTTCTGGTGCCGGCAGCAGGCCTTCTTTTTCGTAATACCGAATCGTTTCGACCTCACAGTGACCTGCTTTGGCGAGTTCACCTATTTTCATCAGTGATCCAAATCAGCTTGACCCTATAGTTACTTCAGGCTTTTTACTATGGTTGTGCCAAAAAAGAAAGCCGGACAGCGCAAAATTCCGCCACACATTCACTCGGAGTAACATCAATGCATACACGACAACGGGCTTTTAGCACAGTGCTGCAAAGCGCTATGCTGCTGTATCAGCTGCAGCAGTATCAGGCTTGTTTGAGCTTGCTGGAGCGTGCGCACATTATTGGACAGCCACGCTTTGTGCTGCATTTGCTGAGCCATTGGTGGATGCTGAAAGCCGCGCTGGGCTTGCGGGATTGGCCGGAAGTGCGTGGCCAATGTTGGCGTTTGCTGCTGACGCCGTTTGGCCATCTCACAGGCCGGTTGCCACTGGGTAACACTGGCCGTGCCAGTGTATCGGCATTTCAGCCGATGCCATTGCCGGATGATTTGCCTGCTGATTTGGACTAGTGAAGTAACTTGCTGATTTGTTGGTAAGCCGGTAGCCGGGTACGCTCGACCTGTTGGAATTGTTTGATAGCCGCGGCCTGCTGACCGGTTTGCCACAGTGTTTCGGCACCAAATAATAACGCTTCCTGACTGGCGATCGGATCTTCAGCGGTTTGATAATACTGGTAGGCTTGCTGAAACAACGGTACGGCGGCCGACCATTGGCCCAATTTGGTGTATTGCCGGGCCAGATTAAAATGTGCCTGTCCCAGCATGTCACTCAGTGTTACTTGTTTGGCCCAATCCAGTGCGCGTTGGCGATGGTGCAGTGCTGCTGCCTCGCCCTCCAGTTTATCGGCAAAGTGGCCGAGATTATTGTACAGGTCATACTGCATGGCCGGATCTTGCCGGTTGGCGTATTTGTCGGTCATTAACAACAATTGCTGATAAGCAAATTCAAGGTCGTTACTGAAATACAGTTCCAGGTTGTACAGCCTGATATAGCCTTGTGGGTCATGGCTGCTTTGTTGCCAGTTACCAAGAATTTGTCTGGCTTGTTGGTAATAACGATCGGCGGCCGGGTCCTGCCGGATATGTAACAGTTTGGCGTGGTATATAGCGAGGCGGGCGCGGAAAAAATCAGGTTGGCCGCCGCTCATCACCAGGCTGGAGGTCAGCTTTAACAGCTGCTTATCCAGCTGCATCCGAAACAGCAAGTCCAGCTGCTGCAGGGTGAGTTGGTACCAAAGCCGGGTATGTGGCGTGCTCTGACGCAGCAACGATTCAGTTTGCTTTAAACACACCCGGTTGCTTTGGTTGCATAACTGCTGCAACTCACTGAGCTGTTTGTTCAGCGCTGTTTTGGTCGGTGCCGCAGCTAAGGCAGCCTCTGTGCAGAACAAACACAGGGCGAGGAACCACAGCCTGAAACCGCAAACACCAAGACATTTAATATTGAAGCGATTGAACTTCATCACACACCTGTCCGCGCGAAAAACATCAAAAGCTCCGTCCACAACGACGGCCCTGAAGCATCCGCGCTGCTGGGGTGATAATGATCACCACAATAAAAGCTGTCTGTAACCGGGTCAAGCGCCGTCTGAATCAAGTGTTTCTGCATCCGTCTGGCGCGAGCAGCGCGTTAGCGCATAGTCACCAGCTCCTCGGCAGAAGTAGGATGGATCGCCACACAGTTGTCAAAGTCGGCTTTGGTGGCGCCCATTTTGATAGCGACAGCAAAACCCTGCAGCATTTCATCAGCGCCAAAACCAATCACGTGCAAACCAACAATTTTTTGTTCCGCACCGGCACAAACCAGCTTCATCCGGGTTGGCTCACGGTGCGAGGTCAGCGCCCGGTACATGGCGGTAAATTCACTTTGATAAATTTTAATTGCAGCATCGCCATATTGCGCACGGGCGTCAGCTTCTGACAGGCCGACAGTGCCAATTGGCGGGTGGGAGAAAATCACCGTTGGCACCAGCTCGTAGTTCAGATGCTCGTCTGGTTTGTTGTTAAACAAGCGCTCGGCTAAACGGCGACCTGCCGCCACCGCCACCGGCGTTAATGCCAGGCGGCCGGTGTTGTCGCCCAGCGCATAAATGCCGGGCACATTAGTATTCTGGTAAGCGTCGGTTGGGATAAATCCGGCGGCATCGGTCAGCACGCCGGCGGCGTCTAACTGTAACCCAGCGGTATTGGGGGTGCGGCCAATCGCCCAAATCAGACAATCAACCTGCAGCGTCTGCCCGTTTTGCAGCGTCAGTTGCAGGCTGTTATCAGCTAAACGCTGCACCGCACTGACCTGGCTGTGACTATGCACCGCAATACCATTTTGTTGCATCAACTGATGCAAGGTGTCACTTAACATGGCATCAAATTGGCGTAATGCTTTGTCATGGCGCACCAGTAAATGGGTTTCACTGCCCAGTGCCTGCAACACGCCGGCAATTTCGACCGCGATATAACCGGCGCCAACCACGGCCACCCGTTTGGGGCAGTGATCGAGCGCAAAAAAACCGTCACTGTCGATGCCAAGTTCAGCGCCCGGCACATCCGGCCAGGTCGGCACACCACCGGTGGCGATACTGATGTGATCAGCACTATAACGAACACCGTCCACCTCAATGGTATGAGCGTCGACAAAGCGGGCAAAGCCCTGGATCACCGTCACCTGATTTTTGCCAAGCACCCGCTCGTAAGACGCATGGATGCGGCCTATGTAGGCTTGCCTGCTTTGTACTAAGCGGCTCCAGTCGAGTGGCGGTGGTGTGACGTCAAAGCCATAATCTGGCGCCAGTTTAAAAGCATCAGCAATTTGACCGGCAAACCACATGGCTTTTTTCGGCACGCAGCCGACATTGACGCAAGTGCCACCCAGCGCTTTCGCTTCGACAATGGCACACTTTTTCCCGTAACTGGCGGCACGATTGGCGCTGGCAATACCACCGCTGCCGCCGCCAATCGCAATATAATCAAAATGCTGAGTCATCTGGTTCATTCCGCTGCAAGGTCCGCTGAATCATTGAGCTGAAAGATATGAGGCTGTTTGTTGGTGTTTACAAGTCTGCTGCATCACAGTTTGCCGGAACTTTTTTTCGCGGGAATACCCTAAGCCGACCAGCCGTGTTAAGGCTGCGGTCACCCGAAAATTTAGCTTTGTTTCAGGCAGATAGTCGGCAATTTGCCAGCATGTGTCAGTAAGTAGAGCATGGATAAACAATTTAATGATTGCAGTTGCGCTGTGGTTGTCACAAAACTTTGTTTGACGTGCGCCGCTGAACCAGCTAAAAAGCCACATTCTCGGTGCAGTGTGATTCTGCCGCTGAAACTGCGTTGTAGTTGCACTGCAAACCCATGTCTGCGCAAGCAGGCATTTTGTCTGGAGCTGTTGTCTATGCAAGACATCCTCATCGCCATCTGGCAGCATGATTTTGCTCAGTTAATGCAACTGAACAAAACCACGCTGCTGATCAGCTGTCTGGTGCTGATCCTGTTTCTCGAATCTGCGTTTGTATTTTTGCCTTTGCCGGGTGACAGCCTGGTGTTGTTATCCGGTGGTTTGATTGCGTCCGGCGTCTTTGGCTATGAAGTTACGCTGCTGTATTTGCCGCTGGCGGCCGGCATTGGCAGTGTGATCGCCTATTGGCAGGGGCATGCGTTGGCTCACACTCGTTTCATGCGCACGATAGAACGAATGGTGCCGCCAAAAAGTCTGCATCGCGCCACCGATTTGCTGGAGCGGCATGGCATGCTGGCGATGTTTATTTCGCGTTTTATCCCTTTTGTGCGGGTACTGACGCCGATGATGATGGGCATGACCCGGCTGCATTTAACGCAAGTGTGTGTTATCAGTTTTGTCAGCGCGTTTTGCTGGAGCATGACGCTGAGTGTATTCAGCTATATGTTGTTGCAAGTGCCGCAGCTGGCAAAATACCAGCAGCTGATGGGACAAAGCCTGATGGTGATTTCGGCTATTTTGTTTGTGCTGGCGGTGTTGGCGCTGGTGATTCGGCTCTGTCGGCGCCACCCTGATTAGCGAGCGGACATTCGCAAGCGGGTACAGACCACAGGGACTGCAAGCAGACCCCGTCAAACGGGCTGACGGGGCTGTCGCAACGATTTAGATAACAAGCGTTTCAGTCGGTCTAGAACTTCACATTCACACCCAGCCACAGGTTGCGGGCTTTGTCTTTGTTGTTGTGGTGGTCCAGGAACGAGGCCTGATAACCATTTTGACCATTACTATCGCGCACACAACTGGTGCCTGAACTGCACTCAGTAAAGGTCAGGTCATAACCGGTAAAGTCTTCATCCAGCAGGTTATTCACCCTGGCATTCAGCGTCACCGCGTCGCTGAGCTGGTAACGCGCACCCAGATGCAAGACGTTATAAGCTTTGTAATACAGCTCTTGTTGCTTCACCGCATCAAAAGAACGATACCGCTTGTCACGGCTCTCGCCGGTCAGGAATAAGCCAAAAACAGCGTTGACATCCCAATTCAGCGTCAGGTTGGCCATATGTTTGGCGGTGTTATTCAGTGGCAGGCCTTTGTTGGCACCACTTTTTTGCTCGCTGTCAGTAAAGGTGTAGTTGCCGTTTAACGACAGCGTGTCGCTGAACTGCCAGCGAGCGGCCAACTCGGCGCCCTGGATCACCACTTTATCAATGTTGACTGTTTTATTGCTGTTGGCATACCCAATCGCGGCGTATTCACCGCTGCTGGCGCACTGAATATTGCTGCCAGGGCCACAAGGCTGGCTGGACAGCTTGTCGTCAAAGTCATTTTTAAACAGCGTTGCGTTGAAGTTATGACCGGCTTCATGTTGCCAGTAAGCGGCAATTTCGGCCGACTGACTGGTCTCTGGTTGTAAATCCGGGTTACCAAACATCGGTGAGGTACCCTGTGCAACAAAACCCACTACACCGTCATACAGCTGGGTGGTTTTGGGTGTTTTAAAACCAGTCGCAACACCACCTTTGATAGTCCATTGCTCGTTCAGGCTATAAACGGCATAAACCCTTGGGCTGAACTGGCCGCCAAACACTTCGTGCTCGTCGCGACGCAGGCCCATCGTCAGCGCGACATCGTCAGTGATATCCCAGTTATCTTCGGCAAACAAAGCCCACATGTTGTGCTCCTGAGTCATGCCTGGTGTGCCGGATTCCAGACCAAAGACGCTGTCTTCCAGCTCACCGCGGATCACCTGAAACCCTGAGACCAGCGTATGGCTGCCGGCGTAGTCAAAACTGCTGTCCAGTTTGCCATCCAGCGTGAACTGATCGCTGGCCATCACACGTTTTGGCCGTGGCAGAAATTGTTGCTCGGCTAGTGCTTTGCGTGCGGCTTCAGACAGGCCGGCGTATTGACCTTTGGCGTCGATGATCTCCAGTAGGCGGGCGCGCTCAGTAATACTAAATGGCAGTGTGCGGCCATGGTTTTGCGTATCGACATAGCTGAGTGACACAAAGCTATTGCCAAAAGCCCATTTGCCTTCGTGGCTTAGTGCCCAGCTGTCGCGGCTGAATTCCTGCGTGTCGCTGTAGCCTACTTGTGGATTGGCGCGGCGCGACCAGACACCGCCATTGCTGCGACAGGAATTTTGGTTATTGCCGCTGGCGCCTTTACAGAAATTGCCGGCTTGCCAGATGCTGCTGATGCTATCGACAGTGCCCACCGGATACTCGCGGCTGCCGTTGTCGTTTAGTACCGGCGTGTTGTCGTATTGCTGCGTCGAGCGGTCGATATCCAACCAAAAGCTTTGTTGGCTATTGGGGGTAAAACTTAAGCGGGCACCGATGGTTTTATTGTCGTTGTCGACCGTTTTACCACCGGCCCCAAAGCCCAGTGAGCGGATTTGCGTTTGGCCATTGGGGAAGTTAACCGGCGCATAACTGGGGTTGGATGCCAGCCGGTTATAAAAAGAGCCACGCAACGCCAGCCCCAGCGTGTTATCGATTAATGCACCGGCGCTGTAAAAATCGGTGGTGATGTCGTCACCAAAATCGTCGTCCAGTTGCACAGTACGGCTGTGGCTGACCGAGCCATGCCAGTCGTTGCTGACTTTTTTGGTGATGATATTGATCACCCCGCCCATCGCACCAGCGCCGTACAAGGTTGACGCCGGGCCGCGGATCAGCTCAATCCGTTCTACCGCATCCAGCGCCGGCATATGGCCAAACTGATTACCACCAAAGCTGTTTGGATAGATATCGCCGTGGTTGTTCTGGCGTTTGCCGTCGACCAGGATCAGGGTGTAATCCGACCCCATGCCACGCAAGCTGATAGTCCCCTGACCGGTTTTATCGCGCGTTTCACCGATGTCGACGCCTTCCAGTTCACGTACCGCGTCCAGTAAAGTCAGATACGGTTTGCTGGACAGCTCAGCGGCTGAGATCACCGATACCGAAGCCGGTGCATCAACCAGCTTTTGTTCAAAACCAGCGGCGGTGATCACCAGCACTTCCATCTCTTTTTCCGCAGTTGCGGTGTCAGCGATGTTAGCGGCCAGTGTTGGGGTGGCGGCAACCAGTAAACCAAGTTGGATGGCCAGAAGCAGGGGGGAGCGGCGAAACGTCATGCGGGAGTCTCCAAAACAGCGTTAACTGAGCGTCAGCCCAGTGGTCAATACATGAAAGATGTCAAAGCGATTGACAAGGCGTGTAAAAAAATGTGCGAATGATAATCGGTGTTATTATCAAAATCAATCATGCGTGCCGGTTTTGGCCGAAAGCGATGAGGAAATCGATGAGTGGTCAGCTATTTGTCCTTCGGTGGCAAATTTTTTTCAATGCTAGTTGCCACCGGTGGCAGTTTGTTTTATGCTCAAGTTAATCAATTGGGAACCACCACTTATTGCCCAGTGTTGTTTGCAAAATAACAAGAGAGTGTTCAATGCCGCATGCCCATAAACGCCGCCTATTAAAAACTATGCTGGCCGCATCTGCAGCAGTGGCGTTATGGCGTTGCAGCCGGCCAGGTATTCAGATCTCAATGCCGGCTGAAACAGCAAATGCTGCGGGCCCAACGCCATTGTCGCTGGATGCTTTATGGGCACAAGCGGACGTCATCGAACAAACGATTGGTCGTACCGCTTTTGCCAGCAGGCTGTTTGATATTCGTGACTATCAGGCACGGGCCTATCTGCCACAGGCCGGTGCAACGCAGCAGGATTTGCAGCAGCCGGATTTACAGCAGCCGTTAACCGCTGCCGATACCAATTTAGCGCGGCACAATCGCGCGGCACTGCAAGCTTGTATCGATGCCTGTCACGCCGCCGGCGGTGGTCGGGTGTTGGTGCCGGCAGGTGTGTGGTTAAGCGGCGCCTTAACGTTGCGCTCTAACGTAGAATTACATCTGCAGGCCGGTGCTTTGCTGCAGTTTTACCCGGCGGTGGAGCTTTATCTGCCACTGGTGCAGACCCGCTGGGAAGGCATGGAACTGCTGGGTTACCAACCATTGTTATATGCCGCCAATGCGGAAAATATCGGTATTACCGGGCAAGGCCGGATTGATGGTGGCGGCAGTACCCGGCATTGGTGGCCGTGGAAGGGCGCTTGGAAACATACGCCCTGGCCGGTTGACCCGGTGGTTAATCAACAAGCTGGCCGTGAGTTATTGCTGCAGTGGATTGAACAGGATAAACCGCTGGCGCAGCGTGTGTTGACGCCGAATTATCTGCGTCCGCCGCTTATTCAGACCTTACAGTGCCGGCGGGTGTTAATTGAAGGTATTACTTTAACCAACTCACCCTTTTGGCTGATCCACCCGCTGCAGTCGGAAGATGTGATTGTGCGCCGGGTCACTTGTCGCTCGCATGGACCAAACTCAGATGGTTGTGATCCGGAGAGCTGTAAACGGGTGCTGATTGAGCATTGTGAGTTTGATACCGGCGATGATTGCATCGCGTTAAAGTCCGGCCGTAACCGCGATGGCCGCCGGCTGAATCAGCCGGTTGAGCAGGTACTGATCCAGCATTGTGCGATGAAAGCCGGTCACGGTGGTGTGGTACTGGGTAGCGAGATCTCTGGCGGCGCCCGGCAGATTTTTGCGCGGGATCTGGTCATGAGTAGCCCGGATTTAGACCGTGGTTTACGCATCAAAACCAATGCAGCCCGTGGTGGATTGATTGAGCAGGTGGCGCTGCGCGATATCGTGATAGGCCAGGTTAAAGACGCTATTGTGATCAACTACTTTTATGAAGAGGGTGACGACGGCGAGCATTTGCCAACGGTACGTGATGTGTCTATCCATAATTTGCAGGTCAAGCAGGCGCAGCGGGTATTTGAACTGCGTGGTTTTGCCAAATCACCGATTGGCCCGTTGCGCTTAAGTAAGGTGCAGGTGCAGGCGGCTGCGCTTGGTGAGTTGCAACAGGTTGGTGAGCTCGCCACTGATCGGGTGTTGATTAACGGTAAACCATGGCGCTTTGGTGATTAAATTTTTTAATGCAATTTTGCTACCGGTAGACAAGGTGTTTCATGCCGATAGCAACAGGACAGGATAAAACAGATGAGTCAGCCAACCAATCCAGCGAACAGTTGCAGCGCACCGTTGCTGCAGGTGCCTGCCGTGCCGCTTTGGCAGGTGCACCCACGTGATAACGTGTTGGTGGCTTTGCAAACGTTGCCGGCCGGGTTTGTGCTGCCAGCGCCTTGGCCGCCGCTGACCTTACCGGCCGAAGTGCCAGCCGGTCATAAACTGGCGCTGCACGCGCTGCAAGCCGGTGATGCGGTGTGTAAATACGGTTATGCCATTGGGGTGTTGACCGAAGCGGTGCCAGCCGGTGGGCATATTCATAGCCACAATCTGAAAACCGCTTTAGATGGTGCGCTTAATTATCGCTACGACGGTACCCCAGCGCCTGCGCTGACGGTTTATCCGGCTGATTTACCACGCGAGTTTCTCGGTTATCCGCGTGCCAATGGCAGCGCAGGTACTCGCAATGAGTTATGGATTTTAAATACTGTCGGTTGTGTCAATCAGGCGGCCAGCCGGGTGGCGCGGGCGGCGCAGCAATATGTCGATAATACCGGTTTGGCCAATATCGACGGCGTATTTGCCTACACCCATCCGTTTGGGTGCTCCCAGCTGGGCGATGACTTAAGCCACACCCGGCAAATTTTAGCGGGCCTAGCGCAAAACCCGAATGCCGGCGCCGTGCTCATTTTGGGGCTTGGTTGTGAAAACAATCAGTTAGCTGCTTTGCTTGCCGGCATCACGGGTATTGACCACAGCCGCGTCCGCGCTTTTAACGCACAGCAGGTCAGTGATGAAGATGCCGAGGGGCTGGCCGCTGCCAAAGAATTATTACAGTTGATGCAGCAGGACAAACGGGTACCGTGCCCGGTCAGTCAGCTGACCTTTGGTATGAAATGCGGTGGCTCGGATGGTTTTTCCGGCATCACCGCCAATGCCTTGGTGGGGCAGATCGCCGATTTAGCAACAGCGGCAGGCGCCAAAGTGGTGCTGACTGAAACTCCAGAAATGTTTGGTGCCGAACAAGTGCTGATGGCGCGCGCCCGCAACGAAGCGGTGTTTGGCGATATCGTCAATTTAGTGAATGAATTCAAACAGTACTTTATCGATAACCAGCAGCCGGTCTATGAAAACCCAAGCCCTGGCAACAAAGCCGGTGGCCTGACGACATTGGAAGAAAAGTCGTTAGGGGCTATCCAAAAAGGCGGCAGTGCTGTAGTGGAGCAAGTGATCCCCTATGGCGCGCAGGCTACGGAAGCGGGCCTGACTTTATTGCAGGGACCGGGCAATGACGCCGTCTCGTCCACCGCGCTGACTGCGGCGGGCTGCAATCTGATTTTATTTACCACCGGTCGCGGCACGCCGCTTGGCTTTCCGGTGCCGACAGTAAAAATCAGCTCCAACAGCGCGCTGGCCAGTCGCAAACCCAGCTGGATTGACTATGACGCCGGTGCCATGTTGCAACCAGAGCAAGACATTCAGCGTTTTGCCTGTGAGTTTTTCCGCTATCTGCTGGCGGTCGCATCGGGTCAACCAACCCGCAACGAAACCTATTTGAATAAAGAAATCGCCATTTGGAAAAACGGCGTGACGCTGTAGCAGCCAGCTGCACTTTGCCACTACAGCACAGCATCAGCAGTTATGGCCGGCCTGGCGGTAGCTGCAACCAAACAAACGGCAAGTCAGCCCGCCGGCGGCTTGCACAAGTTAGATTGACGGTTGCGCCGGCAGGCGGGCCATGGAGCACAGAGAATACATATGACAGCACTGACTTTACATCCTGATCGCTTATTTGCCGCCGAGCCGCAGCAACGTGATATTGCGCGCCGCTTGTATGCCCGCATCAAAGATCTGCCGATCGTCAGCCCACACGGTCACACCGATCCGCGTTGGTTTGCCGACAACCAGAACTGGGACAACGCCACTAGTTTGTTGCTGTTGCCCGACCATTATGTGTTTCGCATGTTGTACAGCCAGGGCATCACACTGGAACAACTGGGGATCCGCCGCAAAGATGGCGTCGCGGTTGAAACGGATTACCGCAAAATTTTCCGCTTGTTTGCTAGCCATTATCAGCTGTTTCGCGGCACGCCGTCGCGTATCTGGCTGGACTCCGTATTTCATGATGTGTTTGGCCTGCGGGTTGCGCTGAGCGCCGATACCGCCGACCACTATTACGACAGTATCAACGAGCAGCTGCAGACCGATGCCTTTAAGCCGCGCGCTTTGCTGGATCGCTTTAACATCGAAGTGATTGCCACTACCGAAGGGGCGTTAAACGACTTAAAACACCACGCCAAACTAAAAGGCAGTGGGTTTGAAAAACGGGTGATCACCACCTTCCGGCCGGATGACGTGATTGACGCTGACCGCGCTGATTTTGCTGCGAATGTGCGTAAACTAGGCGAGCTGACCGGCGAAGATACCAGTACTTGGCCTGGTTATTTGCAAGCGCTGCGGCAACGGCGGGCATTTTTCCGCGAACATGGCGCCACCGCAACCGACCATGGCCATCCATCGGCGCTGACCGCCGATTTACCGGCGATTGAGGCGGCAGCGTTATTTGCCCGCTGCCTGAGTGGCGAGGCATCGACAGCCGAGACCGAACTGTTCCGCGGTCAGATGCTGACCGAGATGGCTGGCATGAGCCTGCAGGACGGTATGACGATGCAAATTCACCCTGGCGCGCATCGCAACCATAACCAACTGATTTTCGAGCGCTTTGGCGCAGATAAAGGCGCTGATATCCCAAGCCCGACCGAGTATGTGCAGGCACTGAAGCCATTGCTGCAGAAATACGGCAATGAAAGCAAACTGAATATCATTTTGTTCACGCTGGATGAAACCAGCTATGCGCGCGAATTGGCGCCGCTGGCAGGCCATTACCCGGCGCTGAAATTAGGCCCGGCCTGGTGGTTCCATGACTCACCAGAAGGCATGCTGCGCTTTCGGCATCAGGTCACGGAAACGGCTGGTTTTTACAATACCTGCGGTTTTAACGACGATACCCGCGCCTTTTTATCTATTCCGGCCCGCCATGACGTGGCACGCCGCATTGATTGCCGCTTCCTGGCGCAACTGGTGGCTGAGCACCGGCTGCACGAAGACGAAGCGCATCAGCTGGCTTACGACCTGACTTATCGCTTAGCCAAACAGGCGTATCAGCTATGAACCGCTTATCGCTTGCAACTGTTCCTGTAAAACTGCAGCCGGCATATCTTGTGTCTGCTGCAGTGGGTGGTGTTCGCCCGGCCATTGGCATCGTCCATTTAGGTCCGGGCGCTTTTTTCCGCGGCCACCAGGCCTGGTACACCGAGCAGGCCCTGCGGCTTAGTCACGCCGCCGGCAACACCGGTAACTGGTCAATTTGCGCGGTATCGATGCGCAGCGCCGATGTCGCACAGGCGCTTAATCCGCAGGATGGTTTGTATGTACTAGCGCAAATGGAGCAGCAGACTGAATTGTCGGTGATTGGCGCTATCCGTGAAGTGCTACAGGCACCCACGCAATACAACGAGGTGCTCAGTCGTCTGCTGAGCCGTGACTGCCAGCTGGTGACGATGACGATCACCGAAAAGGGATATTGCCTCGGGGCCAGCGGCACGCTCGATTTACAAAACAACGATATTGCCGCTGATTTACAGCTGGCCGATGTCTGGCAGCAAGCGCGTTCTGCCGTGGCGTTATTGACGGTGGCGCAGTATTTACGGTTTCGCCAGGGCTTACCACTGTTGGTGTTGTTCAGCTGCGATAACTTAACCGACAACGGCCACAAATTAAAAGCCGCTATTCGCCGCTTTGCCGCCCATTGCCACTTATTTGCCAACGATGCAGACTTTTTGCTGGCCTTAACCGAGCTGGCTTGCCCTTGTTCTATGGTCGACAGCATTACCCCAGCGACTGACGACGCTTTGCGCCAGCTGGTGGCAACTGAGCTTGGAATCAGCGATGCCTGGCCGGTAAAGCGCGAAGCCTTTTGTCAATGGGTGATTGAAGATGTGCTGCCGCCGTCGTTGCAGCAGTTACGCCAGTACTGGCAACAAGCCGGCGTGATTTTTACGCCAGATGTCAGCGCTTTTGAAGCAGCTAAATTACGGCTACTGAATGCGCCGCATTCCATGATGGCGTACCTCGGCTGTTTGCTGGGTGTGGAAACTGTGTTTGATGCCATGCAACAACCCGCTTTGGTACAGCTGCTGCAAACGCTGGTTACGCGTGAAATTTTACCGCAAGTGCCAGCGGTGGCAGGGCTTGATTTGGCCGCCTACAGCGCGGCGATTTTCCAGCGCTTCCGCAATCCGCAGGTGCGCCATTTACTGGCACAAATTGCCTGGGATGGCTCGCAAAAGCTACCAATGCGCTTATTGCCGGCATTGCAACAAAACCTTATGCAGCAGCAGTCAGTGCAGTTACTGGCTTTAGCCATTGCCTGTTGGTTGCAGTTCCTGCGCTTACGCCATGCGCAGGCTGCGCATGTTGCAGGACAGGCCGGGCAGCCAGCTTTAGTGGACCCGCTCGCGCCACTGCTGTTGGCGACTGCCGCGCAGTGCAGTGGCAACAGCAGTACTGATGTTGCGCTGTGGCTGGCGCTGGATCAGGTATTTGCCGCTGATCTAACCCGGCAACCGGCCTTTGTCAGCGCGTTGCAGCAGGCGTATCAAACACTGACGCCGCTGGTCGCAATGACGCCGGCGGTTTCTGGCGCGGATAACGCCGTGCTTAAGCAACAGGTGTTGCAGCAATTACTGACTGATGCGGCGGTTTAACAAGTTAACAACAGACGGACTGAATGATGCTTGCTTTATCAACTTTATTAAAAGGCAGCCCATTGCTGCCGATTATCCAGACCGACCAGCCGGCGCAGGCGGTGGCTATCGCCAAAGCGATGGCAGCTGGTGGCGTGACGGCGGTGGAAGTAGTGCTGCGCACCGAGCTGGCGCTCAAAGCCATTACTGCTATTCGGCAAGCCTGCCCTGAGTTATTGGTGGGGGCTGGTACTGTGTTAAATGCCCAGCAAGCGCAGTCTTGCGTCTGGGCCGGCGCTCAGTTTTTGGTTAGCCCCTGCGCCACCGAAAAACTGCTGGCCGGCATGTTATCAACTGGCTTACCGGTGGCGCCCGGCGTGTCTACCGTCACCGAAATGGCTACGGCACACGAGCTTGGCCTGAACGAACTGAAGTTTTTTCCGGCGCATTTGTCAGGCGGCGTTGGCATGTTACAGGCAGTGCGCAGCATTTTGCCGAAAGTGCGGTTTTGCCCAACCGGCGGCATTGGCTTGCATAACCTTGGCGAATTTTTAAAACAGCCGAACGTGTTTGTCGCCGGTGGCAGTTGGTTAACGCCGGCTGATGTGCTGAAAAACGCCGACTATGCGGCGATCACTGCGCTGACTACCCAATCGCTGGAGATTGCCGCCA
>Ga0169931_10006495_pt1 | contig 17607 bp, 18 predicted proteins | sample Kivu_15m_20L_FD_129675 | JGI IMG/M metagenome (GOLD analysis project Ga0169931, IMG submission 129675) | Freshwater microbial communities from Lake Kivu, Western Province, Rwanda to study Microbial Dark Matter (Phase II) - Kivu_15m_20L... | ecosystem: Environmental > Aquatic > Freshwater > Lake...
TCACGCTTTTGAGTGGTATCTAAGCTTAGAACGTTGGCTCCCCCTTCATCCATCCAATCTCCCAAACCACCGCACAGCAATGCGCTCAGTTACCTGAGATCAACTTTTGTCAGTCAACCAGAGTTGGAGTTTAAGGGGCTGAGGCCCCTTGTTGGAGGTGTTCCCCCCAAACCCTAAGCCAAATAATTCTGTCCATGTACTTATATAACCCGCTGCACGGCTCTCCCGCTGTCTCATGGACAACTAATATTCACCTCTCTATTCTCTGGCATTTTGTCAAGTACAATTTATACCAAATTAGATGCGATTACCCTGCATTTTCAGGTCATCGTAGAGCAATTAAGCATATCTAAGCCGGGAGAGCCAGAATTACTTTATATTCTGTCAACATGGGGGAGTAGCCCCATTGCACGGGAGGGGCGACACCCCTCATCGATCAGGTTTTGTGATCCCCTTGTCACCTGCTAACAAGTCAGGGATTATATCTACAGATCAGTTACAAGGACGCAGAAAGTTTTACCTTAGTTCCATCGGCTCAACTACAAGTATCGGCTCTTCCGGCCTAACTATGCGGGGTTAAGACCCAGGAGGTCTAAAACCCTTTCATACCAATGCTTATAGGCCTTAGTCCCATAAAAGGAACTTTGAAGACGTAATTTTGGCTGAAAGCCTTGTATAGCAACGTTTTCGGGTCATCATAGAGCAATTAAGCATATCTAAGCCGGGAGAGCCCAAGTATCTAAACCTGCCGAATCCTAAGTTATGTCGAACCCTAGTCTGCTCACTTGAGATAATGATCTACTGTCGTCTCCCCAGATATAGCCATGCGTCAAAAGAAAGACATCCAGAAAGTTGATATTGAAACCTACTTCAGTGATGTAGACGATCACGTCACGTCCATTCAAAAACCTACTAGCCACTATGCTCAGAATGATCAAAACCTGAGCAGTTTAAAAAAGTTTTTGATTACACCCCCAAGCACCAACAATTCGGTTCTAAGGCCCTATCAAAATGAGCGGTCTATGCTGGCTGAAGACCGTAATTTCAGCGTGTTTGAGCTAGAGATGGCCTATGGTGCAGTCTGTAAGTTGAAAGATAAACTCCAGACCGATTCCCTGGAGGAGGTTACCCCTCCACCCGCCCCAGAGACCGAAAGAATCCAGGTGATAGACAAGCCAAAACCGAAGTGGTTTCTGAAAGTTCTGAAAATTTCGGTTGCACTAACAACAATAGCTATTTTGGCAAATATTTCATGGCCCTACGCGACAAAATGCCTAACCACTAAATGCTATCAATCCCTAGAAAAACAAGTGTCAGAGACTGTATATTCCCTAGGCAAGAGAGTCAGCGATGGCCCTTCGGAAATAATAGAAAAAATGGCAGATAGCCCAGATAAGGGATACTTTTCGGAAAGCTTAAGGTATGCCTACACAGCTTCACAAGTTACCCAGCATGCCCAAACCAGCGAAGATTGGCAACAGGTCATTCATCTATGGCAACTGGCCCTCAAGAATCTTGAATATATTCCAGTCAACAGTACCCTATATCCTGGGACCCAGACCAAAGAGGTTCAATATCAAAACAACCTAGCCTACGCCCGTCGAGAGTTAGAAATGGCTCCCTTTAGAGCAGGCGTTAGGGCTGCAGAAGAGGCATCCCAACTGGCAATCAAAGCAGATAGCGAAGAAGAATGGCAAAGCGTGGCTAACAAATGGCAAGCAGCGCTTACAATGATGCAATCTGTGTCCAGCGGCAACGAGCATTACCAAGTTGCCCAAAACAAGCTAGTCGAATATTCTACAAAGTTTGCTTATACCCAAAAACGCTACCTAGATAGCCAGCGACCATAATACTACCATAATAGAGGTTCTAGAGAGGCATTTCGCCTAAACCAGATCCCCAAAAGCACCGTTGAATCAACCCTCAATGGCATCTAGGGCTTATAGTTAAACGCGAAACACTCAGGTGGTGATTTAGGTCCAGTTAAAGTCAAGAGGGTATAGTTAGAACTCGAATAATCCAAGCTTTTGTAGTACAAGAGTACGGCTGAAGTCTCAGGATCATTCTGGTCAATAGCCTCAAGACAACTGCGATCGGATAGATTTTGCCTCTCAACAAACGACAGCTTTGGTCCACTATCTAAGTCAGTAAACACCACGGCTCCGAGTCCAAACTCCATGTAGCCCTGCCAGGCTAGGGCCAGAATCGGTTGGTAATACTGAGTCAGGCGCTGTAGGGTGACATTTGAGACAGTGCTCAATCCCTGCTGATCATGTTGCACAATCACTGAATTCTGTAGCATTGACTCCCGAGCACCAAGGGGCAAAACCTCCTGATTCAGTACAGAACCCCGTAACGGCATATCTCCAGAGACCCACTCCAGCAATTCCCCTGGTTGACACTGCAAAGCATCACAGATTCCCTCAAGGCGTTGAGGGGTCAACCGCGGCATGTCATCTGCCTTGCGGAGCCTATAGACAGAGTTCTCTGTGATGTCTAGGTACTCGGCGAGATCCTTATTGCGCATGCGCTTTCTCGCCATAACCTCATGTAACTTCCAGCGGATTGGCATGTAATCTCCGGGAGACGGGTGAACTCACAGTAATATAAAAGCACAAAACCATAAATCAACTTCTCACGTAGATTTATCCCCCCTAGGCATTGACAAGACTCTACGCAAGGTGTAGATTTAACACATCTAGCTGATGAAGCGCATAAGGCTAGCCCCACTCCCTGCTCTTTGAGAGGTATTGCCATGAAAAACGAAGAAGTTGCTTTAGATGAGCCTGCCACCTGCTTGAGCCGAGCCAAGGTACCTGAATCCCAGGCTAAATCAGAGCCTCTAATGTCAGGTATGCGGTTTTTTAGAAACGGACATTGGTGGGAAATAGACAGCCATATCAAAGGTCGAGCTCACAGTTACTACAGATGTAAGCCAACTTGCTTTATTGAAAGCCGCTTCTACACCGAGATGGAAATCAAACAAGCTCTAGAGGAAGAGACATTCACTATGCAACAAAATTCACAGGATTACAGCGGTAGAGGAACCGGACGATTAGTCATTGAGCCAATTCAAAACAGCGCATCCTTATCTGGAGAATTCGAGAACAAGCGAGCTAGAAGTAGCAGAAATATACTCCCAGCCTCTGACCAAAAAGAGCTAATAAAAGTTTTACTTGTTGGGTCTCGACAAGCCGTCAAAAAGGCAATTCGAAAACTTCATCTGACAGGATTTGCAAACTTAAATGATTGGAGTGCATTTCAAAATCGCTCAAATAGTAACGAAGTTCTGAGCATATTAGTGCATAAAATTTAATTTGGGAGCCAACTACCAATAGGGGAGCACTATACATGAGAAAAAATCCTGCTGAGTCTACATTCATATTGCTTGCCAACTACAGTTTTGAGCTAACTGAGACAAACATCAACGATCTGGTTTTCTGTTGGCTTAGCTTATATCCAAGCAAATGGGTAGTTGCAGCTATTGTCGAAGCTATTTATCAAGGACGATACAAAGTCGAATCAGTAAGCCGAATCCTCAACGCCTGGAGTATTCGAGGTTACCCGGTACATCACTTTGATTATGACTTCGCAGACGTAGTTTGCAAGAAACTTGCTAATTTCGGAAGCTACAAAACCAACAATTTGATTGAAAAAGTCGGAGAAGAAATGGAACATTCAGAACGCATCGCAGATCAAGAAAAAATGGCCCAAGCAGCCCGACAGATTAAAACCATAGCAATAGATTCAAGAACAACTGGCAAGGCGGAACAAACCTATAAGAGTACGCCAAATCAAAAGATCAGCAATTGTGAAAGACTAGTAGTTCATTTAAGTGCCTAACCATTGCTTTAATTCCTTAACCCATTCAGGAGATTCAACCCATGAGTTCTTATTACCCAGGAAGCATTGATTACTATGCTGACAAAGAACATCAACCACAATTGCCCGTATACGATCATTCATCTCTGAATCAACCCTCCATGGCCGAAGTAGTGATTTTAGAGCCCACGTCATTTGAAGAAATGCCTGAGGCAATTCAAGCTCTGAAAAAACAGCAGACGGTTGTCTTAAATTTGATCCACATGGGGCATGAAGATGCTCAACGATCCGTAGACTTTTTGGCAGGAGGAACAATTATGTTCAATGGCTCCCTTGAAAAGATTGATCAAAAAGTGTTTATCTTTGCCCCTCAAAACACCGAAATATTTTTTGATGGGAATTGCGGGCGGCCAAATAATAACACGGAAGCATTTAGCCAAAGCAAAGTATTTCATAAGCATAGTTATGTGATTCCCGGAGGGATAGAGCAGCAAAATTTGATGCAAAAAGCTTCCTAGAAAATCTCTTTTAATTAATAGCAATCTGCACCATGATCTCTACAAATTTAATTTCAGGTGTCACATTTTGGGTCTTTAAAGCACTCTGGGAAAGTCGTGATGAAACCTATAAACTACTGAGCAAACAGCTAAAGCAGAGCATATTCCATGCCTCTAAGGAATATCAGGCTTCTTACATCGCTCGCCATGGTTTTATCAAGTTAGATGAATTAAGTTCTTCGGTCGAGCTATCTAAAGTTTACGTTGCCCCAGCTCTAGTTGATCAGTCTATACCCTTCTACCCTCTGGCAAAAAAAGTAATTCACCATAAAGAAATCGACTATCTCAAGCGGCTAAAATTAGCCTATGACGGGCTTGAACTCGCCCAAAAACATAAGCATATGATCGTTAGAGGGGAACCCGGTATTGGCAAAACTACCTTTCTTCAAAAGCTAGGATTAGAGGCATTCAATGAAGTTAACCATAGTCTTGCTAACGCCCATATACCAGTATTTATTCAAACTACAAAATGTCTAGACAAAGAATTCAATCTTCAATCTATGATAGAGGAGGAGTTTGAGGCCTGTGGATTTCCAGAGCCTGATGGTTTTGTAGAATCTGCCCTAAAACGAGGTAAATTGCTCATCTTAATTGATGAATTAAATATATTACCAATTGCTAGACGCGATCATATTGTCCTGAAGATTAAAGACTTTTCCGATCTTTACAGAGACAACCGAATTGTATTGGCGGGTCGAAAGTCAAAACGGCCCCATGCCTTAATCCACTTCCAAACTGTTAGTATCCTAGGCTTTAGCAGCACCCAGGCTCAAAACTATATTTCAAAAATCCATCAAGTTCAACATGAAGAAGAAATACCTCCTAAAGTGTGCCAACTAATCTGGCAGAAGATTGGTGAAAATAATAAGGCTACTAAATTTATTGTTCATAATCCTCTCTACTTAAATATTGTCCTGTCCCAGTATAAGACGTCATCCAAAATTTTCTTTGGAAAAACCGTAATCTATGAAAAAATTCTTGCCAATCTATTAGGCAAAAGTGTTTATCCAAATACAGTTGATCATTCCCCCAGTGATTTAGAAAGCACTGGGGAAACTCGACTCAATATTCTTACTGAGATTGCCTATGTTTGCCTGAAAAGTGGAAGACTTTATTTCCACAAAGCGGAAATAAAGCGTTTATATACGGCAATTGTCAAGAAGAAAGGGATTGATAAAAACTCCCTTGATTTAAATGCTATCAGGGAAGATTACCTAGCTAATTTTATTGTCTATGTTGACAAAAATCTATGTCAATTTAATAACTTGCTAATCCAACAGCTATTAGCTGCTTATTACCTAATGGACAATCTTAAGACTCTAGATGAAACGGCTGATCAATTTTTAGACACGCCAGCCTGGGGAGATGTTTTCATCTTTCTTGCCGGCATGCAGGGAGCTGACTACTTGATCTCGATAATTCAAGATGGCATTTTTTCGAAGATAAACAGCCCTCAGCTATTGCCTTTTATACAGTGGATTTCAAGTATTTCTGAGGACGTTTGTATATCTCTTGATCAAACTGCTAACCGATGTTATGCCGTTTTCATGGTATTTGAAATTATTCTGCTGTTTGACAATCGAAATCAAGACCGTCATATTATCTCCAATATTCTTAAACAGATTAAAGAAATTATCACGCTCTTAGATCCTGAGTGCCAAATTATCACACCACTCAACTCTAAGGTCAGAACTAGTGATTCAGTCAGCATCAGTCACTTCATCGACCCTTTGATAACACGTGGGCTGTCACTAGATCGATTACTTGACTTGGCAGAAATTTTATCTAGAAAAGCAGAATCATATAGATTAATTAATCCTGCCAAATTCTATCAGCTTAAGGCTATAATTCAGCATTTAAAACAACAGCTCAGAGGCAAAAATGTATCAGTTTATCATCGCAAAATTTGCGAAAAAAACCTTTATAAGCTATGGATTCAATCTCTTGATATTAGCGATAGCTTGTTGAATTTTACAGCTAGAGATCTGCAATCATTCTACCTGTACTGCCGAGGCACTTGCCTAATTATTAACTGCCTGAAGGAAGCCTTTTATGTATCTGGGGAACTTCGAGATGATGTCACACAGGCATTATTCAATAGTGCTGTGAATTCCAGCCCGGTAGTCTATCAATTTTAGGAGCGTTGAGAGCCATGAATTTCGAAAATTTAGCGCGTCTTTCCTTTGAACAATTGACTGAAATGCAACAGTGTATAAGCACAGCTATCAACGAAAAAAAGAGCCTTTGTCTCAGAGATGCAACAAGCGATATTATAGATTTTCTAGCACTAAATCATTCCGATGTCGACCTGTGGGAGATAGTGAATGAACTGGCATTCCGCAGCCACATACAGATAAATAGGGACAGCAGCTTCATTCTTGAGCATGAGACAAAAGAAGAAATTTCAACCACTCTAGAATCCTTGGATAATCCTGATTTTCTGCTTAAGAATGCTCGTCTTCTCTCAGAGCGTTTAAAAACTATCAGGAATTCGGTCTTGCAAAATGATGATTCACGACTTCTATGGCTAACAAATGATGGCATTCAAAAAACGTCAAAAATGTTCGGCAAAGAACTTGCTGAAATTTTGCAGGAGACGATTAAAAAGCTTGAGAGACTAGATAGCTTGGATGAAGACGATGAAAAGATTCAGGATCTCAGCATGGCAGTTAAAAAAATTGATGAATGGGCAGAATTTAAGCTCGGCTTATCTCTGCTGAATGGAACCTTAACAGTTATCAATCCATTTTCATCTAGGCAACATCAGGACAAAGGTGATCGAAGTTTAAGCAAAATGCCTCCCATTGCGGAAATCCGAAAGGATAAAAGCGACAGAGAGATTAGTTTTCCCTTTAGCCACAAAAGTGACGTTAGAAGGTATGCAAACACTTAGGTTTTAACCAACGTTGATTGGGAGTATGTCATAATTTCGCCAGAGAAAATTCCCTCAGCCTCCAATAGCCCCGCATTTCGGCTCAAAGGCAAGCTCTGTAAAGCTTTTGACTCATGCCGACATGGGTAACGCAGAATCCAGGTATATAGGGCATTGATTTTTCTCTCATTGGATGATGACGCACTTCCCATTGATTTGACCTCTGTTTAGATATAGGAGCAAAAAGCAGGTGAGTGCTAGATTTCCTGATAGATTAGCCTATCTGAAGCGATATCCAACCTTAAAGCACGAGGAAGAAGTCGTGTTTGGGCAACAGGTCAGACACATGATGGATCATGCTGGCTCGGTTCCCCGAGACATTATTGATAATGGAACAGCCGCCAAGCGCCGCATGATCGAAGGTAACTTGCGCCTTGTTGTGTATATTGCCCAGAAATACCTCGGAAGGGGTTTGGATCTCGATGATTTAATATCTGAAGGTATCCTAGGACTAAATCGTGCGGTTGAGAAATTTGAACCCGCTAAAGGGTGTCGCTTTAGCACCTATAGCTGTTGGTGGATCCGGCAATCTATAACCCGTGCTTTAGCTAGCCAAAGCCAGAATATTCGCATTCCCCTACACGTAATTGAGAAACTGAATAAGGTTAAGAAATGGCAACACACATTTCATATCGATTACCATCGTCATCCAAGCCAGAGCGAATTAGAAGCTTTTTTAACTGCCGAGCTAGGTCTGAGCTTTGCCGATTTTCAGAAGCTGACCTTAATGACTCAACGGCAGCCGAGCTTGGATGCTTCGCTAAACGATGATGATGCAGATTTCAGTCTAGGCAATTCGATCCGAGATCAGTTGCAAGATAGATCTGCTGAGACTTTTGAGAGCACCTATGAACTTGAGAGTATTCTAGGCCGAGCAAATTTAACTGAGCGTGAGCTTAAAGTATTAAGGCTGCATTTTGGTCATAGCCAAAGCCTGAGTGAAATTGGACAGCAGCATTTAGGGGGCATTACTAGGGAGCGCGTGCGACAGATTAAGGCCCAAGCAATTAAAAAGTGTCGACAAGCGCTGGCCTCTAGGGATTTCTAGAGGCCAGCTCTAGGAAAGAATTAAACAAGCCTTTTATCACGCGGTTATTTCTTGATGAGGCCCAACCAAAAACTGTAACGCAACAATATTAGAGCCGTCTGACTCGCTGTGGTACTTATCAGCCCAAGCCCGCACCAGCTCGTCAAGCTCTTGCATAGCTATATCTCGCTTTTCTGGTTCAATTTCTAAGGTTTCTATACCTCGCATTACCTCTGGGTCATTATTGACCCAAGAGTACATCCACTGGAAAGAGCGGGTTAAGTCTTGGATCATGGTTTGCATACGAGCCTGCTTATCTCGAGGAGAGTAATCTTTTCTAGCCAATAAATACGCAAAACTGTCCTTCGAGAACTTGATCTCCTGGATTGTTCCTGAATCTATTAAGCGGAACTTTGCGTGTTCTATTAGCGCTTCACTGGAAGGAGTACGTTGTGACTCAGGCAAGAGAGACTGGGCTTTTTCATGCAGTTCTTTGAGCAACTCTTGAACATCACTTTCTCGAATTATTGCGCAGCTTGGCGCATCTTTGGAAATGCTAGACTCCAAGATTAGACGTTCACTAGCTGTCAGGCTAAAGAGCTTGGTTCTAGATTGGCCATTCGCTATCGAATATTTTTCGATCCACATATAGGCAAAGCCAATCAGATAAGTGGGCTCTAAACTGCCCAGCAAGCATAGGGAGCTGCCAGCTTCTAAAAGACTATCAAATTCTTTGACGATTTCTTTTACACGACGAGGTTCTACGTGGTGAAGAAATCCAGTACGCCTTAAGTTGTTACCCTCTTCTAGATAGGTCAGATAAACTGCAAATTTAGCCGCCATTGAAACTGCATCAATAACTCTTCCGTAGCGATGGCCAAAGTTTTTGATTAAATTTATAACTAGTAAGAGTAGAAAGAAATCTATATCACTAACATTGAGGGCACTAGCAAGTTTATCATGATCCACCCGAAATTGCATTTATCTTATACTCCAATTGTTCAGATGACAGCATGGATAACTACCAAACGAACACGCAGTAGGTAATCTCACTAGTTATCAGGCCTCTCACCGAAGAGACCACTTGTAAAAACAATTATAAACATTTTATTCTAGTTACATAACTCGGCATGTGTCAACAAAAATGAGCCAGAAACTAAAAAATGGAGGTAATTAGTCATCGCAATAGGAGAGGCTTAATGAGAAAGCCTCCAGAGCCGCAAGATTATCCCGGTAAGAGAGCAGGGGGAGAGCAGCCCGAAGATGCGATGAGCTCAAAGAGGTGGTCGACGGCATTTTTACCCTGATGGCGCATGGATTCGAGAAAACTGAACATCATGGCCACGAGCTGAGCACCCCAATCACTGCGGGCACCGCCGGTGACTTTGCGATGAATCACCACGGGGGCGTAGACCCCGTTGCTCCAAAGGAGCCGCTACGCGAACGGCGTCATTGTTGTCTGGGTTGACCTCAGGCTGGGACAGAAAGGCGAACCAGTCTGCCCAATAGACCTTATTGGAAATAGTAGGAGAAATTGCTGCCTCCAACTCTCCCCCTAGGCTTTTGGAATTAAGCGGCCTCTAAGCGCTGAGCGGGTCTCGTTTGGCGGTGGGTTAATCGAAAATTGTGAAGTCCACAGGCCGTTTCCGGTTTTGTCAGCTTGCCGTGTCCTCCTCAGCTATCTGGCCAGCGCTATGGTTAGGCGTAGCGGGTGAGGGCAATGCGGTAGCGCTCTTTCTTGGTGACCACGATCTCCCCAATCTCGAGTCGTCCCTTGCTGCGAATCACCACGAGATCGCCGGTGGCTAGGCTATGGCTGGGTTGAGTGATCGCCTTCCAGTTGACGCGCACATGGCCAGCGCTAATCAGATCGGCCATTTTGCTGCGCGATAGGCCAAAGCCGGCTGAGGCGACGGCATCCAGCCGCAGGGAGGCTTCTACGGTGGTGAGTTCTTTTTTCTGGGGTGGGCGTACCCTCAGCTGATCCCAGGCGAGGGGCTGGGTTTTAACCGGCACAGACCGCACCTGAATCAGCGATGGCACGAGCGCATCCACCGCTTCCGGCGTGACAATCACCTGGGCACCCCGTTCGCCCAGCACAATAATGTCGCCGACGCTGCCCTCGGGCAACCCGGTAGCCAAGACGGCCCCTAAAAAATCTGGGTGGTTGGCGGGGTCAAACATAAAGTTGCCCCCCACGGTCAGCAGCACCAGTGGCACCTGGCTAGGCTCGAGGGGTAGGTCGGTGCGGGCCAGGGCCAGCCGTTGGCGCTCGGCTTGGGGGTAGCCGCCCCAGGCCAGACTATGCACATCGGTCAACCGCTGAATCAGGGCTGCGGCCTCGATCTGCTCTGGAGGAGATAAAAAGTCGGTGATGACCACGTCCCAGGTCTTCAAGGCCTGGTCGGCCTGGTCTAGAATCCGGGTCAGGCCGTCGCGGTGTTCAACCGATTTCAGCAGATCATCCTTGGGCAGCATGGGCAGGGGTGGGAACCGGTAGGTGGGTCGGGGCGCTGGTGACGCCCGCGTCTAGGAAGACTGTTTCTGACTTTACCCTATTGGGTGAGGCTCCTGGCGGCATCCAATAGAGGTGGGTTCCTCCAGACCGGCAGAAACCCACCTCTGGAAAAACCACTAGTTGGCGATCGCGTCGGCGACCTCCTTGCGCTTGGCATAGATGCTCTTGAGGTGGCGCTTCACCGTGTTTACGGTGATGTAAAGCTCCCGAGCAATTTCATCGTAGGTGCGATTGGTCCGCCGCAGTACCCAGACGGCCTGTTCGCGCGGGGTAAGGTTGTACTGAATTGATTCCAGCAGCGCCGAGGACTGGGCCGCCGAGGTTTTATTCTCCAGGGAAACCAGCAGGTAGGGGTGAGAGGTGGCCGGCAGATCTAACCACTGAATGCGGGCTCGAATTTGCTGATTGGATTGGGAGGTAAATTCTTCGGTCAGCACTAGCCTGGTGTCGGGGTAGAGGGTGCGACTTTCGATCAGGTGCCTACACAGGGTCTTGAGGCATTTGGGCACCGCCAGAGCAGCGCGGTGGTCACCGTGGGCTGGGCCATTGCTCAGGTCGAGGCAGAGGGCTTGACCCTTTTGGTTACTGTGCACACAGTGGCCATCTTCAGACAGCACCAAAATACCGTCAACAAAACCTTCGAGCACAGCGCTGAGTAGGGGCAAATCGGCAGTCTCCTGGATAAAGGGCCGGGCGGGGGAGAGGGTGGTGGATGAACTTATAGTGGCCATGGGGCTTCCTGATTTAAGACACAACAGGGTTAGGCGCGTCATCCGGGAACACAGGTGCATGAAATTGCGATAAAGAGGACTTCAACTCCCCGGTAGGGATCTCCGTACGGGGCGGCCAATTGTTTAACTGGCCGACGCGGTACCGGGGAAAGCCCCCGGTACCCAGTCCTCTTAAGTTGAAAGAGTCTTCATATAGATGAAGGGCTGTTCTGGACGGTTTAGGCGTGTTTTTTGTAAACTTTGGTAACTTTAGTCCGGCTGCGCTAGGGATAGATCGCGGTGTTGTGCTCTGGCGTTGGGTTCTCTGCCCGCTGCTCGCCCCATGGCCATGGGCCATGCATGGCTCAAGAGTTGAAGCAAAAGAGTTGAAAAAATAGTGACTTATCTATATCGTTAGGGGCGTTCTAGATGCTCTATCGGGGCAAAGGCCACGGCAGCCAGCGATGACAAGAGCCAAAAGACTGCTTTCGCAATGGTTTTTAGGGGGCGCCGCCGGGGCTGCGATCGCCCTACCCACCCTTTTAGCTGGCGTTTGCCCAGGCCCAAGCTATGCCCAATCGGCCCCGCCGCCAGCGACCAATGCCGAGGCAGAGGCGGCCCTAAACCAGGGACTGATCCTGATCGAGCAGGGCCAAGTCGATGGTGCCCTAGCCCAGTTTCAACAGGCCGCCGCCCTCGATCCTAATTTGGCCGCCGCCCACTACAACATCGGCCTGGCCCTCCGCCAAAACGGTCAGCTTCAGGAGGCCGCCGCCGCCTTTTGGCAGGCCATTCGGGCTGATCCAGAGTTTGCCCTGGCCTACGCCAACCTGGGTGGTGCGCTGATTGAAGGCAACAACCTCGATCAAGCTGAGGCGTACCTACTGCGGGCGATCGCCATTCAGCCCGATCTGGGCAACGCCTATTACAACTTGGGGCTGGTGTATCAAGTTCAGCAGCGCTACCCCGAAGCCCTGGTTGCCTTTGAGCAGGCCGGGCAATACATCCCCACGGCCCCAGAGTCGTACCTCCAGCGGGGCATTATTTACCTCCATCTGGGGCAAAATGCTGACGCCGAGACCGTCCTGCAGCAGGCCCTGGTGATTAATCCTCGCTATGCCCAGACCCACTACAACCTGGGTATCGCCAAGTTTAACCAGGGGCAAACCGAAGCCGCCCTCGACTCCTTTCGCATGGCGACCCAAATTAACGGCGGCTACGCCGATGCCTACTACAGTGCTGGGCTCGCCTTTATGCAACTCAGTCGCTACGACGAGGCCCGCACGGTGATGGAATACGCCAAAAATCTGTACATCACCATGGGTAACCCCGCCTGGGCGGCCAAGGCCCAAAATTATCTCAGTCAGTTGCCTGCTAGTGCTCCCTAGGGTAGGAGCCAGAAGGCAGAAGGCAGAAGGCAGAAGGCAGAAGGCAGAACGGGGAATCTGTGTCATGCAGAGGGTTTCGCTTGGGTGAGGAGATGTGGGGCCTTGTCCCATCGGGAATACAGGAGGTCGGCAGGGATAGAATTCTGACTCCTGACGCCTAGCTGGCGATCGAGGTGTAACGACTCCTCTGGAGTTGTCCCTGGGATTGTTTATTTGGGATTAAGCTGTTGAGCATCTAAATTGCATGCTGACTTCCGCAAAGCCCTTGCTGCAAGGCTTTTATGTCGATTGTACTAGTGCGGTTTGAATGCCTAACAGCTTAGTACCCCTTACAGGCCTGTTTCATTTCTTCCCGCTAAAGAATAATTTCTCTGTTTCGGCTTCGGTTAATTCACTGTTAACTATCATTTCATGCTGGCGCGATTCTCATCGATATATTCATGAAAGAGAGCAGGAGCAGTAGGGCATCCAGACACAAAACCAACCATTTTCAGAATTCCTTCTAAATCTCGTCTAGCTTGAAACCCGGAGTTTACCCTCACCCTAAATCCCTCTCCCAGGGAGAGGGACTTTGAAGTTTTTTCCGGTTCCCCGTCTCCTCCGGAGACGCTTCGCGAACGCCCTTTGGGAGAGGGGCTGGGGGTGAGGGCAGAACTACGGTTCTCAACGTGGACTTGGTATAATTTATACAGAAAATTTTATTGAATTTAACTATTTTAGTCTCAAAAAATCATGCCATTAAATCCTGGATCTAGAAGTAAAAACTAAAAGAGAAATTTTGATTTTCAAGAAGGACTATAATCGACTTATATCTGCAATAGTTAAAACTTCCATTTTTTAAATTTACCTAAAAAATCTTTAAATGCTTGAAAAAGTGATTGTCGTATAAGCTGTTGAGCATCTAAATTGCAATTGACTTCTGCAAAGTCCTTGCTGCAAGGCTTTTGTAGCGTTTGTACTAGTATTGTTTGAATGCCTAACAGCTTATGCTGCTTCATCCACTTCTCGCATTCATGCACTCTATTCAGCAGGTTAGACACCCTTGGTGGTGCAGAGCCTCCCGTAACTCTTATAGATAAAGGCTAGTCCAGTCACCCTGGAGGACGCGGCCACCTGAGTGCCAGTTGATTTTGGGCCTCGGGCCCGTGGCGGTGCTGCCCGAGTACCAGCGCCACGGGATTGGGACGCAGCTGATTCGCCAGGGGCTAGAACAGTGTCGTCAGGGGGGGAGCCAAGCGGTGGTGGTGCTGGGCAACCCGCAGTTCTACGCTCGGTTTGGGTTCATTCCGGCGGGGGAAAGGCAGTTGCGGTGTGAGTATAGGGTTCCGGCGAGGGTGTTTCGGGTGCTGGAGCTGGAGCCTGGAGCGTTGGTCGGGGGACTGGTGCGGTATCGGCCGGAGTTTGGCGACTGTGGGTAGAGCCAACGCTGGGGTGAAGAAAAATGCAGGGAAATCAGCGATCGCTGTCGAAATGGGCCAGCTCCACCCGTCGTAGGAATAGAGGGTCATCCAACGCCCTCTAGAATCTACTTAATCCTGGAGTGAATCCATGCAGTATGCCATTCTGGTTTACGAAACCGAGCACGACTTTGCCCACCGCGATCACCACATGCCCGCCCACAGGGCCTACTCCCAGGTTCTGGGTGAAGCGGGGGTGATGGTCGGCGGTGCCGCGCTACACCCTAGCCATACCGCCACCACCCTGCGGCTACAAAACAACCAACGACCGAACTAGTCCCCCCCAGCTCCAAAATCCCCAGCTCCAAAATCCCCAGCTCCAAAATCCCCAATCCAAAATCCCCAATCCAAAATCCCCAATCCAAAATCCACCTCCCCATTGGGGCTAAGATCGAGAGGCAACGTCTCCAAACTTTCCCCTGTGAGCATGACTGCCTTCTCCACTGCCCCCTTTAGCCCCACCGAAATTGCCGCCGAAGGCATCAAGCCCGACGAGTACGACGACATTGTGCAGCGCCTGGGCCGCCACCCCAATCGAGCTGAGTTGGGCAGGTTTGGGGTGATGTGGTCAGAGCACTGCTGCTATAAAAATTCGCGCCCGCTGCTGAAGCAGTTCCCCACCGAGGGGCCGCGCGTTCTGGTGGGGCCGGGGGAAAATGCGGGGGTGATCGATGCGGGCGATGGCCTGCGGGTGGCGTTCAAAATTGAGTCCCACAACCATCCCTCGGCGGTGGAGCCGTTTCAGGGAGCAGCCACCGGGGTCGGCGGCATTCTGCGGGATATTTTTACCATGGGGGCGCGCCCGATCGCGGTGCTCAACTCCCTGCGGTTTGGCGACTTAGCCGATAGCCGCACCCGTCGCCTGTGCCAAGGGGTGGTGTCGGGTATTGCCCACTACGGCAACTGCTTTGGGGTCCCCACCGTGGGCGGCGAGGTGTATTTTGATGCGGCCTACAACGGCAATCCCTTGGTCAACGCCATGGCGATCGGCATTATGGAAACGACCGATATTGTCAAATCGGGGGCGGCGGGCCTGGGGAACCCGGTGCTCTACGTCGGCTCTACCACCGGGCGCGACGGCATGGGCGGGGCCAGCTTTGCCAGCGCTGAACTGACCGATGAATCCGAGCGCGATCGCCCCGCCGTGCAAGTGGGGGATCCCTTTCTAGAAAAATCCCTCGTAGAGGCCTGTTTGGAAGCCTTTAAGACCGGGGCGATCGTCGCCGCCCAGGATATGGGGGCCGCGGGCATCACCTGCTCCACCGCCGAGATGGCCGCCAAGGGCGGCGTTGGCATCGAGCTCGATCTCGATCTGATTCCGGTGCGTGAGACGGGCATGGTGCCCTACGAATACCTGCTGTCAGAATCCCAGGAGCGGATGCTGTTTGTGGTCGCCACCGGGCGCGAGGCGGAGGTGATCGCCATCTTTGAGCGCTGGGGCCTCCATGCCGTGGTGGCGGGTACGGTCATCGACGACCCGATCGTGCGCATTCTGTTCAAGGGTGCCGTGGCCGCCGAAATTCCCGCCCTGGCCCTGGCTGAAAACACCCCCCTCTACCACCGCGCACTGCTGGCCGAGCCGCCCGCCTATGCCCAAACCGCCTGGGCCTGGAGCGAAGACAGTCTGCCGCCCTGCTCTGTCGCTGGGATATCCCTACCTAACGCGGGGGCAACCGCTTGGACCGCGATTCTGCACACCCTGCTGGGCCAGCCCACGATCGCCTCCAAGCAGTGGGTGTACCGCCAGTACGACCACCAGGTGCAAAACAATACGGTACAGTGCCCCGGCCAGGGCGATGCCGCCGTGATTCGCCTGCGCCCCCAGGAAGCGGTGCCCGGCTACCAACCGGGTGCGATCGCCCGAGGCCTGGCCGCGACTGTAGACTGCAACGCCCGCTACGTGTACCTCAACCCCTATGAAGGAGCGAAGGCCGCCGTGGCCGAAGCCGCCCGCAACCTCAGCTGCGTGGGCGCACTGCCCCTGGCGGTGTCCGACAATTTGAACTTTGGCAGCCCCGAAAACCCCATCGGTTACTGGCAGCTGGCCGAAGCCTGCCGGGGCCTGGCGGAGGCCTGCCGCGAGTTTGAGACCCCCGTGACCGGGGGCAATGTCTCGCTCTACAACGAAACGGTCGATAGCCAGGGCCACCCCCAGCCCATCTACCCTACCCCGGTGGTGGGAATGGTCGGCCTCATTGAGGACTTGCGCCTGACCTGTGGTCAGGGCTGGCAGCAGGCCGGCGATCTGATCTACCTGTTGGGGGTGCCGGTGGAACAGACCACCTCACCCCCAGGGGTGGAGCGTCCCCTGGTCACCCTCGGCGGGTCGGAGTACTTGGCGGCGATATACGACCAGGCCACCGGGCATCCCCCCCAGGTGGATATGGCCCTGGAGAAGCAGGTACAGGCGACCTGTCGCCACGGCATTGCCCAGGGTTGGGTGCGATCGGCCCACGACTGCGCCGAGGGGGGGCTGACGGTAGCGCTGGCGGAGTCCTGTATCAGCGGCGGCCAGGGAGCGGCCATTCAGTTACCGCTGGCCGCCAGCCAAACCACCCAACGGTGGGATCGGCTGCTGTTTGGGGAGGGCGGTGCCAGAATTGTGGTCTCGGTCAGCTCTGGACATCAGGCGGCCTGGGAAACGCACCTCAGCCATCAACTGCCCGATGCCTGGCAGCGGCTCGGCACGGTGCAGGGCGAGGAGCTGATGCTGACGACTCACGATGATCAATCCGTGATCACCGAGGCCATAGCTCAGCTGGCTGATACCTGGCGGAACGCGATCGAGCGGAGACTGGCGGGGGATAGTTGAGCGTGGGGGCGATCGCCCATACATCCTGTCTCCGTGAATAATCGCTCACTCCACTGAACCCATAGGATGCGACGGAGCTAAGGTAGACCCACAGCCCACTGTGACAACAATAGATGAGACAGCTCAGCTAGTCCCAATTAGAGTAGAAGGCACGGTTACCCCCCATGTCAGACTCTATGCCTTTGCCGCTTTTGAATCAAGACAACAATGGAAAAGCCACCTGCCCAGATCCCGAGGTTCTAGAGAAACCTGTCCGCCGTCAATTCACCGCCGCCTACAAACTCGAGATGGTTGAAGCCGCAGATCGTTGCAGCGAACTGGGTCAAATCGGGGCCTTACTGCGACGAGAAGGGCTGTACTCATCGCAGTTGAGTACCTGGCGCA
>Ga0169931_10006496_pt1 | contig 17605 bp, 15 predicted proteins | sample Kivu_15m_20L_FD_129675 | JGI IMG/M metagenome (GOLD analysis project Ga0169931, IMG submission 129675) | Freshwater microbial communities from Lake Kivu, Western Province, Rwanda to study Microbial Dark Matter (Phase II) - Kivu_15m_20L... | ecosystem: Environmental > Aquatic > Freshwater > Lake...
ATCGTTGCGCCGAGCGACATGATGGACGGCCGTGTGGCCGCAATCCGAGCAGCGCTTGATTCGGCGGGCTTTCAGGGCGTTTCCATCATGAGCTACACCGCAAAGTATGCCAGCGCCTACTATGGCCCCTTCCGCGGTGCCTTGGACTCAGCTCCGCGTGCCGGTGACAAGAAAACGTATCAAATGGACCCCGCGAACGCACGAGAGGCATTGCGTGAAGCCGCTCTCGATGAAGCGGAGGGCGCGGACATCCTCATGGTGAAGCCAGCGGGCCCGTATCTCGACATCATTGCGAAAATTCGCAGTGCCACCCCGCTGCCCATCGCCGCGTATCAAGTCAGCGGCGAGTATCTCATGATCAAGGCCGGTGCCGCAGGCGGTTGGATCGATGAGGCCAAGATCGTGAACGAATCCCTCATCGGCATCCGCCGCGCCGGAGCCGACATGATCCTCACTTACTTCGCGAAGCAGTGGGCCAAGGCGTCGCGGGAGTAGCTAGACAGAAATCTCCAAACGATTTTGAACTCATCGTGGGTTCACCATGCAGTTGAGACAAAATACGCGTAGCCCTCGGAATAGTTGAGGACTTCCAAGAAGTCGTTACCCCGTTTGTATTTGAAATACGTTGTCGGTCCGGCTTGTGGTGGCCTCCACCAGTCCGGTCCTCCAAAGCTCATATTGATCATGCTGGCAATATCAGCGTCTTTAACTGGGTCAAAGTGCTCACTCAGTCCAAGATGCTTGGCGAAGAGTGGAAAGTCAGCTTCGGGCAGCTTGGCTCTCAAACACCGCACATAGTCTCCATTCCACGAGTCTGAATAAAACTCTTGCACTTCCATCGCAGAACTCGGCAACGCACGACGAGCAGCCGATGGCATGAAGACGTCAAGAGCGAAGAGTACAAACAAGCCGACAATGGGAATGAGGCAGCCCCATTTCAGCCAAGGATATTCTTTTGTTTCACGGGTTACGCTCTGAGTCACTTGACGTGTTGATTGCCACATTATGTCAAAACATGTCACTTCTTCGACTTGCTGCTGCTGGCTTTCCTGGTCGCAGACTTGGGCGTGCTTTTGGTTTCGCCTGATTTGGTGGGCGTTGGAGTGATGGCAGTCGGTGCCGGTGGAGTTGCGGCTGTGGTAGGGGTCGTGGTTGCTGATGCTGGAGAAGAAATGGAAGCAGGAGCGCCGAGGGGTGGGATGACCGAAGTGGTGGAGGCTGGTGTCCCTGCAGGCATTGCGGGTGCGGTGGTTGCGGTTCCATCCGCAGCGGGAGTCGTAGGCGGCGTCTCAGGTTTCTTGAACGGGTCTTCCCATGTGTGCAGGACGTAGCCGGAGCCGATGCCGCCGACTTCACCGAGGAGTGTGGTGCATTTTTCCTTCCACTTCGTGAGATCGGGCGCGCTGCGCTTTTCTTCGGCGGTGCCGGGGAAGATGAGGTAGGTGACTTTGAGGTCGCTTTCGGGGCGGATGTAGGGCGTGGCCTTCGGATTGATCGTTTTGGCCATGAGCAGGGATGCTTCGCCCATTTTGAAGCTGGGGCCGTAGTCGCCGCAGATGGCGGGGTAGATTTTGCCCTCGTGGATGACGGCGGCGTAGTCGCCGATCTGCGGAGTGAACTTGTTTTGACCGCCATAGCCGCGGAAGAGCAGGGAAATGACAACGAAGGGGTCTTTTTCGGCGATGAGGCTGCTGCGGGCCTTCATCTCGCTGACTTCGATCTTGAGCTGGTCGATCATGACTTTGAGCTCGCGGTTGCGGGAGGCGCTGAGGCCTTTCTGCGCGTATTCGTCCTGCGCCTTCTGCAAGCGCGCCTCCCACTTGGCGAGGAGCGGGTTCGCGTTCTTCGTGGTCTTCGCCCAGGCGTAGCTGGTGAAGGGCTGGTAGTAGTCGGAGAGGTAGATGTATTCGTCGAGTGTGGGCATGCGGTCGCCATCGGAGCCGTCGGCGACGACATCCATCTCGGACTGGATGAGCAGGGCGCGGCGCTGGGTGCCGGGATGGGTGAGCTCGAGGATGGTCTCGCAGTCGTAGAAGTTGTGGCGGTCGAGGACGCGGTTGAGGCGCGTGAGGTCGTTCTGCACGCGGTTGGTCTTGTTCTCGTAGAGCTTGTGGTAGAAGCCGCTGACCTTCGCGGCGGGCAGCATCGCATCGAGGCCGGGCAGGAGGGCGGGGAGGTGCTTGTTGATGCGGGAGAGCTCGACCATCGTCTGATTGGCCTTGGGCACCCGGATGCTGAGCTGGAATTCCGCCTTGTAGGATTCGGGATCAAGGCGTTCGAGACTGGCGAAACTGCCCTGCTCGGTGAGCAGGTTCGTTTTGACCGTGATGCCGTTGAAGAGCGAGGCAACGTCGATGTCTTTGCGCGGGATGTATTTCTCCGGCAGCGGCGGCTGGACTTCCTTGATGACCTCCTTGGTCACTTCTTTGACGACGGGCACCTCCTTGATGACATCGCGCATTACATCGCGGGTGATGACACGCTCCTTCGTGCCACGTGCGGACTCGACGATGTCCTGGATGCTTTTTTTGATCTTCCCGGCGAAAGGCGTGAAGGGCAGTAGCAGCGCAGTGAGAAGGATAAACGCGAAGAGCAGCCGTGCGAAGGAGCCGATGCAGCCGCGTTTGGGTTGCTGCCGCCATTGGGAGGGCGGGGAAGCGTTTTCGGAAGTGGCAGGTTCCTGGGGCATAGGCGGCAAAGTGACGTGTGACGAAACTTGAATGTCGAATGAACGACAAACTCAGGCCTTCACGCGGAAACTATCTCTCACATTCGACATTCGTCATTCGGGTTTCGTCATTTTCACCTCTCAGCCTTCTTCCAGCCGGCCTTCTTTGAGAATGAGCCGGCGGTCGCCTCGCTTGGCGAGCGTCTGGTCGTGGGTGACGACGATGAGGGTCTTTTGGGCCTCATCGACGACCTTCATGAGCATGTCGATCACGCCGGAGCCGGTGTTTGCATCGAGATTTCCGGTCGGTTCGTCGGCGTAGAGGATGCCGGGGTTGTTGATGAGGGCGCGGGCGATGGCGACGCGCTGCTGCTCGCCGCCAGAGAGCTCGGTGGGCAGGTGGTCGAGACGTGCGCTGAGGCCGACCTTGTCGAGCAACTCGCGGGCGCGTGCCTCGGCCTTTTTGCCGCCGATCATCGCGGGCAGGAGCACGTTTTCGAGAGCGGTGAGCTCCGGCAGGAGAAAGTAGTGCTGGAAGACGAACCCCATGACTTGGTTGCGTGTGCGTGCACGTTCGGCGGCGGCGGCGTTGTATAACGAGCGGCCGTGCACGAGCACGTCGCCCGCCGTGGGCTGCTCCAGGCCGCCGAGCACGTAGAGCAAGGTGGTTTTGCCTGCGCCTGACTGTCCGCAGAGAAAGACCTTTTCTCCGGCGGCGACCTCGAGATTCACCCCCTTCAACACCGGCAGATCGTGCCCGGCAAGGTGGTAGGTGCGATGCACATCGTGTGCGGCGAGTGGGGCGGCTTCCTGGCTCATTGGAAAGGGGTGTGCGCATGCTCCACAGCCCCGCCACGACGTCAAGACGTGATGCCTGCCAGCGTGCGCTGCCGCAGGGCCTCATAAAGCACGATTCCGGCGGCCGTGGCGAGGTTCAGGCTGCGAGTGCCCTCCATCGGGATGCGCCAGCAGTGCGCGGAGTCGATCACCGAAGGCGGGATGCCACGAGTCTCCGGGCCGAGCACCAAGTAAGTCTCCGGCATGGTCAGATCGGCCTCCCAGTGGGCCTTTTCACCGCCGCATTCGATGAAGTGAAACATCGCGCCGTCTTCCGCACTGTCGCGAAGCGCCTCCCATGAATCCCAGACACGCACATCCACCTCCTGCCAGTAATCCAGGCCGGCTCGTTTGAGGTGCTTGTCCTCCAGGCTGAAGCCGAGCGGCTTGATGAGGTGCAGCCTTGCCTTAGTGGCGAGGCACAGACGCCCAATGGCCCCCGTGTTGTGTGGTATCTCCGGTTGGAAGAGGACGACGTGCAGCATGCCGCGTCAGTGTTTGAAGACGAAAAACTTCCGGCAGACGAAATTCACCATCACAGAGGCGATGATCATCAAAAGCTGGGCCAGCAGGGTTGAAATGCCGTACATCTGGATCAGCGCCGGCCCGACGGCCAGCCCGATCACGAATGCAACCGTGCTCACGAGCGAAAAGTAGATGAATTCCATCACCCGATGATGCCTCCCGGGCGTGAAGACCCACATCGAGTTCGTGACATAGGCGAACAGATTGCCGAAGAAGAAGGCGATGATGTTGTTGTAGGTGCTGTGTAGGGCGCGAATTTCCTTCGGCAGATCAGGATCCAGTGCCGGCCACACCCAGATGGACAAGGCGAGCCAGATACTTTGGCCAACGATCATCGAACCCACGCCGCAGATGCCATACTTCATGAACTGGATCACAGGATGCGTGTCCCGTGCGTTCATGCGTGCTAGGATGGTGCGCCAGTCATTCTCGCGGAAGAAGCGCGCTGTTTCAGCCAGAGTTTGCGTCAGCATGGGCAAATCTACCCGCAAAACAAAAAGCCTGTCCAACGAAGACTTCGTCAGACAGGCTTAAAGGCGGGGAGGCCGCGCGGATCAATAGTAGCGGTAGTTGCCGTTCCGGTCGTAGTAGCCCTGCTGCTGGCGTTGCCCCTGAGCGGGGATCCAGCGGCCTTGCCTATCATAATAGCCTTCCTGGTAACGGGGACCCTGCTGGTCTCGAGCGTTGCCGACGGCGTTGCCGCCCAAGGCACCGATGCCCGCGCCAATCGCAGCACCTTCGAGGCCGCGACCGCTTTGAGCGCCGACAATGCCGCCGATGCCAGCACCCGCAAGGGCACCGATCACCGAGCCGGTTTGAGCGTTCGGACCCGTCGCGCAAGAAACCAGCGAGAGCGCTGACACAAGGGTGAGAATGGTCTTTTTCATGAGGGGATGGGTGTGGAGTTAGAGTGTGGATGACACACGTTGTCCTTTGTTAACGACGGCGGTCCTTGGAGTTGCCGATGGCGGCTCCGCCAGCCGCGCCGAGAGCGCCGCCGATGAGCGCACCTTCGAGGCCGCGGCCGCTTTGATTGCCGATGATGCCGCCGACAGCGGCGCCGCCGAGGCCGCCGATGACCGCGCCGCGCTGGGCGTTGGGTCCGGTCGCGCAAGAAGAGAGAGAAGCAACAGTGATGAGGGTGAGGATGTGTTTCATGGGTGTGTTGTGATGAATCAAGCGAATCGCTTTGTCGCAGAATAGGCCCGGAATGTTCACAAAGAAAAGAAAAATCACCGACGCTCGTTTTTGCGCAATTGCCGCTCAATATGGCAGGGTTTCTTCATTTGACGCGCATTCCGCCAGCAGCTAAAACGAAGGGCGTTTCCCTCAGCCCCCTATGCAAATGCGATTTCTCGTCTGCTCCTTTCTTCTTGCCTGTCTCCTCGGCTTTTCGCCCGCGACGGCCCGCGCCGACCAGTTGCCGCTCGACCATCCCTGCGCTGAGCTTGTTAAAAAGTATCTCACAGCCGTCGTGATGCAGGACTGGAAGACCGCCTCCCAGATGCTCGTGTCCGCGTCTTTGGAGCGCCGTCAGCGTGAGACGGTGCAGATCATCAAGTCTGCCCCCACCATGAGCGACGAAGAGACCATGCTCGCGGGCTACAGTGTTAAGGGCGTTGGTGAACTGGAAAAAATGACCCCGCAGGAGTTTTATCAGAAGGATCGTGAGGCATGGCACAAAAAACTCAAGATCACCCCCGAGGCCACCCAGCGGAAGAAGGAAACTCTGAAGATCACGGTCCTAGGCCTCGCCGATGAGAAAGACAAGGGCTACGTCCACGCCACCGTCCGCACGTCCCAGGAAACGCTCACCGACAAGATCGAAGAGCTCTTCCTCATCTCGTTTGTGCCTGATCCGGCCAATCCGAAGAGCTGGCTGATCTCGCCCGAGATGAAGGATCGTCCCGTCATCACTCCGCTCGACGGCTCGGCTCCGAAGGAAAAATAAGCCGCCGCAGTTCGTCCACGCGCGCTTTTCCCAAACCGCCGCGAGGAATGCTCGCCACCTCGCGGATCTCTTCAATTTGCTCAAAAGGCCTCAACGTCATGTTGAGGCCTTTTTGCAGACGGGCGGCGTCCTCAGCCCTCAGACCGCTCACGGCCAGCACCAGCCGTGCCTCCTTGCGTGCATCCGGCACGTCACAGATCACCGCATCGCCGCTGTGAAGGCCGAGTTTCAGCCGCAAGGCTTCGATTTGCTGCTGGATCGGCTCCAGGGCCACCAATTCGCCCAAAATCTTCACGATTCCTGCTTCGCGACCCATGAAACGCAAAAACAAGCGTTCGCCTTCGCGATGCAAACTCACGCGATCTCGGGTGCGCAGGCCTGTTTCGGGCGGAATCGGCATCCAGCGCCATTTTTCGTCGTCTCGCACCGCATGGCCCTTGGCCAAGGCTTCCCCGCGCACGGTCAGCACCCCGTCGGCATCTGTGCCCAGCGTCCAGATCGGCAGCACGTCCATCTCGCCGCCTGCAGCGACTTGCGAGGCCACTTGAGAGGCGGTTTCCGTCATCCCATACGTCCGCCTCACCGGCCAGCCGAGAGCCAGGGCGGCCTCTTCCACCTCGGAACTCATCGCCCCGCCGCCCACCAGCACCAACCGCATCGAATGCGGCGCCATGAGCTTCGCGGTCACCAAGTCAAAAACCTGGGTCGGCACCAGGGATGCCAAAGTCGCGCCGGATTCCTCGCAGAGACGTGCAAACTCCGCCGCATCCCATTTGCTGTCCAGTCTTGTCACCCGGCCCCCGCTGAGAAATGCCCGCGCCAGCACTCCGAAGCCTCCAACATGATGCGTGGGCAACGCCAGCAGCCAGTGATCGCGTTCGGTGATGCCAAAATGTGCGTTCACCGCTCGGGCCGAGACGAGCAACGACGCCTTCGTTAGCCCCACCCATTTGCGTTTGCCTTCTGAGCCGCTCGTCTGGAAAAAACACCAGTCCGTTGCCTGCAATTCATGCTGGGCGAACTCGACCAGCGATGAGCCCTCGATCGTAGGCTCCGCTTCGGCGACCCACACGCTGCCATCGCTCCAAAACTCCTTCGTGAGCATCAAAGACGTCTCCATGGCAGTGCCTCCAGGACTTCTCCAAACCCAAGCCCGCCGCCGCTGCGGTCCGCCTCGAGAAAACCCCCGTGTGAGCGGGTCCGCTCAAAAAACTCGTCCTTCTCGAACAGGTGTTCCGTGCACAGTCCGCAAAAATCCAGCGCCTGGCCTTCTGCGAGTGCCACCGCTGCCTCGTAGGCCGCAAACATCTGTCCCAGTGCATGATCCATCGCTGAAGTGAGCACAAGCGGCTGTTCGGGATGTTTCTGGGCGACAAGCCGCCAGTCACGTCGTGCTGGCTTCACCACCACCGCATCGAAGCCGTGTGTGCCAGTCCTCCAGCCTTTGTCGAGCGCCAGACGCACGCCCCAGCGCTGCCGGACGGTCTCCCAGGCCTCTGCATCATACGGAAACGGATCCTCCACGAAATCCAGCGCCCGATAAACACGCAGCGGCATGAACTCGACGAACTTCTCAAACGTGAACCGGTCCAGCACGCCGTTGAAGTCCACTCGCAACCGCACGCCCAGCGTTTCGAAACGCTTCGCACAGCCTTCGAGGAAGCGAATTGTCTCGCCGTAGTTCGCAAAGCCCTTCGCCTTGATCGCGGGCCAGCCTTCTTCCATCACGCGCTGCATCTGCGGCTCGGTGTCCGTGGCAAAGCTCCAGGAGTAGTGGCTGCGCGGAATCTCCAGGCCCTCAAACAAGCTCACGCCCGCACGTCGTGCCGCGCCGTCGATCTCCGCGCAGCGCAGGGCCATCTCAGTCACCGGTGTCGTGATACCCTCACTCAGCAAACGAAGCTGCTCCTCCACCGGCGCGTCGCCAAACTCCGGCCACGGATGCACGCAGCCGAAGCCGTCGTTCACTCGGATCAACGCTCCTGCGAAGACCCGCCGCTGGGAAACCGCGTTCAGTGCCACGCCACTGCACAGCAGGTAATCGTAAACGTAGATGGGCGTCATCGTTTCTTCATGATGATCGTCACTCGTCATTCCGCATTCGTCATTCGACATTCGACATTCGACATTTTTCACGGCATCACATCCCTCGCCTTCACGATTCCCCAGCACATCAGCACCGCGAAGATCAGCAACTGCGCCCCGCTCATCGCCAGCAGGCGGTTGTGACCCCGGCTCGGCGGTTCCACGATCACGCGCCACGCCACGAAAAGACCAATCGGCAGCGTCGCCAATGGCAGGGTGAAGGCACGCTCCCAGCCTTGGGTGAACCAGTAAAAGCCCGCCGCATGCGCCGCGACGATCAGCAAAACGATCTCCACCCGCGCAAAACCCACGCCCAGACGCACCGCCAGGGTCTTTTTGCTCGTGTGGCGATCCTCATTCACATCGCGCAGATTGTTGATGGCGATCAAGACGGTGCTCAGGCAGCCGATTTGAAACCCGGCGACCACCGCCGCCTCATACCACTCGCCGCTTTGCACGAACGCCGTCCCCGTCACCGCCACGAGGCCGAAGAAGAGGATCACAAACAGCTCCCCAAGGCCGCGATACGCCAGCGGCACCGGCCCGCCCGTGTAACCGAAGCAGAAATACAGCGATGGAATGCCGATGAACACAATGGGCAGTCCACGTGCTTCAAACAGCGGCAACGCGAGCAATGTTGCGACGCCGAGCATCAGCCACGCCGCAAAGTTCACGTCCTTCGCGGAGGCCGCGCCGCTGGCAGTGATGCGCCGTGGGCCGATCCGGGCCTGTGTGTCAGCCCCTTTGATCGAATCCAGCGCGTCATTGAAGAAATTGGTCGCGATCTGCAAAGCACCGCAACTTCCCAGCGTGCAAAGCGCCAGCACCCAGTCGAACTTGCCCGAGATCTTCTCTGCCAGCGCGCACCCCACCGCCACAGGCGCGATGGCGGCCCCGAGCGTTTTCGGGCGTGCGGCGGCGATCCAGTCGAAGAGAGAAACCATGAAATGCGGAATGACGAATGCGGAGTGCGGAATCGAGAATGTCGAAGGCTCGCAGGGACGCAATCCTTTCGTGATTCCACATTCCGAAATCCGCATTCCGCACTACTTCGGCATTTCGACCTGTCCTTCGCCCATCAGGTAGGCGAAGAGATTGAGCACGTTTTCTTCACCCAGCGCACCCAGTAGCCCCTCTGGCATCAAACTTTGCGCCATCTGCTCTTGTTTGACGATTTGCGTGCGTTCGAGCGTGAGGCGCTCGGCGGGTGTTTGGATGGTGAGGGTGCGCTCGGTTTGCTCGGGAACGACGCCGCTGAGGGTGCGGCCGTCTTTGAGGTGGAAGATGCTCACGCGGAAGTCGGCGGGCACGACGGCGCTGGGGTCGAGGATGTTTTCGAGGAGGTATTTGAGGTTGCGGCGGTCGCTGCCGGTGAGTTCGGGGCCGATGGCTCCGCCCTGGCCATACATCTTGTGACAGGCTCCGCAGGCGGCGGTGAACATCAGGCGGCCTTTCGACTTGTCGGCCTTGGCGAGGGCTGCGGGCTTCAAAACGGCTTCCCACTTCGCGAACTCGGCTTTTTTGGCTTCCGGCGTGTCGCGGATCTCGCCCCAGGCTTCGGTGAGGAGTTTGGTGAGGGCTTCATCGCCGAGATTGCGGATCTGGCGGGCCTGGAAGGGCGAAATGGCCGCGGCGGGCACCTTCCCGGCCTTCACGGCTTCGAGCAAAACCTTCGCGTAGGAGGCGCGGGAGGTCAGTGTGGCCACGGTGGCCGCCTGCTGCTCCTGACTGCGCTCCGGCCACGAGCCGGTGAGTTGCTTCGGGATGCTGGGATCGTCGTAAGCCGCCAAAGCGCTGCGTGCGACGATGCCGAGCACCTTGTCGTTGATGAGCGTGCGGATGACCGCGAGCAATTCGGGCTTCGTGGTGCGGGTGAGGCTCTTGAAGGCGTTCAAGCGGGCGTTGGCGTCGCCATCGGCGTTTTTGACGAGGACGATGAGGTCTTCGATGGCTCGGCCGCTGCCAAAGAGGGCGGAGAGGGTGTTCATGTAGGCGAGTTCGCCAGAACTCGGGGCTTTGGTGTCGTTTCCACCCGCTGATTCCGAACTCTGGCGAGTTCGCCTACTAAGTTCGTCCCAGCCCTTCGGCTTCTTCGCGCTGCTGAAGCCATCCAACCCCGCGGCCATGCCGGCGAGCACATCACCGCGCACGTCGGCGCGTTCGGTCATGAGCGCGACGAGCGCATCGACGGCCTCGGGCTTGTCCTCGATCATCTCGGCGATGCGGCGGGCGACGAGGCGGCGCACGGTGGGGATTTTCGCCTGGCGGATGAGCTCCACGCCTTTCATCGGCTCCGCCGCCACCGCCGGCTCGATGCCATACCAGATCATGAGCGGCTGCTGGCGGTCGTTGGCGTCTTCGGCGTGTTTTGCGAGCGCCGTGGCGATGGGGAAGCGAGCGGAGAGCGGCAGACGCTGGAGTGCGGAGGCCAGGTGGAGGCGAACGAGGCCGGATTTGTCATTCGTTGCCATCTTCTCCAGCTCTGGGAGTAGCTTCTTGAAGTCGAGATACTGGTCGAGTTTGAATTTGCTGAGCCGTGCTTTGAAATCATCACGTTCATGCGGATCGGAACTCGAAGTCTCCAGTTCGTGCAAAGAACTCCAGTGAACGGCAAGTGTCGGCGACCATTCCCCTCCAACTCCATAGTCTGCGAGAAGTAGTTTAATCGCGGCGACACGCATTACTTCGCGATCTGAGTGGAGCGCCGATGCATTCAAGGTGTATTTCATTTCAGCCGCATCGCGTCGGTCGTAATTGGCGTAGATGGCAGCGAGTTTGGTTGATGTTGCGTGCGGTCCTCGTGCGAGCATCGCAAGCGCATGATCAAGGTCTGCCTGCTGTCTCCACGCAGCAGAATTATCAGGCATGATGTGCGTCACAGCCTCTTGGAGATGAGGTAATGCTGCTCTTACCCACCAGTTGTTTTTGCTCTCAAGCAACTTCAGCGTCTCGTTGGTTTGCATGTTTGCCACATTGATCGGCTCCGCCTTCTTCGGCTCGCCATACACGATCTTATAAATCCGCCCGCTGCTGCGGTGCACGCCGTCGTTGTCGTGGCATTCGCCGCTGTCGCTCCAGTCGGCGACGAAGACGTTGCCGTCGGGGCCGGTGAGGAGGTCGATGCCGCGGAACCATTTGTCTTTGGCCTTCATGAAATCAGGCGCGTGCTTGCCGACGTAGCCGCAGCCTTCGCGGTGAAGGGTGTCCATGTTGATGCGGTTGCCGTGCAGGTTGCAGGTGAGGACGGCGCCGTGGTATTTCTCCGGCCAGAGGCCGCCTTGATAGATGAGCATGCCGACGTGGGCGTGGCCGCCGCCGAGCGTGTCGGTCTTGCCGGTGACGCCGAGCTTGCGGATGTCGCTCCAGGTTTCGGCGCCGGTGTCCCAGTGAAAGTGGTCGGCGGTTTGCTCGATGACCTCATAGACGTGCGGATTGAGGTGCGTGCCGAACATGCGGCGGTAGTAGGCACCGGGAATGCCGTGCCAGAGGTGGCCGATGACGGTGTTGATCCAGAAGAGCTCGCCGTCGGCATTCCAATCATGGCCCCAGGAGTTCGTGCCGCCGTGGCAGACGACTTCAAAGACCTTCCGCGTGGGATGGTAGCGCCAGATGCCGCAGTTGATCTTGGTGCGCTTTTCCAGCGGCGTGCCGGGTGCGCCGACGGCGGAGGTGTCGGTGATGCCGTGGCGGCCGTAAAGCCAGCCGTCCGGTCCCCAGCGCAGGCCGTTGACGATGTTGTGGCCGATGGTCTTCACGTTGAAGCCATCGAGCAGCACCTCGGGCTCGCCATCGGGTGTGTCGTCGCCGTTTTTATCGGCGATGAAGCTAAGCGTCCCGTTGTGCAGCACCCACACGCCGCCGTAGCCGGTCTCCACGCTGGTGAGGTAGCTGCCGCCTTCCCAGAAGACCTTGCGACCGTCGTGTTTGCCATCGCCGTCCTTGTCTTCGAGGATGATGACGCGGTCGCGCAGCTTTGTGTCCCAGCGGATGGGATTTTCGGCGTAGGTGTAGTTTTCCGCCACCCACAGGCGGCCTTTCGCATCCCAAGCCATCGCGATGGGCTGTCGCACATCCGGCTCCGCAGCAAAGACGAGGCACTTGAAGCCCGGCGGCAGCTCCATGGTGGCCGCAGCCTCCTCAGCGGACATGGGCGCGCCTTTTTCGGTGTCGTAAATGGCGGGGAAGTCGGCGGCGAATGCCGACAAAGCGAGAAGAGACAGCAGGATGGCGCGCGGTATGCTCATGGTCGGAGAAAAGAACTGGTTTAAACCGCTGATTAGACGCTAATCTGACGCTGATAAATGCATTTCATCATTAGCGTCAATTCAGCGTCTTGTTAGCGGTTCTAAAGTCCTGCTCGGCAGTCCCGCCTCCCCCACACCATGAAACACCTCCTTCTGCTCCTTTTTGTGTCGTTCATGTGTTCCGTGGTCGAAGCCGCTCCGAAGTCGAAGTCGCCGCCGCCGAAAGCCCAGACGACCGCCGATCTCGCGGAGTCCATCGCGCCTTCTCTCGTCAAGATCACCCAACTCGGCCGCGAAGGCACGGATGGCATCGGTTCCGGCTTTATCGTGAGCGCGGACGGTCTGATTGCGACGAATCTGCATGTGATCGGCGAGGCGCGGCGGCTGCAGGTGGAGATGAATGATGGCAAAACGCATGTGGTGACCTCTGTGCATGCCACGGATGCGCATCGGGATCTCGCTTTGCTCAAAATCGACGCGAAGGGGTTGAGACCGCTGCCGCTCGGCGACTCCAAAAAGGTCCGCCAGGGCGAAAGCGTGGTGGCGATGGGGGCACCGGAGGGGCTGGGCTTCAGCATCGTGCAGGGCGTGCTCTCAGCGACACGGGAGATTGATGGCAATGACATGCTGCAGGTGGCGATCCCCATCGAGAAGGGTAACAGCGGCGGTCCCTTGCTCGACATGCAGGGGCGGGTGCTGGGCATTTTGACGCTGAAGCACATCAAGACAGACAATCTGGGCTTTGCGATGCCGGTGAATGCTTTGAAGGGGTTGATCGAAGAACCGAATCCGGTGCCGATGAGCCGCTGGTTGACGATTGGCGTGCTGAATCCGAAGCTGTGGAAGCTGCACCTCGGCTCGCAGTGGTCGCAGCACGCGGGCGTGATCCGGGCTGATTTGCCTGGCGATGGCTTTGGCGGACGTGCGCTGTGCCTGTCGACTCAAAAGGTGCCGGAGGGGACCTTTGAAATCTCGGCTTCGGTGAAGCTCGATGATGAAAGTGGCGCGGCTGGGTTAGCCTTCTGCTCGGATGGCGGGGACAAGCACTACGGGTTTTACCCTTCCGGCGGCAAGCTGCGCCTCACCCGCTTTGACGGACCAGATGTGTATTCGTGGACGATCCTCGCGGATGTCCCGAGCGATGCCTACAAGTCAGGCGACTGGAATGCGCTCCGCGTGCGTGTGGAGCCGGAGAAGATCACCTGCTTCGTGAACGGCAAGCAAGTCATCGAAACGGATGACACCGGCTTGCGCGGTGGCGTGGCCGGTCTGTGCAAGTTCCGCACGACGGTGGCGGACTTTCGCAGCTTCAGGATCGGCGCGGACCTCACGGAAAAGCCGCTGGAGCCTGAGTTGGCGTCGAAGTTCCGCATCGAGATCGAGGCGCATCTGGCGCAGGCTTCCACTCGGGATGAGACCTTGAACAAACTGCTCGAAAACCCCGTGGCGGGTCGCCGCATGCTTTCGGAGCAGCGCAAGCAACTGGAGGAAGAAACCGCGAAGCTTCGCGAGCTTGAACGCGAGCTGCACCGGCGGTCCATGACGAAGGAAATCCTCGCGGAACTCGAAAAGCCTGAGCCGGAGATCAATTTGCTGCGTTGCACCCTGCTGCTCTCGCGTCACGACAATCCCGAAATCGATGTGGCGGCCTATTTGAACGCCTTCAAAGGCCTCGTGGCCGATTTGAAGGACGATCCTGAGATCAAGAAGGACACGCCGAGTGCCATCGCGAGGCTGAACCGCTACTTGTTTGAAGAAAGCGGCTTTCACGGCAGTCGCGGCGACTACGAAAGCCGCAGCAACAGCTACATGAACGAGGTGCTCGATGATCGCGAAGGCCTGCCGATCACGCTGAGCGTGCTTTACGTCGAACTGGCATCGAAGCTCGGCATTCAGGGCGTGTTTGGCGTGCCGCTGCCGGGCAAGTTCATGGTGGGCTATCGCGACGGTCCAGAGGGCGAACTGCAGCTCGTGGATGTGTTTGAGCGTGGCAAGGAGCTCACGGTGGAGCAGGCGGCGCTGCAACTCACGGATAGCGGTGAGTTTTCCGAGGAGATGCTCACGCCGACCACGAAAAAGGCGATTCTCCTGCGCATGTTGCGGAACTTGCTGGGTGCCGGCTTCGACGAAACGCGTTCCGTCCGTGAATCATTGCCATACCTCGATCTCGTGCTCGCCATCGACCCCAAAGCCGCCGTCGAGCGCCTCACGCGTGCCCAGATGCGTCAGCGTCTCGGCGAAAAAGCCGGAGCTCGCGACGATGTGAGCTGGTTGATCGAGAATTTCCCTGAAGACGGCCCGCCAGAACTCATGCAGCAGTTGGACCGCTGGATGCAGTCCTTGAGACAGGAGTAACACGGCTCAGAACTGGAAGGTTACGGCACAGGCTCGCCAGAACCGGGATAAATCCAGCGCACGATCTTGCCCTCACGCACATGGGCCTGGGCTTCGGCATCGATGGGTCCGCAGAATGCCATCGTCTCATAAAACACGCTCACCGCCCAGGTGGGCTTGCTGTCGATCGTGCTCGCCTGGGGCGTGCCCCAGCGCAGGATTTTGTTCAGCTTGATGTCGGTGACCTGGCCGGACTTCATGCTGGCGAGCAGAAGTTCGTAGCTGCCGTCGGCATTGCGCTTCGGCGCACCCGTTGGCTCGACAGCGTGAGGCATGCTGACCGTCGCGGAAGGCGATGCGGAGGCGGTTGCTTGCTGCTTTTTCCAAGCGGCCTGCGCCATCTCGATGCGGCCTTTTTTCCAGCGCTCGTAGGACTCACGCACCTGCGTCGGCATGTCCGTGTCATGCACGAAGGTTTGGCCGCGTGCCTGCGATGTCTGGGTCGGCGCGATGATCAGCACGTTCGCTTGAGCGCCGAGCGCGAAAGCGGTGGAGCCTGCGGGCAGTGTCGAACTGCCTCCTGCCATGCGCAGTTGCACCGGCTTGCTGAGTTTGACCTGCCGGGGAAAGGCCGTGGGCGGAAAAACGGTCCAATTTTTCGTCAGTGACTCGAGGGGTTCAATTTTGGGCGGGATGAAGCCATCTCCGCTGGTGATAGGCACCGGGGCAGGGGAGGCTGTGGGCGGACTGGGGGCGGGTGTCGTGTAAACTCGGCTGGTTTTCGATTCCTCGGGGAGTTCTAGGGGCGGATTCTCGAACACGACGCGTTTTCCCGCCGGCGTGATGAAGCGGTCGTAGATCAAGAACGCGGTGGCGAAGATCAGCAGGGTGACAAAGAGCGCTTTCATGAGGATCGGGTCAGTTTATGAATCCTGCCAGTCTGACGTCAAAAAGCCAGCGAAAGGGAGGACGGGGCACGATGGCCTTCCGGAGCATGCGTGCCAGATAACTAAGCGGCGGACTCGTTTCAGGCATGGCTTCGCGCCGCCTTGCTCATTCGCCGTGCTGAATTAGCATGCGCCGATGCTGAAACGACTGCTTTTCCTCGCCCTGCTCGCCACGGCGGCTCGTGCGCAAGACACAGGTCCTGCCAAGGGCGATCCTTCCGTGCCGAAGGATCGCGACACGGTGCTGCGCATCCAGATTTTCCTCGATCGCAATCTTTTTGGCCCTGGCAAAATCGACGGCGCGATCGGCGAGTTCACTTACAAGGCCGTCGTGAACTACAACTACGCTCATGGCCATCGCGATCTCTACAATTGGGCGCATGTGCAGGAGGCCGCGGAGCGCGAAGTGCCGGTGCCCTACGCTGCCTACAAGATCAAAGCCGATCTGCTGCCGTATGTGAACCCAGATTTGCCGGAAGAACCGGAGGAGCAGTCGAAGTTTAACTTCATGGCCTACCGCAGCCTGCAAGAGTTGATCGCTGAGCGTTTTCACACCGACGAGAGCTTCCTGGCGTTGATCAATCCGCAGAAGAAGATGAGCGTGCTCAAGCCTGGCGATGTCGTTGTGGTGCCAAACGTGCGCTCCTTCCGAATTGAGGAGGTGAAGCCCATGCAGAGCTACAAGTCCGATCCCACGCTGAGCTCCCACACCATCGTGATCGATACGACGGAGCGCATGGCCGCCATTTACAGCGAGAAAGAGATGATGCTGGCCGCGTTCCCGATCACGCCGGGCAAGCCGGAGTTCATTCCTGTGGGCCAGTGGAGTGTCAAAACCATCATGAACACGCCCAGCTTTCGCTACGACAAGCAGTTCCTCGAAGAAGGCGTGCGTGGCGATGAGGCCTACCAGCTTCCCCCGGGCCCGAACAGCCCCGTGGGCATCATTTGGTGCGGCTTGAGCAAAAGTGGCATCGGCCTGCACGGCACGGCGCTGCCGCGCACCATCGGTCGAAGCCGCAGCGCGGGGTGCGTGCGTTTTGCGAACTGGGACGCGATCCGGCTTCCGCAACTCATCCGGCCAGGATCGCGGGTGATCGTGCGTTAATGTCCGGCTATGCCTCACATCCTCGTCGCCGGTCTTTTTCACGAAACGCACACCTTCCTCGATGGCACCACGCCGTTGAGCGATTTTCAGGTCCGACGTGGCGATGAGATGCTGGCGTGCAAAGGCGACAGTTCCCCGCTGGGCGGCGTTTTGGAGCTGGCAGATGAGTTTGGCTGGCAAATCGTGCCTGCGGCGGATTATCGCGCGCAGCCCTCGGCAACGGTCGAAGACGAGGTCATCGAACGATTTTGGAATGACGTGGCTCCGGTGGCTCGAAACGGCGGCTATGACGCCGTTTACCTCGTGCTTCACGGTGCGATGGTCGCGCAGAGCCTGCCGGATGTTGAAGGCGAGATTCTTCAGCGTTTGCGCTCGATCACCCAGGTGCCGGTCTTCGGCGTGTTTGACCTCCACGCCATTTTTTCGCCGCAGATGGCCGCGTTGGCCGATTGTCTGGTCGGTTATCGCGAGAATCCGCACACAGATGCGCGTGAGGCCGGTTTGATCGCGGCTCGGCTCCTGAATCGCTGCCTCACCACTGGCCAGCGTCCGCGCATGCAGCTCAAACAACCCGGTCTGCTCTGGCCACCGACCGGCACCGGCACGGCGAACGACCCGATGCGCACACTGGAGGAGATGGCGCGTCGGTTTGAAGGCGAGGACGAGTCGCTTTGGGCGATGAGCATCGTTGCGGGCTTCAGTTTTGCCGACACGCCGGACACGGGCGTGAGTTTTGTCGCCTGCACAACGGGAGATGCGACACCACAGCTCGCAGCGCTCGGTCAACGTGCGCGGGGACTCAGTCATCTGGCGGAGATCACCGATCCGCCTGCTGATGAGGTGTTGAAGCAGCTCAGGCCGCTTCCTGAAGGCCTGACCGTGCTCGTGGAGCCGTCGGACAACATC
>Ga0169931_10006498_pt1 | contig 17602 bp, 25 predicted proteins | sample Kivu_15m_20L_FD_129675 | JGI IMG/M metagenome (GOLD analysis project Ga0169931, IMG submission 129675) | Freshwater microbial communities from Lake Kivu, Western Province, Rwanda to study Microbial Dark Matter (Phase II) - Kivu_15m_20L... | ecosystem: Environmental > Aquatic > Freshwater > Lake...
GTATGAAATGTTTGCAATAAATGCTTTTTTGTCATAAGCCGGGTTTCCAGCCGACATGGCTGCGGTCTTTGCTTCTACTTGGCCGCCAGCGGCCGAAGACGTGCCAACTAAGAGGCGTCCCGATGGATCAACCCGCAGTCTCTCGCTGCCTTCCGTCGTCACCTTGAAGTGACCATCAGAGCCGGTGTCTACCACCTCGGCTTCGGTGTTGCCTTCGCTGATCTTGTCGCTAGCTACAGATGCCCAAGTCGCAGTACCCGCACCATCAGTCTGAAGATACTGACCGTTACTACCTGCTGTTGATGGGAACGTAAATACCTTTGTATTATTTGCACTAACTGAAATTAAACCTGAACCAGATCGATAAAGACCAGTATCAGTATCAGAACTAAATGTAATCGAAGGAGCAGCTTGTGAGCCGTCTGGAAAATTAGCACCAACATTAACGTAATCTGCACCAGCCAGAATTACACCAAAGAAATCTTCTCCTGTATTTGGTGCCGAACTAAAGATGATGTTTCCACCACTCAGCCTGAAACCCTCGGTGCCACTGTCATCCGGTCGTTGGATTACGCCACCAACCGAAATGAGGCACTGTTGTGAATTAAGAGGGAGGGGAACCGGAGCGGAACCACTGACCAGCAGGGAGAATGAAGTTGTGACACCATCAAAGGAACCGCTGATGTCATCAATATTTAGATATGTAGGATATGCAACCTGAAGATCCTGGCCAATGTAAGGCATCTTACTGCTTTTCTACTTTTTCTTATTCTACCGGAGTAGTATTTGGTCCGGTAGTTGAAGGTTGTGCAGGCCAGACAACAGATTCGGGGCCTGTTTTTGCGTAGGTTTGAGGGAGGTCACGCAATTTTTGACGATATTCAGCCCATGCAGCCTGATTCACTGAGGCGTCGGCCGTCATGGTCCAATCGGAGTCTTTGATGAGTTGATCGCGTTTGGTGCGGATGTCATCCCAGGTGATTGCAGGCGGCTCATCCGCCGGAAGCGGCTCGTTGCCTTCGTCGAGCCAGGCTTGGAACTCAGGGTTCTCGGCAATGCAGGTCAGGCGGCAAAGGCCGTCATCATCAATGCGAGCGTAAACCTGGGGATCGTCAGGATTGAGTTTTGGAAGAGCTTGGTAGTTCATAGTTCGGCGCTCCAGCCAAGATAAGCAGTAGAAACTTCAGCTCTAATTAGACACCCCTGCCCAGCACTTGTTGAAGCGGGAAAGTTAACAAAAATCGTAAATGCTGATGCAGTATTAAAAGTGGGTACTGATGTGCAAACATAAGTGCCGCTAGCAATCACTCCGTAATTGCTTGCCGTCCCAGTCTGCTCAAGCGCGGTTGGAGCTATTCGCATTACAACAGGAAAACAATACACCCCAAATGCGTAACCTCCAGCGTATGTAGTACCTGAGCCAAATACCCCTCCAACAAGCCTCTGATAATACCTCTGACACAAGGCCAGCTCCTGCCTGTAGCTCCTGCGCTCAAACGGCGTGGCGACGGTGCCAGCTTCCAGTTGGACATCCGCGATGTAAAGGAAATCGCCCAGCGTGGTATCAGTCACATCGGACCAGATGAACACAATGACATTGGTGGTGCTGGCTGTATCAATGTTGGCAGTCAGCGAATAGGTGGCATAACTGGTCGTGACGTTTAGGTTTGCCGGGGTGTTTTCGTAGGTGGCGTTGGCAATCAGCGTGGGGTTTGTGCCTTCAACGTTCCAGGCGCTGATGATGTCGCTTGTTACTGTGTCGGCAGTGCCTGACCATGCGACGACAGCGGCTTTGACATTATCGAGCTTGGTGGTAGCGCTGACCTTGGCCTTGAAGCTCAGAGTGACATTGCCACCGATAAGTCCCACGCAGTTGGCATTCTCGATGATCTGGGCAATGCCGAACTTTTTATTGACGGTTTCAACGTCAAGCGCGATGGCGTATTTTTGATTCGCTGGAACGGTGGTTGTATCTTGGGTTACGTCGATGGTATCGTTGCCGTCGCTGAGGATGTACCAGCGATCAAGGGTGTAAGTGTCGTCGTTATTGGCACTGCTGGTGCTGGTGAAGCTGGTGCCACGTTGGGCAACGGAGAAGTCGCCGTTGATGATGCGGTTAGAAAAAGGTCCAACCGTATTAAAAACGTTATCATTTAATCTTGCAGCATCAATTTCAGTCAAAGCCATAATTTAGACCTCCTTACGGTGTCTGCTCAAGATAACTGACCGCAATGTCTAATGCAGTCGACGTATCACTGCGAGCCCTTAACACATCGCTCGATTCCATAATGACTTTATTTCCACTAATCAATTCTAAGGATGAGCCAGCCGGAACCGGTGCATTCCGAATCAAATAAACATCATCACCAGTATTTGTTACCAAATAAACATCAACATTGGCGCTGGCGCCAGTTTTATTGGAAACCAGAACACTGAGAACAATGATGGTGGCAGTGGCACCTGCACTCAAAACGTTGGTGTTAGAGCTACTGACTACGTCAGTAACCAAACTTGATTTGGTGTCAACTTTAAAAGTATTTGCCATATCAGCCTAAAGCAACAATAAGTGCAATGTTGTCGGTGGAGTTAACTGTTCCAGTCACGGTTAAGCTGCCTGAGACGGTAACATTTCCGGGAATGGTAACGGAACCAGATGAATCTATTGTAAGCCTAGCAACACCTCCTGTCACCAGTGCAATTTGATCGGCACCGGGGCTAATGATTCCGGTGTTAGGGTCCCCAGCAAACTTAAGAGCACAACTACTGAGAGAACCTAAAGAAAAGGCACTGTTGACACCGCTTTCCAGCATCAGTGGATACCCACCAACCTGAATAGCATCATGGACAACACAAACGTGTTTTGTTAGATCAACCGTTACTTCACCAATAGCCCCCAAGAAAGAGGCTGTTTCAGCAGTAGTACCGCGCCGAAATTGTACTTGCGTTGCCATGTTTCTATCCTAATGCAATAGCAATAGCAGTTGCAAAATCTTGTGTTGCAATCGTACCATTTTCATCCGGAACCGTCATTGTCCGGGTCGTTGCCGTTGAAATACCGGAGCATTCAAATGCCAGCTGTTTAGTGGCATCCACATTATCTTGAACGCGGAACACACTATCGGAAAATGTTGCTGGAAGTGTGGAGGTATTAAGGAGAACAGTACCAGTTAGGTCTGGAAATGTAATCGTTTGGTTGGCACTTAGGGTGTCGGTAGCAAGCGTTACGGAGTAATTACTTGTACCACCAGCGCGACCCTGGAGAATGAATCCATCCTGTAAAGCAGCTGGACGGAAAGAAGTACCAGAACTATTAACGAAACTATTAATGCCAATAAAGGCATTATTAGCTTCTAACAGTGCAAGAGTACCATCGTCATTTGGGACAGTTAAAGTCCGGATCGTGGACGTACTAATATTTGCAGCATTAAACGCAATCTGTTTTGTATTATCTGTAGTGTTCCGGATTCTAAAGCCGCCGTCATTCGTGATAACAGCTGCTGAGGTAAGAGAAAGCAGACCAGCAATTGTAGTTGCGCTACTTCCAAGTGCAATCGATGTACTGCCAACCGTAATGGAAGAGTTTTGTAATTGAGCATTTGGAATGTTGCTCGTTCCAAACTCGCCGGTAGTACTGTTGTACGTAAGACCAGATCCTACAGCAACCGAAAGACTGGTCAACAGTGCAATCGTACCTGATGCATCAGGCAGAAGAATGAATCGATCTGCAGTTGCATTAACAGGGCTTAAAAACGTTTCAAACCCATCATTTGTTGTGCCTTCAAAAATGATCGTGCCACCGCCAGACTGCAGAAGCTGGATGGAGCTCGCAGTTGTTGGGTCGCCAACGTAAAGAATGCCGCCATCGATTTGAACCGAAGTCAGGCCGGTCAGGGTCGTCGATGTAGCACCTAACGCAACGTTGGTGGAACCAATCGTTACGCTGCTATTTGCAAGTTGCGCATTAGGGATTGCACTGGTCCCAAACTCACCGGTAGTACTGTTGTACGTAAGGCCGGACCCAACAGCAACACTGAAGTGAGCCCGAGCATCACTTGCGGTGGGACCATTATAAGTAATGACCCCGGTGCTGTTGTCATAACTTAAAGAGCCATCACCACCAGCATCCGTAACAGAAATCTGTTGGCGAATGTTTGCAGAGGTAACGACACTATAGGTAAAAACCCCGGTCGAGTTATCGTATGCAAGGCTGCCAAAACCTGAACCACTATTGGCGGCCGTAAAATGAGCGCGAACCTCAGAAGCTGATGGGCCGATGTAAGTGATAACACCGGTACTATTGTCATAACTTAAAGATCCATCACCACCAGAATCGGTAACAGAAATTGATTGCCTGGCCCTAACGTCAGTGTAATAAAGATTTGTACCTTCAGTAAGATCGGTTGTAGTATTTCCGGCAAAATCAAGCTTATCCGTAGGAGTATCCAGCTCCTGGAATAAGCCGCTGACCAATACAAGTGGTTTTCTTGTTGCCATGCTATAAACTTACTCGATTCATTTAAGGCCTAAATGAATCATTGATGTTTCTATCCTACCAAAGCTACCGTCTTCAGCTTAATAAAATAGGCGGTTCCAGTTGAATAATTAACTGAGCGGCGTTAGAAGCTTCCCCAACTCTAGTAACATAATGGCCTGAAGTAGAGGGGGGTGTTGTTGTAATAGATCCAAAGCTAACATTTGACAAATAATAAATCTGACCAGGATTTAAACCCGAGCTGGCAAGAGTTCCGACAATCAATACCCTTACCAATTCACCAGCAAACTTAGAGGTTTGAGCAAAACCAACAACTGTCGCCAGGTCTTCTGTTGAATTGGCGATTGCACGTCCAACTTTGCCATCACTTAACCGAGCATACAAGGCTTCACCTTGAGTAACATTTTCAAAAGCAAGGGCCTGAAATCCCGCAACTGAGTAAACAGTTTTGCTGGCCATTGTTGACTTCAAGTCAATCAAGGCTTCGGTAAGGCCTTGAGCATTGGGTGCATATGGCTCGTAATTACTAACGCCGGACATTAGCTTAGCAAAATAGGCGGCTCTAGCTGAATACTAAAATCTGTAACAGTAGCACCCTCTCCAACACGGGTAACAGCTTCACCGGGGGTAGAAGGTGGTGTAGTTGTGATTTCTCCAGGAGTAACAGCGCTTAAAAAATAAATGTCTCCGGGATCAATTACTCCGGGCATTGTTTTAAGGCCTGCAACGAGAACTTTAACCGTCTCGCCTGCTAAGACGGCTGAATTCGCAAACCCAACAACAAGAGCATTCTCTATAGTCCCATCCACTGCGCTGGCCTTCCCCACTTGTCCATCGCTTGTTCTCATGTATAAAGCATCTCCATCTGCCAAGTCCTCAAAAGCAACGGCATCAAAGCCAACCCTTGCGGGCGCAAAAACAGGGAAACCCTCTTTTAAGTCAATAATTGCATCTACTAGGCCTCTATAATTTGGTTCATAGGGCTGACGGGTCAAGGTAAACCCGTTGGCAACCATAATGTCAACGAGTACTGCAAGAGCACCTTCTATATTAGGTTCGTATCCGGTTGCCATTTTTTCCTTACCGTAAACTTATTTTAAATCGTTGCATCTCTTAGAATAAGAAAAAAATTACCGTAATCAGGTGACACCTGAATTTATTTTAGCCGTTCTGTCTGGCGCAGCTGGTGCATTTGCAGGTTTGACAAGGGCTCTAAGCAATTTTAATAGAAAAATTGAACGTCGCTTTGAAGCGTTAGAACAAGATTTGGATACTTTTCAAGATCGAGTTATCCACGATTACGTTTTAAAAGAAGACTTCTTGCGTGAGATACAAGCAGTCCACACCAAGCTTGATCGAATCTTAGATTACATTTTAAACAACAATAAGCACAACTAGATTGCTATCCAGGCTGCCGTTGCCGCGTCGTACATAAATAAACCTGGGATTAATTTATCGTAGTGAAGTTGACCATCCGTTGGGTTGACTGGTTTACCATTGCTGTTCGATGCTACAGCTTTTGGAGTCTGCCAAGACGTACCATCAAAAAGCTTATAAATGTATGTGCTGGACGTGTCTAGCCATGATTCCCCTTTACTAAATACAGCATACCCAGCAGCGGGTGTATTGGGGGGAGAGGATCCGATAAAGGTCGGCCCCACCTTAATCAATCCAGTAGACGGAGTTGCAATGTTATCGGAAAAATAAAGTCCGGGATCTCCAGGGTTGTTATTAATTGCTAATTCAGCGGCCCCGATTCGAATTGGGAACGGGCGGTCGTGAAGGATACTGGAGCGCCGTGAAAGAATCTGAACTGCCATAATTAGCTGTTGATGTACAAACCCGCATCAACCAAGATATCTTGTGCGGTCAAAGGACTGTATGTGTCACAGTCTATCGTACTGGTTGCAGACGGGGGTTCAACGGGAATACCGTTTGCGTATGTACCACCATCAATTAAACCAAATTCAAATTCAGGAACATAGTTAACGAGGGGCTCATCTAACATCCCGATCTTGGAACCCTGAATCAAAGATGGTTGAATGTTAAACAATTTACTCATCATCGAAATCATGCGATTCGATGTGTTTAGTGGAATTCCATCTCGATCTAATTCACCTTCGGTATCACGGCGGATTGAATCGGTTACCATCATACCAACAAGTTGGGGATCATAATCAGCTACCTGCTGTGGTTGATTTCGAGATCCTGTAATTGATTTGCCACCAACCCATTTCATGCCCTGCTGCATCATCAACATTCGCTCAGCAGCTTCTTGTACTTTGCCAATTTCTTTATTAAAGTTCTTATAAAAAGCATCCAAATTGTCTCCGACTGGACGATCAGATGGCTCATAAACCCAGGTATTAACAAAATCGTGTTCTCTTAAATTACTAACGGTGCAGTAGCCACCGGTTGTTTCACTAAAAGGATAAACAACAACAAAAGTATCCTTATTTGGTACAGATGTAATTGTGTACTGACCAGATAATGCGTCCCCGCTTGAAAAATCTAGTTGAATTTTGGTATTAGCAAGTAAGTTATGCTCTGGTGCTTCAACTGTGATATTTGGCCCTGATTGAGTATATTTTGCAGCAATAGCAATTGGCTCATTTCCTTCATCATGAAGAATAGAAAACATTGCTGCGTAAATATGTTTGCACCACCGAAGCTGGTAGTACATCAGATTTGGATATGAAAACTCTTTTGTATCTTTATACGTAGGTAACTGATAAAAATTATTAATTGTGACGTAACCTAAATCAGAAAAAGATCCAGGAATATCCCTTTCATTGCTTAAGTTACCCTCAGCATCTTCGACTTGCCCCGGTTTTGTAGATGTAATAGCAGAAACTGGGAATCTTTTGGTTGTCAGTTCGCTGTATAAATTGTAACCATCTCTCCTCATGTAGTCTTGACAAGAGCACTGCCAGCGAACCTCAGTTGTCAAAAATCGACCAACCTCAAAGCCTCGATGAGCTGGTAAGATTGTCTCAATTGTGCCGCCAGTAGTGCGGGCTCCATAACTGTCGTCTTTTTGGAAAATAATTTCCCTGGTTGTTAAATCTACGCCAGTAACGGTATAACCTACATAATCATCGTAACGGAATCCAGGAATTAATCGATTAAGAATTAAATTACCAGTTGTGGAACCACTGTCAATTGTTGTAAATGTGAACTGGGTAGGAGACGTTACTGTAATGACATACTGACCAGACGAAACCAGACCGGTCGTCACCGCAACAAATACCTTATTACCGGTAGAAAGACCATGGACCGCTGTACAATTAACAGTTACTGTGGAGCCGGTCCTGGAATAGGTAGAAAAAATTCCAGGATCTTTTTCAACGATTCGATCTGCTAGGCGCTCACCAGCAAAAAACGCAACTGGAGTAGGGATAGAGCGGAGTCTTACTCGGGTCGTTGTCCACCGCTCATCAGTAAAAACGGTAGACAGATAAAAACTCACATTCCCGCTTGTAGTTGCCGGAGCTGATGCAGTAACAACGAACGTGTTCTGTGTTGCACTTACAATCGGAAGCGTCGCATCAATTCCAGCTCCGCTTGTAAAGTCCAAATATACATTTTCACCAACTCGGAATCCGTGATCTGATTTTGTTACTGTTACTGTAGTACCACTTTGAGAATAAGTTCCTGCATTAACAGGACCTAAATAGCGTACAGCAAGAATTGGAAGACCAAAATTATAAAAATTAAAGCTATTTACATCACGAACACCAACCATTTGTTCACCGATTTCCGTATCGGTGCTTGGGAACATAAACATCCGCGCAGGAATGAAGACTCCAGGGAACTGTTGGAATACGCAATACATGCGGTAATCCCCACGAGATCTCCGTTCATCTGCAAATGACCCAAGCGTGGTTTGGGTGATCGTGTACAGCTCGTACCCGCGTCGCCACCGAGCCCACAAAGAGTCGTGATCGTAAAACCGGATACGACTCTTTAATGTATTATCTTTTGGTGTAAATTTAAAAGCGTTTGTATCTAATTCCCAATCGGGAATTTTATTGAATTCAACGTCCCCTGTAAATCCTTTAGAGAGATCTTTGCTAAAACCTTGTTTTGAACGTGGATTAAATCCACCAACTCCAAAAGGCATCGACTTTCATCAATAGTAACCAGCTTGAACGCCTACATAGAAACCGTTGGTCAATGCAACGGAACCACCGGCTGCCACGTAAAGAGCTTGTCCACGCTGGAGCATCAAACCACGAGTTTTAGGTGATGTGAGGCTGTTGGTCGAAGTGAAGTTTGTACCAGCCTGGACAACCGGGTGGTTAATTAACGGGAGAATATTATTAATAGTCAGGCTGTAGTTTTGATTTTCGTAAACGGAAGGAATGCTGGCGACAAACAGAGGGAAGAACTGGTTGATATTAGTTACAGTTCCGGCACTAACTAAATAAAAACAGAAATTAGTGGGAAGGTAGCAGTTAACGTTACCAGTAATCGGACCGGATATGGAGGGGATGGTTCCGGTAAAAGTGGTGGGGGTAACAGCCGTAACAGTGACAGCCTGATCAATGGGATCTGTGCCAGAGCTGTATGAGGTGAAATCCAGAAAAACTTTCTGACCAACCTGGAGAGAATGGCCACCAGAAATTGTTACAACAACATCAGTGCTGTCAGCCGAATAAGTGCCAGTCGTTGGGGTAACAGAATCAATAAATTGAGTATTGCGCTTGCTGTACTGGAACCAAATCTCATCAATATAAGCACCGCTGATTGACGTATCAGTCAATGCAGAATCAACATCAAACACCTTGGTGGCGTTACCAACAGCGGTTGGAATCAGGCTAGTTGAAAAAGATTGACCAGATGCAACGGTAACAAGAGTTGACACGGTTGCAGGCCGATCAACCATCATTGGCTGCTTGTTGCTTGATGAGCTGGACAATGAACTCTCCGGTGCTTTTACTGTAAGATTAGGGTGTCGACTGACCTCTTTGGTTCAAATTCTAATGCAGACAACTTTTATTTGTGATTTTTGTCGCGCCTTCAACAAGGTTGCACTGAATATGACGCGGTTATGAAGAAAAAGGCTTGTTAATTTTTTTCTTCTGCTTTTTATGCGTTAACCAAAGCTCAAAAAACTTAAGCTCTGCTGGGGTATGAAGCTCTGGGTGCTTAAGCGCGTTCTTTACCAGTTTCTTCTTTTTTGTCATGACGCCCCTTCTTGCTCTTTTCTTCCATCCTAACTCTGGCTTTCTTGACCGCTTCCTTACGACGCTCATGATCCCCTTCTTTTTTTTCTGAAGAAGTCTCTTCTTTATCGCCTTGTTTCTTTTTAAAATGCTCCAACAACTCCGGGGGCATTTTTTTCTTGTCGGCCATGTTATTGAGGAAGGTAGGGCGTCCTTAGTTCTGCACCTCCTATTTTAGGAAGAGGAAATACAGCAGGAGTACCTGGTGATTGCGTTAAATCTAAGTTTAAGATATCTCCTGCCATTCTGCTGCGTTCTTTTGGCTGTCGACCATAGAAAAAATCTTCGGCGTTGCTAGGCAACGGAGCTTCATACGGTTTCTCTTCTACGTTGATACCGTACATGTAACCCAATTTAGCCTTAGGTTTAACCATTGCTCTGTTTCCTCCTGCTTGCCAGTTCAACAGCGCGTCGAGCTTTTTTAGCTCGTTCAGTGTTGGAAACAAATTGCTTCCCTTCTCGAGATTCTCGTTTTTTCTTTTCGTCTGTTTCTTTGCGCTCTGCGGGAGACAGTTTTGACCATGCTGATTCAGGTAAGTACCTTTCAGTACTTTTCTTGCCAGGTTCGATCGCCTTGTCAGCAGCCATCAGCCTTGAATTGAGCCACCGTGGAGCCACGCATCGCAGGTTCGCTCCCCAGCACACTTAAACTTAAATAACTGGCAGTAGCCTAAATTTGCTCGGCACTGGACATCCCAAGGATCTGCAGCTTCGGTTTCATTGATGCCTTGGATAATGCAATCAATAATTTTATCTGACTGATCAAATGCAGCACAGTTGCAACAACGAGCGGTCATAACAGTATCGACATCACTGTTCCACATATCCGCCTTCTTTTCCCAAAATCCTGGATCAGGTGCATCGGGGTTCAGTGGACCATAACCAAAATTTTTAATGGTCCAATTACGATTTTTAATATTTTCTTTTACATCTAAAGTCGCAGTGGGACACGAGTCGACGACTTCAGTTACAGTTTTATTCAGAAGGATAGCTGCTTTGTGGTTCATTTGTTTTTCTTCTCGTACTCTTCTTTAGTCATCCATTTTTGTTCGCCCCAGCGTTTGAGGGATTTCTGTCCTTCGGTTTTACCACCTTTATACCCACCCCCTTTCTCTTTGTAGGCTCTGGCAAGCATCTGGGCCTTCCTGGCGGACCACTGGCCGGGTTTCCCGCCTTTAGATCCAGCTTTAATTCTAGCTTTTAACCTCTCACGAAGTTCTGGTTTTGTATACGCCATAAAAGTCGCTTTGTAATGGATTTCGGCTTAACTCCACTGGGGGGATAGGATCTGAATGTGAGCGAATTACTTCGCGATAATACGCTGGGTTGTTGAGCTGAAAACGAGGCTCCTCAATACCATTGTAAGCCACTACGTGTGGACAGGTCTGATGCTTCTCAGTTCGTGCCATGTTAAAAGGATCTGAGAAGCCGGATGTCGTCATGCTTCCATCGCCATACAAATTTCCGTAGGTTACGGGGAATGAAGAGTAATAACCAGGAACCGCTGCAAATCTCATAACTAAGCGTATTTAGTCGGAGTTTGCGAGAAAGCCTGCATCAACATTGCGGTCGGATTAAATGTTGATTGGATCTGTGGCATCCCACCCATTAAAGACTCTCTTACATAAGCAGAAAGAAAATCTTCTGGTTCCTTTTGTTTTTGTCGACCACCTACAAAAATGTAAGTATCGCCAACAGCTTGTTGCGGTGGTGGCAGTTCGGGAGCTGCTGGAGCCTGTCCGGGAATGTTAGCTGCTTGTCCTGGTTTCGTGTGTAGAAGACGAACCTCATATGGCGTACCCTGTGGGTCCGTGGTTTTAATGGTGCTATAACCACGACCAGGAATGTATTGTCCCGGTCCTTCCCAAGCTAATGGAGTACCTGCTCCAATAGCAAAATCTTTACCTAAATGAAAGGTTGATGCTCCTTTGGTTGGGGCTGTTCTTTTACCATAGGGTGAAGTGATTGTATAACTAGGTTTCCACTCCCCACCAACCTGTTGCCAAAGGGGTTTTTGCTCCTTACCAACTTTTAAGCGCGTTAAAAGAGAGCGAATGGTGCTGGGATCGATGTACTTACCATCTTTTAAAACACGAACATCTAAGTGGGCTCCCGTAGTCGGATAAATATCCTCCTTAGGATCAATAACCTGACCAACGCTCGTGATTGATGCCATTATTCGTACTCCATTAGGGGTTGACCTTGGAAGGCCCCCATCAACATTGAAACGGGATCAAAGCCCGATTTGATACTGGGCATTTTATTTCTGTAACCTTCAAGAAAATCAACCGGAGATACAGTTGCATCATCTCCATAAACAATGAAGGTCCTGCCCCCTTGTTGCTGTGGAGACTTGGCAGCTACCTGCGGTTCTTTTTTCTTTGTTACATCGCTAAAGCTAAAATTATCGGGTCCAATAATCTTTTGAACATAGCGATTTGTTTCCGCGTATTTTTTACTTGCTTCTACTGCACCAGGACCTGCATTGTATGCACGCAACCCCTTTTCGTAGGCTTCCCTCAATTTGACGGGATCTGTGACAGCAGCAGGCTGTTTACCACCAAGATACGTCTTAATGTAACCAGCCATGTTTTTGGCAGCTGCATCTAAAGCTGCAACTGGATCATCAGGATTAACACCCCAACCTTTTGCGGTGGTGGGCATAATCTGTGCGATACCACGAGCGCCAGCAGAGGAAACAGCTTTTGGATTGAAGCCAGATTCCGCTTGAATTTGCCGCTCAAAGACCTCAGGGATCAGACCATACTTGGCTGCCTTTTGTCTTGCAATTTCGCGAAATTTATCAGACATGGTGAAATCGCTTTGTTTGGCCTCAACGGAAATTGGTTTCAAAGATGAGCCTAGTACCCACAGCAGTATCGGCAGGACCAGGAAGGGCTTGGATAAACTCAGCGCCTTCCCGATTAAACCGATACCGAGCTTGCTCGGGGTTTCGGTAATTCGGAACATAAAGATGAAGGGCTAGTCGATCCGTCTCGTATATGTAGATTGCCGTCCAAGTTTTCAGCGTGTCTTTAAAGTCAGAAGTTGCAATCGTTCGGTCAACATCACCTGCGATACTTTCAATACGATTACGGGGGACGGTATTATTATTCACGCTGCCAGTCATATCGGTACGCTTTTCAGCTTCATCGCACCGATTGATCTGTTCGACAATCTTGGAATACCAGAACGAATCTTGGATATTATTGATAGCTTCCTCTAGACGAGCCTGGTCGCCAGCAGGGACCGATGTCAGGTTATATCCCAGGTGCCAGCGGACTTTCGACTTAAGAAAGGTATCTAATTGCATTACACAAAAGAAATGCGTTGTGGGTACATCCCTTAGATATACCCATTAACACACTAGCACGCGCAAATTATCACTCAACGCGAACTAAATTATCCTTAAAAATTTCATCCCAATCAACACGTTTAATTGATTTCAACTGCTCCAGTTTCAAGAACTTTTCACCCGGCATGGACATCTGAAGATCTTTGATGTCACGAGCAGTTTTCAGGCCCACACCGGGTAGAGCATCGGCGATTTGCCTAGCACTGGCAGTATTAATGTTGATCCGGGTGTCCAGTGGGAATGATTCTCGGTTCGTCGGCTTGGCGGGCTTCACACCTTCCGATTCCAAAACAGCCGTCAAACGCTCTTCGGTTCGGATTTTTTCGTTGGTTGCCTCAAGGTGTGGAGCCAACAGCTCTTCTTCAATGTAGATGACTTCATCCTGAGAATCTACGCACATCAGGATGCCATCGCCATGTTTAGAAACAACTTCGACGAGGCCGCCCGTCAACTTGTATTGGTACAGCATAAATGCAGTTTTAGTCTCTGCCTAGCTTAACAAGGTTCACTTTTACTTTCAATAGACACAAAAAAAGCGGGCTCCGAAGAACCCGCCAATTTTGCCAGCCGAAAGATCAGCTGTCGGTACCGCCGACTTGCGAAGCGAAGTCGATGAAACCTTGGATGTCATTCCAGGACACACCAGCGGCAGGGCGCAGGTAGTTGACACGGGCCAGGATGTAAGCAGCCTTGCCAGCATCTTTGTCATCGGAGCTGATGTACACACCATCACCAGTGATGGTGGTGTTGGTCACAGCGTTCAGGTTATAAACCTTGAACGTGGTGTCCGCAGTCACGCGGTACATCATCGAGTTGGCGGCGTCAGCAGCCAAGATGCCACCGGTGGTTACCGAAGTCCAGAAGGGCAGATCGCCAGCAGTGGTGTCACTGGTACCCTGAGCAATGCCAGTAGCACCAATGGTCAGGCTAGCGCTAGCGCAAGACAGACCGTTAGCTTGGGTAGCGGGGATACCGAAAGGAACGCCGGAGTTGTCGGGACCCAGCAGCAGAACTTCAGTATCGGTGCCCAGCAGGTCAGCGGTCACAGGCGAGGCAGGGAAGCCAGCCAGACCACCAGTGGGATAATCACCAGCAACAGCAATCGACGCGCCATAAATGTAGGCGGGACGAGCAGCGCTGGCTTGAACAACCAGCGAGGTGCGGTTGTCACGCACACGGTCATCAGGACGACGATCGGGCGAGGGGACGATCAGGTCGAAGCTCTTGTACGAAGCTTTGGTTGCGGCCAGGTTATCAACCTCGACATAACCAATCAGTTCGAAAGCTTCAACACCGGGCCAACCATACACACCTTCGGTGTTGTACGAGGACAGGCGGTTGATTTGATTACCGGGCTGAAGAATAGCACCGGCTTCTTCTTTGTAAGCAGCCATTGTTAGTTACCTCCTTATCACTCAGCGATGGTGAAGGCAGCGGTCACGAAGTCCTTGTTCAGGTTCGCAAAACCGGCGTACAGCTGCCAAATCAGGATGATGAAGCGGCTGAAGTCGTCGTTATTGTTGATCAGAACTTGGGCGTTCGGACCACCGATACCCACGCCAACGGCCTGAGGACCGAAGAACAGCGCAGGAGGGGTGGTGTAGGAGCCGGAGCCAGCGCCACCGCCCAGGTCGACGGTGATGGACTTTTCGGCAAAGTTGGTGGACTCGAAGAACCGCACACCTTCAAACACAAAGCCGGAAGGCATGACGGGCTCACCAGCCACAAATTGGGCTTGGCCAAACTGACCGCCACCGTAGATGGAGGCGTTGGGAGCCATGGCACCCATCAGGGGGTTGGGCTGACCCATACCAGGGTAACGAGCCACTTCGCGGAAACCTTGGTCGGCACGCAGGTCCTTCATGAAGGAAGGATCGGCGATACAACGGTAGTAACCGTCAGCAAACACGGGCACGTTACGCTTACGGAGCTGCTTGACAACTTCAAGCAGGTCAGTTTTCACGTTGAACTTGAAGCGCTCGGAAGCGTATTCAGTCGCGGTGTAAGCGTTGAGCGAGGTCGAGGTAGCTTTGGTCTTGCCATTGGGGTAGTAGTAACCACCTTGGCTGTCAGACGAAGCACCGCGAGCTTCAGATTTCGAGAACTCGTCCAGGAAGACGCGATCACGCCAACGACGGTAGTCGTCGAGCAGGGTCAGCGAACCGATGGACTGGTGGAACATATTAAGGTTCCCGGTGTCCAGCAGCAGACGCTGAGCGGTCATCAGGGTCTCACGAGCGATCTTAAAAGTGCTCGGGAGGGTAGCGTTGTTCGGGTCAGCGGGGCCAGTGTACTCACGCAGAGACACAAGCACCTTGTCCTTCACGATCGAACGGCTGTTAGCGGTACCGATCGTTTGGTCTTGGGTGCGCTCACGCTGAGTTTTGGTCCCAGGGTTGCCCCAGAAACGATACCGGTCAAGTTGAACGGTTTGACCGGGCTGTTTGGTAAAATCGTGGACAACAACAGGCTCAGCTGCCATTTCCACAATATAAGCTGGATGGGGACGGTACAGCTCCGCACCCAGCAGCTTCGGGAAATCGTTATCAATAAACATGTTGGTTACTCAGCGTAGGGTTAGCTGATACCCGAGGAAAATCCTCTTCAATGGAATAAACATTCCACTAAAAAAATTATAGCAACAATTTATCAATCCGGATTAATAACTTTGATTACTCTTCCGGGTTTACCATGACGGGATAATTGTAACCAGGCAGCATATTACCTGCTGAGTACATCATTGGTGCCATGGAACCCATCGCATGGTAAGGATTCACAGTTGGAGGCTGCATGTCAGCAACAGGGGCCTGAATTTCAGGATCAATGATCATGCCAGCCAGGGTCTGCATACCCATCATGGCTTCTGCAGATTTAGATTCTTTCTTGCGAGACTCCGACTTTTTAACGGCTTTTTTGGCTTTAGACTTGTCCATCAGCGACCACCTTTTTTCTGGGGCATGGGGGGCATCATACCAACCGGTAGCTGACCGGTCATTGGCATGAATTGGTTATACATGCGTTGCTCGTTGGCAACGATGGCATCTTGCGTATACTCGGCAGAATCCAAGAATTGTGGCATCAGCATGCCGTTTCTAGGAAGCGGAGATCCAGGAAGATTTAATTTTAGATATGAAGCGTCAAGGTCGCTGGGCATCCGAGGCTGAGGTGCATTCGGATTTCCAACTTGAGGAGCTAATCCACGAGCTCGAATTGCTGCGTACTCATCAATATTTCCAGCTTGTACTTGTTGAGCAAGATTACCGGCGCCAAAAGTAACTAACCCTGGAGAACCGATTGGTCCACCTGCCGTACCAATACTAGCTAAAAATTGCGCAGCCCTTTCGCCAGCACTGGCTTTCTTGGACTTCATGTTAACAAAAAGAAAAGGGGCAGCTATTGCTACCCCTTATTTTACTGTTACTTATTTTACTAATAAATAGTGTTTACTCGTTTTCCCGATAAATGACGTTTATCGGGTTTCCGAGTATCACTCCATCACCAGCATCTTCTGGCGGAACACTTCAGGATTGGACTGAGCGGCGTTCAGGTAGCGCCAAGCGTTAGCGGGGTCGCGATCTGCCAGGCTGCCGAAGCTGTTCCAGAAGTCCATGGGATTACCCTGGGCCTGGGGCTGCGGGGGAGCAGGCATCTCAGGACGCTGAGGAGCAACCGGACGCTGGAACTGCTGACCAACGGCCTGCATTTGAGGAGCTTGTGCGTAACCAATCTCTTCATCGGGGATGGGATACGGACCGTTCTGACCGAAAAACTCGCAGGTGTAATCAGCAAGAACGTCAGGATCGGTCAGGATGGTTTCGTAAGCACGATGCTCATTCGAAAGTTCCTGGAGCAGGTTGACGGCTTCAATCAGCTGCTGGTTGGTCTGGATCAGCGAATCCTCAAGCTGACAAGCGTAGTTGTTGAGGATAGCGGGGACATCAGCACCGAAGTGGTTGATGACCTCAAGGCTTTCCGGGCTTACCCCGTTTGCCAGGAGCTGCTGCTGGCTGATTTCCTGCGAAGTTGGGGAAGAGGCGTTGGAGTAGGCCTGGTTGTTGTTGATCCCAGGCATAGAGGTCGGCAGACCCGCGTTGCTGTACTGGGGAGCCTGTTGGGAAGCGTAATTCGCCGGGACGCCTGCTTGGCTCTCGGTCAATTGTTGACCCTGGAACGGGAATTGGACGGGCGAACTCAGGAGTCCCACCACCCTGTTGAACGCCTCCTTGTACGGATTCTCCGCTTGTTGGGGCGCCTGGGGTGCTTGGGGGTAAGACGCTGTAGGGACTGATTGGTAGCTGGGGACCCCCATCTGGGCCTGCATTTGCGGGGCTGGGGCCACCGCTTGCTGGTACGGAGCCACCCACTGGGAGTTGGTCGCCACCGCCGGAGCCTGGGCTGCCGTTTGAGCCATCGGAGCCGCGTAGCTGATCGGCTGGGTCGGGGATACTTGGGGTGCCGATTGGGTCGGCATTGCGGTATCGGCCTGCATAGGTTACCTCTTTTTGTAGGCTTTCGAGAGTTCGGTAA